>Ga0316222_1000496_pt1 | contig 61095 bp, 53 predicted proteins | sample TBH18011metaG_FD_206008 | JGI IMG/M metagenome (GOLD analysis project Ga0316222, IMG submission 206008) | Freshwater microbial communities from Trout Bog Lake, Wisconsin, USA - TBH18011 | ecosystem: Environmental > Aquatic > Freshwater > Lake > Hypolimnion/Profundal zone | place: USA: Wisconsin... | reverse complement strand
GTGGACGGTATTATGGCTACGAACTGGCGGATTCGGTGGGCAGCCGGACCGTGACGGTGGTCCCCCCTCCCGCTGCCGAGACCACCTCGACCCGGCCGCCGTGAAGATCGACGAAGCGTTCGACCAGGGCCAGCCCCAGTCCCGCTGCCGCCCCGCCGGCCGGCACCACTTCGGAGCGGCGGCGATGGGCGGTGCCGCCGAAGGCGCGGGCCTGTTCCTCCTGGCTCATGCCGGGACCGGAATCGCCGATGGTGAAGGCGATCTCGCCGGGGCGGCGTTCGGCGGCCACCACCACCCGGCCGCCGGCCGGAGACGCCTTCAGGGCATTGCCGATCAGATTGAACAGCACCTGGCGCAGCCGGCGCTCGTCGGCGACGATCCAGCCGATGGCCTGGGGGCAGTCGAAATCCAGCGCCAGCTTCTTCTCGCGCACCCGTTCCCGCACCAGCCCCAGCACCGCCGACAGCATGGGATGAACATCCACCGTGTCCAGTTCCAGGGTCATCTGGCCGGCGTCGATGGCCGCCAGGTCGAGAATATCCGAGATCAGCGCCTCCAACCCCCGCCCGGCCTCGGTGATGCCGCGGGCATAATCATGCTGGCGCTTGGTCAGCTTGCCGAAATACTCGGCCGACAGCATCTCGGAAAAGCCGATGACGGTGGTGAGCGGCTTCCTGACCTCGGCCGAGACATTGGCGATGAACTCGCTTTTCAGCGTGTCGGCCGCCGCCAGCGCCTCGTTGCGTTCGCGCAAGGCCCGCTCCACCCGCGCCGAATCGGTCACGTCCAGCCAGGTGGCGAGCATGGCCCCATCGGGCAAGGGGACCGAGGTGAAATCGACGATGCTGCCGTCGAGGCGCTCGAAGCGGCCCTCGCGCGGGGCGCGGTCGTTGAACAGGGCGGTCATCCGCTCGCGCACCGCCTGCCAGTCCGAGGCGCGGTCGGGGCGGCCCTCGAAGAACGGCCGGTGGGCCTCGATCAGTTCGCCGAGATGGGGCTCGCCCGCCAGTTCGGCCTCGGACAGTGACCAGATGCGGGCGAAGGCCGGGTTGTAGAGCCGCAGCCGTCCGTCGCCGTTGAACACCGCCACCCCTTCATGCAGGTGGTCGAGGGTTTCTCGCTGTACCGCCAGCACGGTGTTGAACGACCGCTCCAGCGCCAGGGTATCGGTGACATCCTCATAGGTGAAGATCAGCCCGCCATAGGGATGGGCCGAGATCATGCGGCGCAGGGTGCGGCCGTCGGGCAGGTGCAGCAGGGTCTCGGCGGCGTCGATCAGCGAGATGAACCGTTTCAGCTCGCCTTCCTTATAGGCCCGGTAATCCACCACTTCGGGCAGCAGCCGGCGATCCCGCAGGGCGTCGAGCACCGCGCCATAGGTGGGCTGCGCCGCCAGCCACTCGCCCTCCAGCCGCCACAGGCGGGTGAAGGCGGTGTTGAAGAAGGTCAACCGCGTATCGGTGGAGAAGATGGCGATGGCGGTGGCCAGATGCTCCAGCACCTCGGCATGGGCGCTGGCATGGCGCGACAATTCGGCCTGAAGCTCCTCGATCCGGGTCAGGTCCATGGCGAAACCGGCGGTCAGCCGCCCGCCGTCGCCGGTCTCGAACGGCTCCTCGGTGATCTCGGTCAGGCGGCGCTGGCCACCCAGCACCAGATGGAAGGCTTCCGAACGGGATTCCCCCGCCGCCCGGGCACGGGCCGCCAGGGCGCGGGCCTCGCGCACCGAACCGTCGGAGGCCAGTTCGATCTGTCCCGCCACCGCCGCCTGGGGCGAGGCGGCATCCACTGCCCGGGCATAGGCGCGGTTGACGTGGACCAGCGACAGGTCGTCGTCGCGCACCCAGACCGGCACCGGCAACACCCCCAGCAATCCCTCCAGCCGCTCGCGCTCGGCCGCCAGCCCGTCGATGCGCTCGGCCAGTTCCGCCTCGACGGCGGCGCCCTCGGTAACATCGCGCATCCACACCAGTTCCGCCACGGCGGCACCGTCGGAATTGGAGGCCCGCACCCCATCGGCCCGCACCCGCCGGGCGCCGTCGCGCATGGCCAGTTCCAGTTCGAAACCCTGGCCGTCGTCGCGCAACCGCCGCACCGCGGCGTCCAGCTCGGCGGCATCGGCGGCGGCGAAGGCTTCGAGCACATCAGTAAAGCCGGATTGGGTGCCGCCATAAAGCCCCAGCAGCACCGCCAGCCGGCGGGAACAGGTCTCGCGCTCGCCGAACCAGGAAAAGAAGCCATCGGGCGCCGCCTGGAGGCTTTCCAGCAGACGATCGGCCTCGGCGGCGGCGCGGGAGGCTTCCCGCTCCCATCCCGCCATGCGCCAGCGCATCAAGACCACCGCCACCACCGCCGGCACCAGCACCACCACGGCACCGATCCCGACCAACAGGGGCCAGGACGCCAACAGGGACTCCAACCAGCCGGGCGCGGCCAGGGCCGCCGCGTCCTGGGCGACGGCAGAACCGGCCGCCATGATCATTGCCACTCCCGCCGCGAACCCCGCGCGCATTGCGTCACTCTCCCGCTTCCCGGCTCCCCCGCGCCCCGGCTCAAGGTGCCGCAATGCGGAGGGGGACGCAAGGGCGACACGCCCTAGACTCCCCCCCTGAATCCCATGGCGACCACATAGGTCTCGGCCGAACCCTGGCGGCTGGCCGGCGGCTTGGCATGGCGCACGCTGGTGAAGTTGGTCTTCAGCAGATCCAGCAGGGTTTTCTCGGTTCCGCCCTGGAACACCTTGGCAACGAAGGTGCCGCCGGGGGTCAGGACCTCCAGCGCGAAATGGAGGGCGACCTCCACCAGACCGATGATGCGCAGGTGATCGGTGGAGGGATGGCCGGTGGTGGGCGCCGCCATGTCCGACAGCACCACATCGGCGGGGCCGCCCAGGGCCGCCTTCAGCCGGTCAGGAGCGTCATCGGCGAGAAAATCGCCCTGCAGGGTGATGGCGCCGGGGATCGGATCCCATTCCAGGATGTCCATGCCGACCACGGCGCTGCCCCTCTTGCCGCCGCCGACCTTCTGCACCGCCACCTGGGTCCAGCCGCCGGGAGCGGCCCCCAGATCCACCACCCGCAGGCCCGGCTTCAGAATGTGAAAACGCTCGTCCAGCTGGATCAGCTTGAAGGCGGCGCGCGAGCGGTACCCCTGACGCTTGGCCTCGTGCACATAGGGGTCGTTGAGCTGGCGCTGCAGCCACAAGGTGGAGGACAGCTTGCGCCGCTTGGCGGTCTTGACCTTGACGGTCAGCTCGCGCGAGGTTCCCGGAACCGATCCGGTCGCCCTGCTGCCGCTGCCGCTCTTCTTCTTGCCGGGTCCGCTCATGGTTCATGTCCCTCAAACGCCGGGCGGGCGCGCCCTTGCTCGCTTCGCTCGTCCCTGCGGGACCGCATCTGCGATGCGTCGTTTGCCCGATGGGCTGCACGGCTCCTCCGCTGCGCTCCGGGTCGCTCCCACCGCGCGAACGCGCGGAGTCCGGATTTGTCGGCAGAGCCGACGGGGCTCCCGCGCTCCCTTCGGTCGCTCATGGTTCATATCCTTTCGCCCGGGCATCGGCCTGCATCATGCCCAGCAGCACCCCTTCGCGCACGCCGCGATCGGCAACCCGCAGCTTTCCCAACGGCCATAGCCCGCACACCGCTTCCAGGATGGCGCAGCCCGCCAGCACCAGATCGGCCCGCTCGGGACCGATGCAGGGATGAGCGGCGCGCTCGTCGGCGCTCATGGCGGCCAGACGGCGGGTGACGGTGGCAATGTCGGCGAAACTCAGCTCCAGCCCGTCCACCCGCGACCGATCATAGCGTTCCAGCCCCAGATGCAGGGCGCCCAGAGTCGTCACCGTGCCCGAGGTTCCCAGCATCTGCACCATGTTGCCGGTCATCAGCGAGGCGATGGTATGCAGGCTTTCGAACGGGCGGAAGGCGGCGCTGATCCGCTCGACCACCTGGGCATAACCGGCGTTGGAGGCCAGTTCCAGCGCCCATTGCTCGGCCAGGGTCACCACCCCGGCCGGGATCGACTGGACCCCCATGACGGTCTGGCCGGCGGCGGAATTGCGCACCCAGACCAGTTCGGTCGAGCCGCCGCCGATGTCGAACACCAGCGCCCACGGCACCAGCGGATCCAGCAGCGAGGCGCAACCGGCCATGGCCAGCCCCGCCTCCTCGGCCGGGGAAATGATGTCGGGCACCAGCCCGGTGCGCTGGGTGATCCGGGCGGTGAAATCCTGCCCGTTGGAGGCGCGGCGGCAAGCTTCGGTGGCGACCAGCCGGGCACGTTCGACCTGATTGCGCTCCAGCTTGGCGACACAAGCCTCCAGGGCGTCCAGGGTCCGCACCATGGCGACCTCGGACAGCCGGCCGCTGGCGCTCAAGCCCTCGCCCAGCCGGGTAACCCGCGAAAAGGCGTCGATCACCCGAAAGCCGCGCCCGGTGGGACGCGCCACCAGCATGCGGCAGTTGTTGGTACCGAGATCAAGCGCGGCGTAAAGCGGAACAGCGTTCATGGAAACCAAAAATCAGCGCGAAACCCGGTCACGGCGCCAAGCGCCGCGACGGGGGACGCCGCGACGGGGAGCCGCCGGATGTTACCCCGGATTGGCGGGCGGTGGGAAGCTTGGTCTCCCGCCGACATTCCTCACCGCTCAAGCCTTCCAGCGCAGCACCGGGGTGCGGGCCGCCAGGGTCTCATCCAGGCGGCGGCGCGGGGTGAATCGGGGCGAGGCCTTGAACGAATCGGCATCCCCGGCCTTGGCCCGCAACGCCAGGCCGCGCACCACCGCGATGAACTGGTCGAGGGTGTCCTTGGATTCGCTTTCGGTGGGTTCCATCAGCAAGGCGCCATGCACCACCAGCGGGAAATACATGGTCATGGGGTGGTAGCCCTCGTCGATCAGCGCCTTGGCGAAGTCCAGGGTCGTCACCCCGCTCTCCTTGAGGAAACGGTCGTCGAACAGCGCCTCGTGCATGCAGGGGCCGTCGAAGGAGGGGGTCAGCACGTCGCCCAGGCAGGCCTGGAGGTAGTTGGCGTTGAGCACCGCGTCGCTGGAGGCCTGACGCAGTCCGTCGGCGCCCATGGACTGGATATAGGCCAGGGCGCGCACGAACACACCGAATTGGCCGTGAAATCCCTTGACCCGGCCGAACGGCTTGGCGCCCTCGCGGAACCCCTCCACCAGCTCGAAGCCCCTGGCGCCGTGGACCACATAGGGCAGCGGCGCGAAGGGAGCCAGGGCCGCCGACAGCACCGTCGGGCCAGCACCGGGACCGCCGCCGCCATGGGGGGTGGCGAAGGTCTTGTGCAGGTTGATATGCATGGCGTCGATGCCGAGATCGGCGACCCTCACCCGGCCGACGATGGCGTTGAAATTGGCGCCGTCGCAGTAGAAATACCCGCCGGCGCCGTGGACGGCCGCCGCGATCTCGATGATTTCGGATTCGAACAGGCCGCAGGTATTGGGATTGGTCAGCATCAGGCCGGCCACGTCGGGCCCCAGCTTGGCCTTCAGCGCCTCCAGATCGACCCGGCCATTGTCCTTGGCCGGGATGGGATCGACCGAAAAGCCGCACATGGCGGCCGAGGCCGGATTGGTGCCGTGGGCGCTTTCGGGGACCAGGATGCGGCGGCGGTGGCCCTGGCAATTGTCCTCGTGGGCGGCACGGATGGCCATCAGGCCGCACCACTCGCCATGGGCGCCGGCCGCCGGACTCATGGCCACCGACGGCATGCCGGTCAGCGCCTTGAGCCATTCGGCCAGCGAATCCATCACCTCCAGGGCGCCCTGGACGGTCTGCTGCGGCTGCAGCGGATGCAGATCGGCCAGACCGGGCAGGCGGGCCAGCTTCTCCGACAGGCGGGGATTGTGCTTCATGGTGCATGACCCCAGCGGATAGAAGCCGGTATCGATGCCGTAATTCTTCTGCGACAGCCGGGTGTAGTGGCGCACCACCTGGGGCTCCGACAGGTCGGGCAGGCCGATGGCGCCGCGCCGGGCGACGCCGCCCATGCGGTCGAGATCCACCGGCCCCGGCTCGGGCAGATCGACGCCGCAGCAGCCGTCATTGCCCATCTCGAAGATCAGCTTCTCCTCGATCTGGAGGCCGCGATTCCCGCTGATCGTGCTTTGCTCGCTCATCACACCACCTCCTTCAGCGCGGCGACGAGGCGGTCCATGTCGTCCTCGGTATTGGTCTCGGTCACCGCCAGAATCAGCACCGGCGCCAGTTCCGGCCAGGTGGGATAGAAGCGCGCCGCCGGCACCCCGGCCAGGATGCCCCGCTCGGCCAGGGCGTCCACCACGTCGGCCGCCTTGACCGCGTCGCCGAGATGAACGGCGAATTCGTTGTAATAGCTTTGGGGCAGGACCCGCAATCCGCCGACCGCCGCCAGCTTGCGCTCCAGCGTCACCGCCTTGGCATGGTTCAACTCGGCCAGCCGGGCAAAGCCGCTGCCACCCAGCAGAGTCAGGTGCATGGAGAAGGCCAAGGCACAGAGGCCGGAATTGGTGCAGATATTGCTGGTGGCCTTCTCGCGGCGGATATGCTGCTCGCGGGTCGACAGGGTCAGCACCCAGCCGCGCTTGCCATCCACATCCACCGTCTGGCCGGCGAGGCGGCCGGGCATCTGGCGGACATATTTGTCGCGGGTGGCGAACAGGCCGAGGCCGGGACCGCCGAAATTCATCCCCATGCCCAGCGACTGGCCCTCGGCCACCACGATATCGGCCCCCATGGCGCCGGGCGATTGGAACAGGCCCAGGCTGGTGGGGTCGGCGACCATCACCACCAGCAGGGCGCCGACCTCGTGACAGGTGGCGGCCAGCGGGCTCAGATCCTTGACCCCGCCGAAAAAGCCGGGATTCTGCACCACCACGCAGGCGGTCCCGGAATCGACCCGGCCCAGCAGATCCTCGAAGCCGAGCGGATCGGGCGGCAGCGCCTCCACCTCGGTCTCGGTGTAGCGCAGGCTGGTCTCGGTGGTCTCGGCATAGTGGGGATGCAGCGAGCCGGACAGGATCACCTTGGCGCGCTTGGTGATGCGGCAGGCCATCACCGCCGCTTCGGCGGTGGCGGTAGCGCCGTCATACATGGAGGCGTTGGCCACATCCATGCCGGTGATCATGGCCACCTGGGTCTGGAACTCGAACAGCGCCTGCAGGGTGCCCTGGCTGACCTCGGGCTGGTAGGGAGTGTAAGCGGTCAGGAACTCGCCGCGCAGCAGCAGTTGATCCACCGCCGCCGGCACATGGTGGCGATAGATGCCGGCGCCGATGAAGAACGGGGCGCAGCCGGCCGACAGATTCTTGCCGGCCATGCGGGTGAAGGCGCGTTCCACCTCCAACTCGCCCTGATGGCGGGGCAGCGGCAACGGCCCGGCCAGACGGGCGGCGGCGGGGACATCGCGAAACAACGCGTCCACGTCCTTGGCCCCGATCACCGCCAGCATGGCGCGGCGGTCGGATTCGGTCAGCGGCAGGTAGCGGAAACTTGGCGGAACATGGGAGTTTCCGCCACTCTTGGCATTCTCGTGGGACATTCGGGGATATTCCGTGGGACAATCAGGACAGGATACAAAAGCGCTTCCACGCCGCTCGGCGGCATAATCGCACCCTCGCCGGGGCGGAGTCCAGCCATGGGCTCTCCCATGGGGCCATTATTCAGAGCAATCGCATCAGCGATTGCTCTGGTTTCTTAAATGCGCCTCAGGCGCCGGCGCACGCATCCGCGTGCTCGGCTCTCGCCACACGAGTGGCGCGCCCTCAACGGGCATAGTCGCTCCGCTCCGTATGATTTCCCTGGCCATTATCCTTGCCGGCGACTCTGTCTTGTGGCTCAATGCGCGAATGGGTTCATCATATGCCTCCGCTGTCGCGTCCCCCGTTCCGATGTCCGCCGCCGGCGGGCTCCCGGACCTTGCCGCCCATTTCATGGAGTGCGGCGCCCTCAACACCAATCTGAGTCTGGCGCCGGGCGAGCGACTGGTGATCACCGACGACCTGCTGGACGGAACCATCGGCGATTTGGCCGCCATGTCCATGGCGGCCATCGTGGCGCGCGATGGTCAGGTGGCCCGCGCCGCCATCATTCCGCTGTCGGTGGCGGCCAGCAAGGTCAAGGCCGGCGACCGCCACAAATACCAGCAATTGTTCCAGCTGATCGAGGAAACCGCCTTCGACGATTCGGTGCGCGAATCGGCCGAGGCCCTGATCGCCGCCAATTTCCGCGAGTCCCAGATCCGCGAACTGGCGCAGGAACTGGGCGGCACCATCGGTCCGGCCCGCCAGCGCTACCGCGCCTTCCTCGACATCATCAAGCTGCTGATCGACAAGAAGATTTCCGAGAACGGCTTTCTCGACGAATTCCTCGATTTCACCCGCACCGTGGCGGGCAAGCTGGATTTCGGCATCTATGCGCTGTGCGTCGACCGCATGTTCGTCAGCGCCTTCATCCCCATCATGGTCAAGGTCTCGCTGTTCGACGAGATCCTCAAATACCCGCCGCTGGTGCGCAAGGAGCTGGTCACCAATCTGCTGTCCGCGCCCAAGGCGCCGCGCGAATTGGTCCGCCACGCCCGTGGCCAGCTGGCCGGCGGCATGAGCCAGACCCAGATGACCGAAATCGTCCTGTTCACCATGCTCAAGCAGTCGTGGCAGGCGCAAAAGCTGGCCCCCGGTCACCCGACCATTTGAAAAGCCCCGCAAGCGCCGGGCGGCGGACCTCCGTCCGCCGCGGAGGATAGCCCCCATGAAAGCCGTCATTTGCCCCGCCTTCGGCCAGGATCTGGTCGTCGCCGAATTTCCGTCGCCGCCGCTGCGGCCCGGCTGCGCCCGCATCAAGGTTCATGCCGCCGGGGTCAACTTCGCCGACATGCTGATCACCGGCGGCAAATATCAGGAAAAGATGGAGCCACCCTTCGTGCCGGGCATGGAATTGTCGGGCACGGTGGTGGAGGTGGCGGCCGGCGTCACCACCTGCCGGCCGGGTGACCGGGTGATGGCCACGGTGACCGGCGGTGCCTTCGCCGAGGAGGCGGTGGTCGATCAAACCGACATTCACGTCCTGCCCGATCAACTGGATTTCGTCACCGCCGCCGCCTTTCCGGTGGCCTATGGCACCTCGCATCTGGGGTTGCGGAAGGCCGGCCTCAAACCGGGCGAGACCCTGGTGGTGCATGGCGCCGCCGGTGGCGTCGGCCTCACCGCCGTGGAGGTGGGCAAGGCCTTGGGCGCGGTGGTGATCGGCACCGCCGGCGGCCCCGACAAGGTCAAGGTGGCGCTGGCCCACGGTGCCGATTTCGGCATCGACACCAAGGCCGAGGATATCCGCGAGCGGGTCAAGGCACTGACCCAGGGGCGCGGCGCCGACGTGATCTACGATCCGGTGGGCGGGCCGGTGTTCGACGCCTCCTTGCGCTCCATCGCCATCGATGGCCGCATTCTCATCATCGGCTTCGCCAGCGGCACGGTGCCGCAGATTCCGGCCAATATCCTGCTGGTCAAGAACGTCACCGTGATCGGCTATTACTGGGGCGCCTATCGCAAGACCGACCCCGCTTTGGTGCGGACCTCCATGCGGGAAGCGCTGGACTGGTGGGCGGCCGGCCGGCTGTCGCCCCGGGTCTCCAAGGTGATGGACCTGTCGGAGGCGGTGGCGGCGCTGGAGCTGCTCAAGCACCGCGCCGCCACCGGCAAGATCGTGTTAAGGGTTCATCCTGGCGAGCCTGGAATTTGACTCGCCCCTTGTCCCGGGCGCTGGCGCACACGTCGTTCGTCCCTTGTGGCCTCCCCCTTCGGGAAGATATCGCGCAGCGATCCACGAGCCGCGTCAGCACAAATGCGTCGAGCAACCGCTCTAAGCGGCCGCCGATCCATAAGCCCGTGCGACAGCCGGGGCATCGTGCAGAATAGCTGTCAAGTAGGCCATACCAGCAGCATCCGGAACGGCGCGATCCTGTTCCCAGTCGCGTAGCGTCCCGACCGGGATGCCATAGGTTCGCGCGAACTCCGTCTGGCTCAGGCCGGCGACGATCCGCGCCCGTTTGGCCAACGGCATCGGCCGCATGTTGCTGAGTGCTGTGGCGCTCAATTCACCGTCCGACATCCATTTTCTCCTTCATCCGCGCATCCCAAAATACCTATCCGCTTGTCGGCTGGACGAACAGATATAAAGCGGGGACCTTCCTCACGATCGGTGTAAACCGCCAGATACACCTTGCCGTCAACCATCCCAAGGACGTTCCATCGCTCCTCGCCATAACTGAAGCGGTCATCCAGAACTTCAATGACGTGCGAGTCTGCCAGAACCTTCGGACCAAGCGCCAGAGACACCCCGTGATCCTTGAGATTTTTGGCGTCTTTCCGAGGATCGAACGGCGGCAAGACATGCACTCCGGAAAACTCACCCAAGACAACTATACGGGCCGACCGTATAGTTGTCAACGATGGAGGGCCAAACTCATCGGGTTAACGCGGTTCACGGATTGCGCCGGCTGTGATTCTCGGAGACGCCCGATGCCCCTGACCGCCTTGACCTTCGGAGAGAAATCGCGCCTGCGTGCGCTACTTGAGCACTTTTGGGGATCGAGGACCCGCGCGAGCCGTGGAAGGTGGCATCCCCGTTGCCGGAGGTGTTGCTGTTGGTGGTGTGCGGCACGATCGCCGATTGCGACGACTATGACCACATCGCGCCGCCACGTAACACACTGACGCAGGAAATATGTGCCTCAGTCCTTCTCACGGGCAATAATCTTGACTACTCTCCTCACGAGCGCGCGCAAGAGAACTATCGCAGGGCAGTTAAATCTCGATAGAACGGAATTTGTTAGGACAGCGGAGGCTATGAATGTGGTTTAACATTATAATGAGCCATATTCCAGGGGGGGGTGGTCGTCCATCAGACTACGTCTGGTCATCTCAGATATATAGCTACATAAGATCATTCTTGTCACTCTGCGGACACGACGTTACCATTGTTCCTGATCAGGTCTATGCAGGGGCAATTAATATTTTTATTGAAGGTTTCTATGACGGACCTCAATTTGCCGCACGCCTACACGTGTTGCGGCAGCAACATGGAATTCGTGTCGGGATCATCGCTACGGAATTGATGATCGACGGAACGATTCCTTATGCCAGTCATGGAATAACCTATGGCAGCGATAAAATGGAGGCCGCCAAGAAAGAGGCGGCGCTGAAGCAGCGCATGGACGGCTTCAATCTGGCTGCCGCCGAGGCGGATTTCGTATGGTGCTTTCTGGAACGCACCGCAGCGTCGTACCGGGACCGCTTCAAGGCCTGCGAGTTTATGCCGGTGGGCTATATCGGGGATACGGTGCCCCCGTCCCGCCGCCGTTCACCGAAGGATATCGACGCCTTCTTTTTCGGCAAGATGACCCCGCATCGGATGAGGGTGCTCGACACGTTGGCGGCAAGGAAGATTGCCCCGATCATCGCCGGCGAATTCACGGGACTCGGATGGGTTCCCGACTTCCTGGCGGACTCGCTGCTTGATCGGGCCAAGGTCGGAATTAATCTGACCCTGCATGACGAAGCGTCGTCTCCAGGAGTGAGCGACCCTCGATTTGCGTCGTGCATGCGCATCGTCGAGATGCTGCGAAGAGACACCTTCATTCTCTCCGAGGACATCCCTCTCGACAATCCCTATCGTCCCTATATGCGCAATGTTCCCGTCGCCGAGCTGGCCGAGGAATGCCGGCGGGTGCTCGATAGTGAGGCATGGCGCGCGGAAGGCGAAGCCGCCGGCGCAAGATTCCGTACCGAAATGGCCGTCCAGAAAATCTGCGCCCCGGTGATCGACCGCACCCTCGCCGGTCTTGGTGTCACCTAGAAAGAAATAGCCCTCGCCGGGCGCTCGCTCCGCTCGCTTGGCCGCGCCCTCAATGGGCGCTGAAGCCGCCCCGTTTCATACATCGCGGGTCGGTCGGGCCGGTGGGCGGCTAACACGGTGCATTCCGTGTACGCTATGCCCAGCCCTGGACTAAGATTCCCCCCTCCTGGAGAGGGCTTCAGGTCGCATAATATCCCGTTATGAGCGGCCTTAGCTTACGCGGAACGCACTTTCGTTGGATGGGCGTTGTTTAGCGCGGGAACCTCGCGGTTCCCGCGACTCCACGCCAAAGCTGAAATGCTTTGGCGCGTCGCCTCACCAGCCGTAAGCCGCGGCCATGGCCGGGTCCCTGGCCGCCACCGCCCGGGCCAGATCGACCATGACCTTGGCCTGTTTCCAGGTGGCGTCGTCCTGCATCTTGCCGTCGATCATCACCGCGCCGGTGCCGTCGGGCATGGCGTCGAGGATCTTGCGGGCGAACAGGACCTCGCTCGCCTCGGGGCTGAACACCTTCTTGGCGATGTCGATCTGCTTGGGGTGCAGGCTCCAGCCGCCGGCGCAGCCCAGCAGGAAGGCGTTGCGGAACTGGGCCTCGCAGGCGGCATCGTCGGAAAAGTCGCCGAACGGGCCATAGAACGCCTTGATGCCGGCCGACTGGCAGGCATCCACCATCTTGGCGACGGTGTAGTGCCACAGATCCTGCTGGAACAAGGTGCGGCCGGGCCGGCCTTCGGCGGCATCCTCCAGCACGCCGTAAAAGGGATGGCCGCCGCCGACCCGGGTGGTCTTCATCCCGCGCGAGGCCGCCAGATCGGCCGGCCCCAGGCTCATGCCATGCATGCGGGGGCTGGCCTGGGCGATGGCGGCGATGTTTTCCACCCCCAGGGCGGTTTCCAGGATGGCGTGAATCAGGATCGGCCGCCGGACGGCGTGCCGGGCCTCCAACTGGGCCAGCAATTGGTCGAGATAATGGATATCCCACGGGCCTTCCACCTTGGGCAGCATGATCACGTCGACCTTGTCGCCGGCGGCGGCGACGATGGCGGTGACGTCATCGAGGAACCAGGGCGAGTTCAGACAGTTGACGCGGCTCCACAGCCCGGTCGCGGGATTGTCCCAGCCCTTGGCCACCTCCACGAAGCCGGCGCGGGCGGCCTCCTTGGCGTCGGCGGGAATGGCGTCCTCCAGATTGCCCAGCAGAACATCGACGGTGCGGCCGATTTCGCCGGCCTTGGCCCGCATCTTCTCCACATGCGGCGGGAAGAAATGGATCATGCGTTCCAGCCGGACCGGCAACTCGCGATAGGGGGCGGGCGCGCCGATGGCGAGCGGCTCGAAGAACTTCCGGGGCGGCTTGGTGGTCATGGGCGCAATCCTCTTGCGGCAAATCTGGTCGGGCCGAAATAATGCTGCGCGATGCTGCGCTGCACAAGCCCGAAGTGTCCCCAATAGCGTTTTTAGAGCAGGAGTTCGACCCTGGGGCCTTTGCCGCCGGAGGCCGCCGGGTCCACCTCGGGCCGGCAGGCGAACAGGCGGCCGGGGTCGATGCCGGCCTTGTCCACCAGAAACGCCTTGGCCAGATCGGCCCGGGTCCCGGCCAGACCGGCCAGGATGTCCGGATTGGGCGGGCCGGCATCGGCGGCGGTGCGCTGCACCCCGGCCATGCGCTCCAGCCGCACCACGAACGGCTTGTCCTCGGCCCGCTGCCGTTCCACCAGCACCGGCCAGTCGGTGGCGTCGGCCTTGCCGCACAGGGTCAGGGTGAGGCCGGGGCGCGCCCGCATCAGTTCGGCGATTTTTCCCAGGGTTTCGCGATGCGCATCGGACAGGGTGTCGGCGCCGGCGGCAAAGCCCAGCGGCGCCAGCGCCAGCCGCGCGCTGTCCTCGGCATCCACCGCCATGGAGATCAGGGTCGCCACCGGGAAGGCCAGTTTCAGGGTGGTCAGCACCGTCGATTTGAGGGCGCCGGCCACCGCCTGGGCCACCGCGTCGCTGATATCCAGATCGGGATTGGCCAGATCGCCGCCGATGGGCAGCGACAGGCGGATACGGTCCTCGCTGTCGCGCAGCAGGTCCAGCACGGTTCCGATCGGCATATCCATCTTCTTGGCGATGGGGGCGCCGGGATCGGGCGGGGCGATGAACAGATTGGATAGTTCCAGGTTCAGCTTACCGTTCAGGGCGCCCCGGGCGATGCCGCCGTTGAAAGTACCGTCGAAATGCCCGGTCTGGAGATGGATACCCAGGGCCTGGGCCAGATACGGCGAAAGCGGCGGCAATTCCAGCGCCGTGATGTGGCCGTCGATCCGGCCGGACAAGGACTCGGCGAAGGGGCGGGCCTGGCCGGTGGCGACAATGCGGGCCTCGCCGATAGTGGCCCGCAGATCGAAGCTGCTGTCGCGGTCGGGACGGTCGCTGTCGAGATCGGCCAGCGCCAATTCCACCGGCTGGGCCTCCAGGCGGACGGTCTCGGCGGAACTGCGGTCCTCGAACACGATCCGGCTATTGCCGCCCACCACCAGGCGGCCCAGGCTGAGACCGGGGGCATCCTCGTCCTCCTGCCGGGCCGGCGCCTTCGCCGGGGCGGCCGGCACCCCCAGCAGCCCGTCCTTGGTGCGGGTCAACCGGGCGGTCAACCCGTCCAGACGCGCCTCGGCCACCGCCATGTCGCCGTCGCCGTTGCGGGCGAGATGGTCCAGCCGGAGGGCGCGGGCCTCGATCCGCCAGGGATAGCCGGCCTTGCCGTCACGCTTCAGCGCCGCCAATCCCCCGATGGTCAGCCGCTCGGCCGAGCTGGCGCCGTCGGCGGTCGCCTTGAAGCCGGACAGGGTCAGCCGCTCCAGCGCCAGCCAGCCCTGGCCGCTGACCGGCTGGCTGGCCGTCAGCCCCTCGGCGGTCAGGGTGAGGCCGGCGGTGACGGGAGCGGCATGGCCGAATTCCGCCCAGCCCTCGATCACCGCGTGTTTCTGGCCGATGGCGGTGTCGGCCACGGACAGGCGCAGCGGCCCCAGGTCCAGCCGGCCCTCGGCCCGGCCGGAGGGGCTATCGCCGCCGGGGTCGAGGCCGAGATGGCCGGTCCAGGCCAGGGATTCGGGCTGAACCTCCCCATCGGCCGTGACCAGACGACCGCCGGTAAGGCCCAGGCTGCCCTGCCAGTCCAGCTTGCCGTCCCAACCCAGCCGGTCGGCCTCCAGCGTCAGGGTGGCGGCGGAACCTTCGCCGCCCGCCCCCTTGCCGCGCAGATCGGTCGCGTCCAGGCTGCCCGCCAGTTCCAGGCGGTGGCCATCCCAATCGGCGCGGCGCAGATTCAGCGCCAGCCGCGCCGCCGGAACCGCCGCCGGGGTGGCCAGGGTGGTGGCCACGGTCGGGGCCAAGACCTCCAACTTGCCGGTTCCCCGCACCGCCAGCCCGGACTCCCGCAGGGTGCCGGCAACGCTCAGGGACAGATCGGCGCGGCCACCCAGGCCGCCCAAGCCGGCCCGGGCGGCGACGGCGCGCAACGGGGCGAGGTCGAGACCGCGCAAGACGGCGTCGAGGGTGAAGGAGGGCGTCGCGGCGAAGGGCGATACGCTGCCCGTCAGGGTGATGTCGGCGCCGTTGAGGGTGCCTTGCAGGGCGAAGCTGGGGGCATTGGCGGGATCGCGGCTGTGGAGGTTCTCCACCGTCAGGGTCCGCACCGCGATCTCGGCCTTGGCATCGCCATCCATCACGATCAGACGGCTGTTGGACAGATCCAGCGCGGCGACATCGATCCCCCACCGGCTTTCCGCCTGGCCGGGCGGAGCGGCGGCCACCGCCAGCGGCAGACCGTTGATGACCAGGCCGCCGCCCTCGCGGCGGACCTGGATCTCCACCCCCTCCAGCGCCACCCGGTCCAGCACCACCCGCTTGTCCAGCAGCGGCCGCCAGCGGAAGCGCAGGGCGAAATCCTTGACCCCCAGGGCCTCGCCCTCGGGCGGGCGGGCCACCATCTGGCGCACCACCACATTGCCGTGGAACAGCGACAGATCGGCGGCGGAAACGCTGACCTCCACCATGCCGAAGCCATGCAGGGTCCGGATCAATCCCCAGCGCAGGCCGGCGCTGGGCAACAGCGTCCAGGCCAGGATCAGGCCGAGCCCCAGCAGCAGCGCCAGCGCCGCCACCCCATGGCGGCGGCGGATGGTCAGCCCGAAAATCTGCTTTCCCAACAGCACGTTCCCCTCGCCGGCCCTGTTACCCCGGCAATATTCAGCCAAAGGCCGGCCCAGGACAAGCGGGTTTCCCCGCTGCGGTCTTCACCGAACCATCACGAAGAGGGGTATGGATTAACCCGGTTGAATACTATATTTTGCGTTAAGGGCTTGGGCAGAAATAACCGCGTCGGATGGCGCCGGATTTTTGTTCGGCCGCAAGGCTGCGGGAAGGGGCGCATACCCAGGGTATGTAACCCTTTCCGCAACGCGGCGGACGGGCAACAAAGACAAGCCAGATGATGTGGTTATTTCTGCTCAGGCCCTACCCCTGGAGAGGGAGAGGTGAGTGGTCGCATTCGACAGTCATCCTGCCTTGGTGCTGAACGCCGATTTCCGGCCGCTCAGCTATTTTCCGTTGTCGCTGTGGTCGTGGCAGGACGCGATCAAGGCGGTGGTGGCCGATCGTGTCACCGTGGTGTCGGAATACGACCGGCAGATCCACTCGCCGCGCCGCACCCTGCGGCTTCCCAGCGTGATCTCGCTCAAGGAATATGTGCCAACGGCGCGGCGGCCGGCCTTCACCCGCTTCAACGTCTTCCTGCGTGACCGCTTTTCCTGCCAATATTGCGGCGAACCGTTCCCCACCCCGGACTTGACCTTCGACCATGTGATTCCCCGCTCGCGCGGCGGCAGCACCACCTGGGACAACGTGGTCACCGCCTGTTCGCCCTGCAATCTGCGCAAGGGCAGCCGTCTGCCGCGCGAAGTGGGACTGGTGCTGCTGAGCCGGCCGGACCAGCCCTCGACCCACCAGTTGCAGGAAAACGGCCGGGCCTTTCCGCCCAACTACCTGCACCAGTCCTGGCGCGACTTCCTGTACTGGGACAGCGAGCTGGAGCCGTTCTGAGCGAGGAACCCGCTACCCCCGGCCCGCCAACCGATCCCGGCACCAATCCTCGATTTCGCCGACCAGAGCGGAGACCTCCGCCCAGCCTTGGCGCAGGTCGGCGTCTTCGGGGTCTGCCGGCAGCCCCCCGCCGGGCTTGGGATAGCGGAGCGCCGTCGCGTAGGAGGTGAAATCATCGAATGCCATCAGGTCGGCACGCCACAGATGATCTGCGGGAAGCAAGGCTGCCAGGCCGCCGAGCTGGTGATGACTGGTGGGAAAGCGGATGCCTTCGGCGGTCAGGACGGCTTTCAGCAGTTTTTCCGCCGCCTGCTCGATGTTGAAGGCGGCATGGCGGGGATGATCCGCCATCAGCTTGGTGGCAACGGCCAAGTCTTCCTTGGCGAGGGCGATATAGCTGGAGACGTGGCTGCTCATGCCGCCGCCCCGTGGTGGCGTAGCGACCGATCCTGATACAGCAAGCGGCCTTCGGTGACGGCACGATTGATCAGGCTGTCGGGGACATCGCGGTCGGCGATGAAATCCGCCCAGGAACAGGGCACCACGTCGAACGGCAGGCCGCAGGCGACCAGGGGAGCGGTAACGGCTTTGTGGCCGTAGGCCGCCTCCGGCAGGTTATCGGGCCGCACCACCAGGAGGTCAAAATCGCTGTCGGCGCGGCCGTCGCCACGGGCGCGGCTGCCGAACAGCCAGATCATGCGGGGACGCAGGCTGACGACGAGGCGGTCGCGCAGGAAAGCCAGGGCCGCCGCCTCATCGCGGAACGGCCCGACCGACCGAACCGATGCATCGGCGAGCAGAGCGCGAACCTCCCGCTCCCTTCCCTGCCGCAACAGGTCGGCGACCGCCTGAAGCACTTCACGGTGTTCGGGTGCCGCCCTGATCGATTGGACCGGTAAAGCCATGGCAACCTCGTATTACGAGCACAGAGATAACGTAATACGGAAGCGGATTTAATTCAACCCGCATCCAACTTCTGCATCTGAAAGTGGCTCTGACGGACGGCCTCGCCGCGCCCTAGGAATAGGGCAGGACGTTGACCATTTCCACCCGCCAGCCCTCGGGGGTGGCGTCCAGCCGGGTCAGCGACAGGGGATGGACCGCGAAGCGCAGCGCCTGCGCCGGGGTGATGTCCAGCGCCGTCGCCAGGGCCGCCCGCACCGTGCCGGCATGGACGATGGCCAGGATGTCGCGGCCGGCCTGGGCGGCGGTGAGGTTTTCCAGGGCGCCGGCCACCCGGCCGATCATGGCGGCGAAACTCTCGCCGCCCGGTGGCGCGGTCGCGGCGGGATCGGCCCAGAACGCGGCGAGGCCGGGATCCTTGGCCGCCTCCAGGTCCTGCCAGCTGCGGCCCTGCCAGCGGCCGAAATCCTGCTCCACCAGATCAGGCTCGACGATGGGCGGCGGCAGCAGCATGCCGGCGGTTTCCAGTGCTCCGGCGGTCTGGCGGCAGCGGATCAGGCCGCTTTCCACCAGCACCGGATTGACCGGCAACACCCGGACCAGCCCCAGGAACGCCTCATCCTCCGAGGTATCGCAGGCCACGTCGAGGCGGCCGGTGATCCGGCCATGGGGGCACGGAACCGGCGCATGGCGCAGCAGCCACCAGCGGGTGCCATGGATGGTCATTGTCCATGTCCCTCAGGCGCCGGGCGGGCGGTCACGACCACACCATGGCGGCGGCCAGCAGGATGGCGATCTCGGCCGCCTGCTGCACCGCGCCCAGAACATCGCCGGTATGGCCGCCGAGGCTGCGGCGGGCCAAAGCGGTGACCGCCCCGGCCCCCAGCAGGGCGGCGACGGTCGCCGCCAGGGCGCCGCCCAATCCCAGGCCGAGCACCGCCACCCCCAGCCCGATGCCGGCGGCGGTGGCGGCGATCCCGGCGTCGGGGGTGCCGGCCGCAGCCCCCAGCCCGTCCGGGCGGGCCGGCGGCATCAGTTGCATGACCGCCGGGATCATGGCCCGCGACAACGCCGCCGCCGCCATCAGCGCCCCGGTCAGGCGCCAGCCGCCGGGCAAGGCGGCCAGGGCGGCGGCCCGCAGCCCCACCGAGAACACCAGCGCCAGCACCCCGAAGGCGCCGCTGCGGGAATCGCGCATCACCGCCAGCCGCTGGTCGCGGCCGCCGCGCGCCCCCATGCCGTCGGCCAGATCGGCCAGGCCATCCTCGTGCAGGGCGCCGGTGAGCAGCGCCAGGGTGAGGACCGCCAGCAGCGCCGACGGCAGCGGCGGCAGCCCCAGCCGGGACAGCCCGGCGGCGATCAGCCCGGCGGCCAGGCCCAGCCCCAGTCCCACCAGCGGAAAACAGCGCATGGCCGCCGCCAGCCCGCCCGCCGCCACCTCGCCCGGATCGGGCCAGGGCAGCCGGGTCAGGAAGGACGCCGCCAGATGAAGATCGCGGCCCCAGCTCGGGGGCGTTATGACAGGTGACTCGTTCATGATCCTCGGTTATAGGACGAGCAGACGCGGGCCGCAACATGTTGGGGAGCACTTCCTTGAATTCGACTATTTCTAGGGTATCCGACATCCTCGACGCCTTGGCCCGGCTGCCCGGCGGTGATATGGCGGCGGCGGCGGCCTGGGCCGAACGCGAGCCGCAACTGACCAAGCCGGCCGGCTCGCTCGGCCGGCTGGAGGAGATCTCCGGCTGGCTGTCCACCTGGCAGGGCCGTCACCCGCCCCGCATGGACCATCCCCGGGCGCGGGTCTTCGCCGGCAATCACGGCGTCGCGGCGCTGGGAGTCTCGGCCTTTCCCGCCGAGGTGACGGTGCAGATGGTGGGGAATTTCCGCTCCGGCGGTGCCGCCATCAACCAGCTCTGCCGGGTCTTCGCCATGGACCTGGACGTCATCGCCCTCGATCTCGATCACCCGACCGCCGATTTCACCCAGGGACCGGCCCTGTCCGAGTCCGCGTTCGTCGCCGCCTTCGTGGCCGGCATGGATGCGGTGCCGGCCGGGACCGACGTGCTGGTGGTGGGCGAGATGGGCATCGGCAACACCTGCGCGGCGGCGGCGGTGGCCTGCGCCCTGTTCGGCGGCGCGGCGGCGGACTGGACCGGCGGGGGAACCGGGGTCGAGGGCAGCGCCCTGGCCCGCAAGATCGAGGTGGTGGCGGCCGGCGTGGCGCGTCATGGCGGCCAGCCGCCGCTGGAGATTCTGCGCTGCCTGGGCGGGCGCGAACTGGCCGCCATGGCCGGGGCGGTGCTGGCGGCCCGCCAGCGGCGGGTACCGGTGCTGCTGGACGGCTATGTCACCACCGCGGCGGTGGCGGCGCTGGCCGTGGCGGCACCCGGCGCCCTGGATCACTGCATGGTCGGGCATATCTCGGTGGAACCGGGCCATCGCCGCCTGATCGCCCAGCTGGGCAAGACGGCGCTGCTGGATCTCGGCATGCGGCTGGGCGAAGGCTCGGGCGCGGCGGTGGCGGTGGGGCTGCTCAAGGCGGCGGTCGCCTGCCATACCGGCATGGCCACCTTCGCCACGGCGGGAGTCAGCGACAAGGGGTAGCATTGTCGCCGCTCACCCGCCATATTATTACAGACTCGATCCGAAAGAGGCCGCCATGCAGAGCCAGAACCCGTTCTTCGATGACCTCGCCCGCGTCGCCAGCGGCGCCATGGGGGCGCTGTCCGGCCTGCGCGCCGAGATGGAAGCCATGATGCGCCAGCAGATGGAGCGCTTCACTTCCGGCCTCGACCTCGTCCCGCGCGAGGAATTCGAGGTGGTCCGCGCCATGGCCGCCAAGGCCCGCCTGGAGCAGGAAGCCCTGGAGGCCAGGGTCGCGGCGCTGGAAGCCCGGCTGGCGGCCACCGCCAAGCCGGCGACGGTCAAGCCCAAAGCCGCGCCCAAACCCAAACCCTGAACGGCACTTATCCACAAAAATTCACAGGAGCGCGGCAAAGAATGCCTTGCGCCGTGGGGTCGGCGTGTGGTTGTCTACCCCTTGTAGGAGCGTTTGCCGGGTTAACACTAGGGTTTGATTCCACTCCGCACCAGACGGCTTCCATGCCAAGGAGGGCGCCGGCATGACTTTGACCACCACCTATCAGGATGACGAGACCTTCGCCAATCCCGTGGATCTGGTCGAACAAATCGTTACCGCCAACGACTGGGCCTTCGACCGCCGCAACGACGAGGAACTGGCGGCCGAGATCCCCGGCAAATGGTGTAACTACTCGCTCTACTTCGCCTGGCGCGAAGACATGGGCGCCATGCATTTCACCTGCGCCTTCGACATGAAGGTCCCGGCCGCCAAGCGCGGCCCCATCTACGAATTGCTGGCCACGGTCAACGAAAAGCTGTGGCTGGGCCATTTCGGCCTGTGGGACGAGGAAGGGGTGCCCATGTTCCGGCACACCTCGCTGCTGCGCGGTGGCGTCAGCCTGTCCGCCGAGCAGGTGGAGGATCTGGTCGATCTCGCGGTCAGCGAATGCGAGCGGTTCTATCCCGCCTTCCAGTTCGTCATCTGGGGCGGCAAGAGCGCCGCCGACGCCGTGGCATCATCATTGCTGGATACGGTCGGCGAGGCCTAGGCCATGTCGTCAGTTACCGCAACGCAGCCATGTGCTAACTGAGGACACGCCCTAAAATGACCAAGGTGCTGCTGGTCGGTTGCGGCAAGATGGGATCGGCCCTGTTGGCGGGCTGGCTTGAGCGCGGCATCGCCCCGGGCGATGTGGTGGTGGTCGATCCCACCGCCCCGGCCCTGGCGGTGAATGTGGTGGCCGGCGCGGCGGATATTCCCGCCGATTTCACCCCGGACGTGGTGGTGCTGGCGGTCAAGCCGCAGGTGATGGCCGAGGTCCTGCCGCCCTATGCCCGCTTCCGCCAGGCGGTGTTCCTGTCCATCGCCGCCGGCAAGCCGGTGGCCTTCTTCCGCGCCCATCTCGGCGACGCCGCCGTCATCGTCCGCGCCATGCCCAATACCCCGGCGGCGGTCCGCCGCGGCATCACCGTCTGTTGCGCCGGAGCCGAGGTCGACGCGGCGCGCCGCGCGCTGTGCCAGTCCCTGCTGGAAGCGGTGGGAGAGGTCGGCTGGGTGACCGACGAGGCGCTGATGGACGCGGTCACCGCCGTCTCCGGGTCGGGACCGGCCTATGTCTTCCTGCTGGCCGAGGTCATGACCGCGGCCGGAATCGCCCAGGGCCTGCCGCCCGAACTGGCGGCCCGCCTGGCCCGCGCCACCGTGTCGGGATCGGGCGAATTGCTGCGCCAATCCAGTGACGAGGCCGGGCAGTTGCGCCGCAACGTCACCAGCCCCGGCGGCACCACCGCCGCCGCCCTGGCGGTGCTGATGGCGGAGGATGGCGGCCTCGCCCGCCTGATGGAAACGGCGGTCGCCGCCGCGACCCGCCGGGGCCGCGAACTCGCCGGGTAACCTCTACTCTTCCAGCTTCAGCGCCAGCGAATTGATGCAATAGCGCAGGCCGGTGGGCGCCGGGCCGTCATCGAAGACATGACCGAGATGGGAATCGCACCGGGCGCACAGCACCTCGGTGCGGCAGATGCCGTGGCTGTAATCCTCCTCGGTCTGGATGGCGACCGGGGTAGCGGGGGCGGTGAAACTGGGCCAGCCGCAGCCGGCATCGAATTTGGCGTCGGAGGCGAACAGTTTCTGGCCGCAGGCGACGCAGACATAGGTGCCCGGCGCGGTGCTCCGCTCGTACATCCCGCTGAACGGCCGCTCGGTGGCTTTCTGCCGGGTGACCGCGTATTGCTCCGGGGTCAGCCGCGCCCGCCATTCCGCCTCGCTCCGCACCACTTTCTCGACCATGCCGGCCTCCGAAAAGATCAATACCTCAGAGGGCGATTCAGACAATAGGAGAAGCCTGGCGGCTTCGTCCGGTTGCCATCGCGCTCTTGCTTCGCTGACTCGCTCATATGGGAATGATGGCGGTCATGAAAAAGCGCGGTCCCTTGCGGAACCGCGCTGATTCTTGACCGAAACTTGGTATCAGTCCTCGTGGTGACGCTTGCGCTCGGACTTCTCGGCCTCGATCTGGGCGGAGATGTCCTCGCCGGTGGCCTGATCCACCTGCTTCATGGACAGCTTCACCTTGCCGCGATCGTCGAAGCCCAACACCTTGACCTTGACCGAATCGCCCTGCTTCAGCAGGTCGGCGACCTTGGCCACCCGCTCGCGGGACAGTTCGGAGATGTGGACCAGGCCGTCGCGCGATCCCAGGAAGTTCACGAAAGCGCCGAAATCGACCACCTTCACGACCTTGCCGGTATAGACCACGCCCAGTTCCGGCTCGGCGACGATGCCGCGGATCCAGTCGATGGCGCGCTGGGCAGCATCGCTGTCCACCGAGGCGACCTTGATGGTGCCGTCGTCGTCGATGTCGATCTTGGCGCCGGTCTGCTCGCAGATCTCGCGGATGACCTTGCCGCCGGTGCCGATCACTTCGCGGATCTTTTCCTTGGGGATGCTGATGGTGGTGATCCGGGGCGCATTGCCTGACACCGAATCGCGGGCATGGTCGAGGCCCTTGCTCATCTCGCCCAGAATGTGAATCCGGCCGTCCTTGGCCTGATTCAGGGCGATCTTCATGATCTCCTCGGTGATGGAGGTGATCTTGATGTCCATCTGCAGGGCGGTGACGCCATCGACGGTGCCGGCCACCTTGAAGTCCATGTCGCCGAGGTGATCCTCGTCGCCCAGGATGTCGGACAGCACCGCGAAATCGCTGCCTTCCTTGATCAGGCCCATGGCGATACCCGCCACCGGCTTGGGCATGGGCACGCCGGCATCCATCAGGGCCAGCGACGAGCCGCAGACCGAGGCCATGGACGACGAGCCGTTGGACTCGGTGATCTCGCTGACCACCCGCATAGTGTAGGGAAAGGCTTCCTTGGCCGGCAGACAGGGACGCACGGCGCGCCAGGCCAGCTTGCCATGACCGATCTCGCGACGGCCGGGAGAGCCCATGCGGCCGGCTTCACCCACCGAGTAGGGAGGGAAGTTGTAGTGCAGCATGAAATGCTCGCGGTACTCGCCGGCCAGCTGGTCGATGATCTGCTCGTCCTGGCCGGTGCCCAGGGTGGCGACCACCAGGGCCTGGGTCTCGCCACGGGTGAACAGGGCGGACCCATGGGCGCGGGGCAGAACCCCCACCGTCACTTCGATGGCGCGGACCGTCTTGGTGTCGCGGCCGTCGATGCGGATGCCGGTCTTCAGGATATTGCCGCGCACCACGTCGGATTCCAGATCCTTGAGGATGCCGGGAGCGACGGCCAGCTCGGCGGCCTCGGTGAGGGTGGCCAGGGCCTTCTTCTTGATGTCGCCGACCGCGGTGTAGCGGTCCTGCTTCTTGACGATCTTATAGGCCTCGGCCATTTCGGCGGGGAAGCCGGCGTCGTTGAACTTGGCGCGCACCACCGCGACCTCGGCCGGAGCCTCGGGCAGATCCCAGGGTTCCTTGGCGCATTGCTCGGCCAGTTCGATGATGGCCTGGATGACCGGCTGGAACGACTTGTGACCGAAGGTCACCGCCCCCAGCATGACCTCTTCCGACAGCTGACGCGCCTCGGATTCGACCATCAGCACACCCTCGACGGTGCCGGCGACCACCAGATCCAGATCGCTGCCCTTGATATCGGGAACCAGCGGGTTCAGCACATAGGCGCCGTTGACATAGCCGACGCGGGCCGCGCCGACCGGCCCCATGAAGGGCAGGCCCGACAGGGTCAGGGCCGCCGAGGTACCGACCAGGGCGACGATATCGGGATCGTTCTCGAGGTCGTGGCTCAGCACGGTGCAGACCACCTGGACCTCATTGCGGAAGCCATCGGCGAACAGCGGGCGGATCGGGCGGTCGATCAGGCGGGAGACCAGGGTCTCCTTTTCGCTGGGACGGCCCTCGCGCTTGAAGAAGCCACCGGGAATCTTGCCGGCGGCGAATGCCTTTTCCTGGTAGTTCACGGTCAGCGGGAAGAAATCGATTCCGGGGCGCTGGCTCTTGACGCCGACCACGGTGCACAGCACGCTGGTCTCGCCATAGGTGGCCATCACGGCGCCGCTGGCCTGACGGGCCACCTTGCCGGTTTCCAGAACCAGCTTGCGGCCGCCCCAGATGATTTCCTTGCGGAATACGTTGAACATCGACATATCAAATCCTCTTTCTTAGGACCATCGCCGGATTGCGTCTGGTCCCGACGTCATAAAGTCCAAATGCGGCGACCCGCGTGAAGCCATCCCCACGCGGGCACCGTCCAGGCCGACGTCCGGCCGTATTATTGTCAGAAGCCCGCTTACTTGCGGAGGCCGAGACGAGCAATAAGCCCCTCGTAGCGCTTCTGGTCCTTGCTCTTCATGTAATCGAGCATGCGGCGACGCTGGCCGACCATGATCAGCAGGCCGCGACGCGAATGGAAATCCTTCTTGTGCTCCTTGAGGTGCTCGGTGAGGTTCCGGATGCGCTCCGACAGAATGGCGACCTGGACATCCGGCGAACCGGTATCGTTTTCCTTGGTCGAATATTCCTTCACCAGCTCCTTGGTGCGTTCAGGCGTGATCGACATCGTCAACTCCTTCATCATTCGTGAGGTTCAGCACGCGCACCGGGCGGATCTCGCCGCCTTCGATGCGAGCCAACGCCACCATCCGCTTGCCATCCATCGCCCGGCACATGGTGCCTTGCGGGAAGCTGGCCTGCGGCGATCGGGAAGCCACGTGCAGTAGGGACACGGGACCGCCGCTTTGGAGGCGTCGGGCCTCCGCCACCGTCAGGGCCAGGGCCGGGATGTCGTCCAGCGCGGTCTCGACGGGCAGCAAATAGGCCCGAGGGCCGGGACCTTGCCCCAGCTCCCGCAGAGATTCAAGGGAAATCGCGTCCTGCTCGCGAAACGGGCCGCAGGCGATGCGCCGCAGCACCACCACATGCCCCACCGTTCCCAGGGCGCGGGCGAGGTCGCGGGCCAGCGAACGGATATAGGTGCCCTTGCCCGAAACCGTCTCGAAATCGGCATGATCGGCATCGGACATGTCCACCAGGGTGAAGCCGTCGATGCGCACCCGCCGCGCCGGCAACGCCACCGTCTCACCGGCGCGGGCCAGGTCATAGGCGCGTTCGCCATCGACCTTGATGGCCGAGAAGGCCGGCGGAATCTGTTCGATCTCGCCGATGAAGCCGGCCAGGGCCGCCGTGATGGCGGCACGATCGGGACGCAACGGCGAGGTCTCGACCACGCTTCCCTCGCGGTCGTCGGTGGAGGTGGCCTCGCCCCAGCGGATGCGCCAGCGATAGGTCTTGCTGCCGTCCATGACATAGGAGACGGTCTTGGTCGCCTCGCCCAGGGCGATGGGCAGCACCCCGGTGGCCAGGGGATCGAGGGTGCCGCCATGCCCGACCTTGGCGGCGCCGAGGATCCGGCGCACCTGGCCCACCACCTGGGCCGAGCTCAGCCCCAGCGGCTTGTCGACGGCCAGCCAGCCATGGATGGGAGTGCCCTTGCGTTTGCGCGCCATGCCGCCGCCCTTTCCCAGTGAAGGCGGTGCTGTACATCGCGCGCCCGCCGGGCGCAAGCGGATTGGCGGGAGGGGCGGCGGTCAGCCGCGCACCGGACCGGGCAGGTCGATGGTGGCGATCAGGCCCGGATCGGCATCGGCCAGGGTCAGACTGCCGCCGTGCAGGCGCGCCACCGCCGCGACCAGGCTCAACCCGAGACCGCTGCCGGCGATGCCCCGGCTCGCCCCGCCGCGATAAAAGCGCTCGGTGACACGCGGTTTCTCGTTGTCCGGAATTCCGGGACCGCCATCGGCGACGATGACATGGGCGCCGCCGGCCTCGCCCGGCACCAGCCGCAGAACCACCGCTCGCCCCGCCGGACAGTACTTGACGGCGTTATCGACCAGATTGCCCATGGCCTGTGCCAGCAGAAAGGGATCGCCGTTCACCGCCAGTCCTGGGGTGGCCTCGAACGCCAGGCCAACCCCCTTTTCCTCGGCGACCGCTCCGTACAACTCGGCGACCTCCGCCGCCATCTCCGCCAACTGGACCTCCCGGAACCCGGACAGGCGGGTCCCGGAATCGATTTCAGCCAGCCGCAACAGGGCATTGAACACCCCGATCACCTGATCGAGATCGGCAATGGCCTCGCCGACCTCGCGATCCGCCAGTTCCGCCGAAGGCCGGCTCCCGAGCAGGGCTTCGAGCCGCCCGCGCAATTGGGTCAACGGCGTCCGCAGATCATGGGCCACCGCGTTGGAGGCGCTGCGGACCCCATCGACCAGCAGTTCGATCTGTTGCAGCATGCCGTTGATGGTCAGGGCCAGCCGGTCGAACTCGTCCGACGCGTTCCGGGTGGGCAGGCGGCTGGACAGATCGCCGTGAATGATGGCCATGGCGGTATGGTTGATGGCCTCGACCCGCCGCAGGACGGCGCGCCGCACCAGCAGGCCGCCGCCGATGGCCAGGAGGAACGCCGTTGCCGCCGCCCATCCCAGGCCATCGAGAATCAATTGGCGGATGGCGGCCCGGTCCTCCACATCCCGCCCCACCAGCAAATGATATCCGGCCGGCAACACCACGGACAGGGCGCGCGTGGCGTGGATCCTTCCCTGGGCGGTGAGGGTGATCCGGTGCCAACCGCCGCGATGGCCGATGGTCAGGGGCCAGGCATCCAGATTGCCCGCGATGGGGATCAGGCGCGGATCGGCCAGCAGGTAGATGGCGCGCTCGTCGCCGGCTCTCCCGACCCGCTCGTTGATGGTCTCGATGGCGCCGGGCAGCCCGAAATCGCGGAGACGATCCCCCACCGCCTGGGTGTCGGCAAAGATCACCGCATCGACTTCGTGGTCGAGATAGGCGGCGGTGCGCCACCACAAGAAGCCGACCAGCACCAATGACGACAGGATGAAAATGACGGCGTAACCCAACGCCAGCCGGACCGCCGTGGAGCGCAGCAGCCTACGCATCGGCGTCCAGCCGATAGCCGACGCCACGCACGGTCTTGAGGAGCGGCCGCGAGAATGGCGCGTCGATCTTCTGCCGCAGCTTGCTGATATGAACGTCGATCACATTGGTCTGGGGGTCGAAATGGTATTCCCAGACATTTTCCAGCAGCATGGTCCGCGTCACCACCTGACCGGCATGGCGCATCAGGAATTCCAGAAGGGTGAACTCGCGCGGCTGCAGGGTGATCGGCGCGTCGGCCCGCGTCACCTTGCGCCCCAGCAGATCCATGCGCAGATCGCCGACCACCAGGGCGGTCGCGGCCTCGCCGCCTTGCGAGCGGCGCACCAGCGCGTCGAGGCGGGCGGCAAGCTCGCCGAAGGCGAAGGGTTTGGTCAGGTAGTCGTCGCCGCCCGCCCGCAACCCGTTGATCCGGTCATCGACCTCGGCCAGGGCGCTCAGGATAAGGATCGGCGTCCGGTTGCCGGTCTTGCGCAGGGCCTCGATGATCGCCAGGCCGTCGATGCCGCCCGGCAGCATGCGGTCGAGGACCATGACGTCATAGACCTCGGTCGAGGCCATGAACAGCCCGTCGCGGCCGTTGCCGGCATGATCGACGGCGTTGCCGCCCTCGCGCAGGCCGTTGCAGACGAACTGGGCGACCCGTTCATTGTCCTCGACCACCAGGATTTTCATGGCCCCTCCCATCCGCATCGGGCCGTCCGGTTCCCTACCCTTGGACAAGCTGGAGAGCGACATAATAAGTCGTCCCGTTGCGGGTGACCAGCAAAGGCACCGCCTCCATCTTCTTCTCCTGCGCCTCGTGAATTCTGGCAATGGCCTCCTTCGGCGTGGCCACCGCCGTTTCGCCCACCCGCACGATGACGTCTCCGGGCTGGACACCGCTTTCCTCGGCGGCACTTCCCGCCGCCACCTGGGCGACGACAACCCCCTTGGCCGACGACCCCAGCCCGAGCTGGGCTTTCGCATCGCCGGACAACGGCATCAGCGCCAGGCCGAGCTGTCCGGTATCGGGGGCGTCCGCCTCGGCCGGGTCCTTGGCCCGGGCGGCGATGCTCACCGCGGCGGTGACCTCGTGGCCATGGCGCAGGAGGCCGACCTTGGCGTCGTCGCCGGCATGGGCCTTGGCCACCGCCAGGGCGAGGTCGCGCGGCGTCTTGATGGCTTCACCGTTGAAGGTGGTGATGACGTCACCCTGTTGGAGCCTGGCCTTCGCCGCCGGGGAATCGGCAACCACCTCGTTGACCAGAACGCCGTCGCCCTTCTCCAGCCCCATGGCCTTGGCCAGGGCCGGAGTGACCGCCTGCATCTGAACCCCCAGCCAGCCGCGCTCGACCTTGCCGTGCTCGCGCAATTGCGCGACGACCTGCGCGGCCAGATCGGACGGGATGGCGAAGCCGATGCCGACACTGCCGCCGTTGGGAGAGTAGATGGCGGTGTCGATACCGATCACCTGGCCCGACTGATTGAACAGCGGCCCGCCGGAATTGCCGGGATTGATCGGGGCATCGATCTGCAGGAAATCGTCGTAAGGCCCGTCGTTGATGGTGCGGCCATGGGCCGAGACGATGCCGGCGGTCACCGTGCCGCCAAGCCCGAACGGGTTCCCCACGGCGACGACCCAGTCGCCCACCTGCTCCTTGGCCGATTCGCCGAAGGCGACATAGGGCAGCGGCTTGGCGGCATCGATCTTGAGCAGCGCCAGATCGGTCTTGCTATCGCGGCCGATGACCTTGGCCGGATGGCTGCTGCCATCGTCCAGGGTAACGGTGATCTTATGGGCGCCATCGACCACATGGTTGTTGGTGACGATATAGCCGGCCGGGTCGATGAGGAACCCCGACCCGAGGGCATGTTCGGGCGCGGCGTCGCCATGGTCGAAGAAGTGGCGGAACGGAAAGTCCGGCGGCATCTCCGGCATTTGCGGCCCCTTGGCCGGATGCGTCAGTTCGGAGGTGGCGATATTGACCACCGCCGGCCTGACCGTGGTGACCAGGGCGGCGAAACCGGCCTGATTGGCCACCGGAGCCAGTTGGAGCGGTGCTGGAACCGTCCCCGTCTCGGCGTAGGCGAAGCCACCGCCCAGAATGGTGCCGGCGAGAAGAGCCGCCATCACGGCGCCGGTGCGCCGGTGACCGGTTCCATTGAGCAATCGGATCATGGGATCGTCCTTTCATTCCGGGCCTTGAGGGCGCGAACGGCATGCAGGCCCGTGGCCAAGTCATGACGAGACGATGAACCGAATCTCCTCTTCCCAGGCTGGACGGCGGATGAACAAAAATTGAGACAGGACCCGAGCGTGGTTTATTGACCGCGCTGCTTCAGGCCGCCCTCGATGCGCCGAGCCAGCGTCGCGTAGTCGCCGTCGAAATGGTGACCGCCGGGGACGCTGATGATTTCCACGCCGCGCGGCGCCAGATCGGGGCACACCGAATCGTCCTCGCCCTTGCCCTGGAAGCACTGGACCAGCGCCGCCGGCATCCGCTCGATCTCGGGCAGAACCGGGACCGCGGCGGCGCTGGGCGGCGCCCCCAGCCATCCGGTGGGGGAGACCTCGAAATCCGACCGCCGGTCGATGCCGAGCAGCGCCACCAGGACAATCCGCGACCGCAGCGCCTCCGGCAGGCGGTTATAGGCGAAGGGCAGCACGCCGGCGCCGAACGAATAGCCGACCAGCACCACCTTCCCCGCCTGCCATTTGGCCAGATAGGCCTGCAGCACGGCGGCAAGATCGGCGGCGGTCCGTTCCGGGGTTTTCTTGCTCCAGAAATAGCGCAGGCTGTCCCACCCCACCACCGGCACCCCGTCCCGGCGCAGTTGTTCGGCGATGGACTGGTCGAGGTCGCGCCAACCGCCGTCGCCGGACAGGAACACCGCCATGACCGCCGCCGGCTGGCCGGCGGGCAACGGGGTCAGCGGCAGGGCGGCAATCGCGCCCGTGGCCGGAAGGGGTTGGGCCAGCTCCGGCAGCACCAGACCGGCCAAAGCCGCCGCGTCGGCCGGGCCGGACAAGGGGCGAAGGGTGACCGGCATTCCCGCCGCCCGCAAGGCGGCCAGATCCTGCCGCCCGGCCGCCGGTGCGGCGGCGGACAGGCCGACCGTCCAGAAGCCCGGCAGGGTTTTGACCGCCCCATAGCCGAAGCCGCCCCCCGGAGCCGGACTCGCCGGAACGGTGGCGCAGAGGGGCCGCCGGCCGGCGATGGCCGGAGCCGGGTCCAGAGAGACCGCCCCCGCCATGGTGGCGTCCGGGGCCTGCGCCAGGGTGACCCGGGCAAGGCTGCCGCCCTGGCCCCTTCCGGCCAGGATCGGCGTGAAATAGCGGGGATAGCCGTGCTCGCGCTGGAGCCGGTGGCTGAGCTTTTCGGCGTCGCCCACCGGCCAGTGGCACGATTCATCCTCGCGGTCCAGCCGGTCGAGATAGGCGTCGCTGTCGACCTCGACCACCAGCGCGCCGTTGTCGGCCAGAGTCCGCGCCGCCATATGGTCGACGGCGCCCAGGCCGCCCCGGTCCGAAAACAGGATGACGACGCCGCGAACCTCGCCGCGCGGCTCGGTCAGGGTGACCTCGCCGAACCGGCCGCCCTCGACCGCATGGGCCGGCCCCGACGCCAGCAGCCCCGCCAGGGCGACGCCAACCGCCCAGAACCGCCTTGTCTCAGAGCCTGTCCGGGAAGTTGTCATGAGATTTCACGTCCCGCCCCCCGGCGGCCGCCGGCCAGCGCCACCACATCGGTCAGGGCCAGCATCGGCCCGAGGGAGCCCGACCCCGAGGCCGCCAGGTAGCGCGGCTCCCACACCGGATGAAACTTGCCCTTGAAGGCGCGCAATCCCTGGAAACTGTACAGCCGGCCGCCATGCTGCCAGAGCAGATTGGCGACCCGATGCCAGGACGAGGAGAGCGGGGTATGCTCGACCCCGGCCAGCGGCGCCATGCCCAGGCTGAAGACCTCGAACCCGGCCTGCTTGAGGGCAAGCCCTAAGCGGATGAAGATGTATTCCATGGCGTAGCGCGAGGCGTCGGGGGTATGGCGCATGAGGGCGGCGGTCGCCTCGCGGCGGCGGTCGGTGGTCATGGCGGAGACGAACGCCACCGGCTTTCCCGCCTGCCGCAACAGCGCCACATACTGCCCGGCGACGAAATCCCGTCCAAAGGCGGCGACCGAGAAGGCTTTCTCCTGGGTCTTGTGCGCGGCCAGCCAGCCGTCGGAAATGGCGGCGAGGGTATCGAGCACCGGGTCCACCGTGCCGGGCGGCAGGATCTCGAGCTCGAAGCCTTCGCGCTCGCCCCGCTTGAGGATGTGGCGCATGGCCGACCCCGCCGACCCTTCGGTGGTGAAATCGGCCAGGGCGATGCAGGCCTCCTCCCCCAGCTTCATCACCTTGAGGCCGGCATCGAGATAGAACGGCAGGCTGTCGGGCCGCACCTCGTAGAAGGCGACCCGTCCGCCATGGGCGTCGGCCAGTTCGACGAATTGCCAGATCAACTCCGGCCATTCGCCGCGGGGACCAACGGGATCATAGAGGGCGACCCAACTGCGGCCATGCTTGGCATACATCAGCATCGAGCGCCCCGAGGCGGAAAAGAGGAAGCTCTTGTCGCCCATCAGGGCCAGCATCGCCTCGCCGCGAGTCTGCTCGGCGACGATGTGGCGGGCCTGCGCCAGCTCGGCGGCGGTCGGCGGCGCGACCCGGCCGGCGGCCGGCCGCAGCATCTGCCACAGGGCGCCGCCCAGCGCCAGCACGGCGGCGCCGAGGGTGGCGCGGAAGGCCCGCGGCGCCCGCGCGTCGAACTCGAACTGCCACCACAGCTCGTGGCTGTATTGCACGTCCCGGAAGGCGAAGAACAGAATCCAGGTGGTCGCGGCCAGGACCACCCCGGTGACGACGAACCAGCCGAGGGTGAACGGCTGATGCAGCATGGAGATCGGCCGGCGGAACTGGCCGCGGGTCGCCAGCAGCAGCAGGAAGAGGCAGCCGACCACCAGGCTTTCGCCGATGGCCAGTCCCTTGGTCAGCGACAGAACCAGATTGCCCGCCGCGATGATCACCGCCAGCCACCAGGCGCCGTCGAGGCGATGGAACAGGCCGCGCGCCACGAACAACAGGACGATGCCGGTCAGGCTGGCGACGAAGTTGGAGGTCTCCATGGCCCAGAGCGGCAAGGCGATTTGTAGGACGTCGATGCTGGTCCGGAGCGCCGGAGTGGCGCCGGAGACCAGCACCATGACGCCGATGGCGAAGGTGATGACGCTGAGAAAGGTCGGCGCCAGTTGGCCGGCATCGCGCAGGGCCTCGCCCCCGCCCGCCGGAAGGCGCGCCAATCGCCGCAGCTCGAATCCGGCGAGGCAGGCGGTGGCGAGCAGCAGCGGCAGGGCGAAATAGAGGCCGCGATAGGTCAGCAGCGCCGCGGCGATATGGGTCGGCGGGGCATGGCGGCCCAGGGCCAGCACCACCACCGCCTCGAACACGCCGATGCCGCCGGGCACGTGGCTGAGCACGCCGAGGGCGGTCGCCACGGCGAAGACGGCGGAAAAGGTCGCGAAGTCGATCCGCTCTCCCGGCAGCAGAACCCACAGCGCCATCCCGGCGGCGACGACGTCGATGGCGGTCAGCACCAGTTGCGCCAGGGCCAGGCGGCCATCCGGAAGGGTGAGCCGCCATCGCCCGAATCCCGGGGGTGAGCGGCGGCGGGCGCACAAGACCAGCAATCCCGCCACCGCCAGCACCACGGCAAGGCCGCCGCCCCGGGCCAGGAGGGCGGGGAGTCCGAGCAGGCGGCCGACGGCGTGACCCGCCAGCACGGTTCCCGCCGCCGCGACGAAGGCGAGACCGACGGCGAAACCGACGGTGATGAACGCCATCAGCCGCGCCACCTGCTCCGGAGTGATGCGGGCGGCGCCGTAGATCCGATAGCGCATGGCGCCGCCGGTCAGGGCGCCGAAGCCGACGGCGTTGCCCAGCGCCGAGGCGCAGAACGATGCCAGCAGCGTCACCGCCACGGGCGCCCGCACCCCGACATAGCGCAGCGCCGCCACGTCGCGGCCGATCAGGGCGAGATAACTCACCGCCGTCGCCGCCAGGGAGGCCCAGAGGAAACTCCGGGGGGTCTCGCGGACGGCACGGCTCAGGGCATGGTAGTCGATGTCGCGCGACAGGTGGTGCGCCAGGACCAGGATCAGCCCGCACACCGCCAGGGCCATAGCCGGCCCCACCACACGCCCCAGCAGGGGGTGGCGCAGCAGATTATCGCGAAACCATTCGATCCTTGCGCCGGTCAAAGCGTCGCCCCCGGTAAGGAGGCGATGAAGATAACACGGGAAACCCAAAGCACCAGAAACACCACGCCGACAAGTCAATCAGGGCGAGCCGATCAGCGGAAAGAGCCGCCGGAAAGGCGGCCCTCTCCCGCCCCGTTCAGAGCATTTTGGAGGCCATCATGGCTTCCGACTTGCAGGCCGTTCCGTTATGGGCCTTGCGCGCATCCTTGGCCGCCTGAACATGCTGCCAGGCGCCGGCAATGTCTTCGGGCTTGGCCTTGGACATCTTCAAGGCATGCTCGGCCGATTCGATGGACTTGGTACAGGCGGAGACATGGGGCATGACCTTCTTCGCCGCCATGGCCGGCATCGTCGCCGGCATGGCGGCGGCGGGAGCCGCTGTTGCGGCGGGCATGGCGGCCGGGGCCTCTGCCGCGGGCATGGCGGCGGCCGGGGCGGCGGGCATCGGAGCCGGCATGGCGGCCGGCGCGGCCGGTGGAGGAGTCGTCGCCGCAGGCATATCGGCCGCGAAAGCCGAACCGCCCGCGATCATGGCGGCAAGCGCGGCCACACCGATCAGTCTATGAGTCATGGCGTCCTCTCTCAATGTTGCTTGGAAAGCACACGATGCGTTTGGCACATGTGGTGACGAACAAAGATAATCCCATACCGTGGCGACAATGTGGCGGAGGGCGCCCGCATATGGCGCTTCGCCATCTTTTTGACATGAAGCTCGCTTAGGTCATGGTCCATGGTCAAAGACGGCGAGAACGAGGATATCCTGGAGGAAGCGCCGCCGCCCGAACTGCCGCGACGTTCCTTCAAGAAAATTCTCCTGATGGTGGTTCCGGTCGTCCTGGCGCTGCTCGGCGGCGGCGGGTGGCTGTTCACATCCGGGCGGCTTGCCCCCTTGCTTGACCATGGCTCCGCGGAAACGCCGGCCGGCCCACCCCCGCCGGCCGACCGGTTCTATTACGATTTGCCGGAACTCCTGGTGGACTTGCGCGCTTCGGGTCAGGGAGAGGTCTATCTCAAGCTCCGCGCCGCCCTGGAATTGGAGCGCGCCGGCGACCAATCCCTGATGGACGAGGATCTGCCGGTGATAACCGACGGGTTCGAGGTTCACCTCCGGGAATTACGGGTGGAAGACCTCAAGACCCCCGCATCCATGGATGCCCTGCGGTCCGAATTGCTGACCGAGCTCAATGCCCGGCTCAAACCGGTGGTCATCAAGGATATCCTGTTCAAGGAAATGACGATCACCATGGGCCGCTGACCGTCATTGAGCGGTGCCGGCTCGCCGGGAAATTCAAGGAAATGCTCTCGACAGAGGCTTGGGATTGCGCCGCGGGGGCACATCCTGTCTTATGACCGAACCGCCATCCTGGACCGCCTCCATGCCCCGTCAAATCGTCCGTCTGCTCAAGAATCCCGGTTTCTCAATCCGAATCTGGCGGTACCGATTGCTGTTCTGGGGCGGCGCCGTCTCGGTCGCCCTGGCGGCGATTCTGTTCGCCAAGGCCAGCGTGCTCGGCAATCGCGTTTTCGCCGACATCATCAAGACCACGCCGCTGCTGGCCCTGCTGATCACCCCGACCGCCTTCGCCGGCATTCTGTGGCTGACCCGCACCGTCTTTGCCGGCGCCGAGGGCAGCGGCATCCCCCAGACCATGGCCGCCCTGCATCTTCCGGCGCTGGCCGAACGGCGCAGCGTGTTGTCCCTGCGGGTGGCGGCCGGCAAGATCCTGCTGACCACCCTCGGCCTCTGCGCTGGAGCGTCGGTGGGCCGCGAGGGTCCGACGGTGCAGATCGGCGCCGCCATCATGAATTCGCTGGGGCGCTGGATCCGTCTGCCCATGGCCGGCAAGGAGCATGCCCTGGTCCTGGCCGGCGGCGCCGCCGGGATCTCGGCCGCCTTCAACACCCCGCTGGCCGGCATCGTCTTCGCCATTGAGGAGTTGTCGCACTCGTTTGAAAGCCGCACCAGCGGCACGGTGCTGACCGCCGTGATCGTCGCCGGCATCGGCTCCATGGCGGTGCTGGGAAACTATACCTATTTCGGCCATACCGACGCCGCCCTGACCCTGGCGCAGGCATGGCGGCCGGTGCTGGCCTGCGGCATCGGCGGCGGGATTTCCGGCGGATTGTTCGCCCGGGTGCTGATCGCCTTCGCCCGCGGCCTGCCCGGCCGCCCCGGCCGCTGGATCGCCGATCATCCCTTTGTCTTCGCCGCCCTGTGCGGCCTGGGACTGGCGCTGCTGGGGCTGGTCTCCGGCAATACCGTCTATGGCACCGGCTACGAAGAGGCCAAGGCCCTGATCGAAGGCACCCGCGTCCTGCCGGCCGGCTTCGGCCTGATGAAGCTGGCGGCCACCGTGCTGTCCTATGTCAGCGGCATTCCCGGCGGCATCTTCGCCCCGTCGCTGGCGGTCGGGGCCGGTCTGGGCGCCAATATCGCCCATCTTCTTCCCGCCATCCCGGTGGGTGCGGTGATCATCCTCGGCATGGTCGGCTATTTCACCGGCGTGGTGCAGGCCCCCATCACCGCCGTGGTGATCGTCATGGAAATGACCGACAACCAGACCCTGGCCATTCCCCTGATGGCCACGGCGCTGATCGCCTTCGGCACCTCACGGCTGGTCTGCCCGTCGCCGATCTATCGCACCCTGGCCAAGTCGTTCCTGGAAAAGGCGGTGCGCCGCCAGCCGAGGCCGGCAACGGCAGAATCTTAAGGAGCGGGGCAGGACGCGCCGGGGCACGGGGTCAGCGCGGACACCGCCCTCAATTCCCACAGGCTGCCCCGCGTCTTCATCAGGGCGCTTTTGCGGGCGGGGTTGAACACCAGCACCCCGACGATCCTGACCCGCTTGTTGATCAGGCTCGCCGGAATCTGCCCCTGGCCCAGCCGGGCCTGGATCAAGGCGGTCGGCACGAGGGCGACGAGGGCGCGATGGCGGCTGATCCGCCCCTTCAGGCTGGTCGGCTTGCGGGTCGCCAGCCAGATGCGGGTGGTGGGGTCCGCCGGAGCGGAACAGGCCGAGGCGGCGGCGCGGGGCCGGACCGGCCGGGCGCGGATCAGATAGCCCTCGGTGATGACCTTGGCCCCCTCCAGCGTGGCATTGGGCCGGTTGGGCAGCCGGATGGCCTCCTTCAACGGCATGGCGCGGGGGGGGGCGTCGGAGAGGGGAACCGCCGCCGGGGGACAGGCGCCCGTCGCCTCATCGGCCATGGCGGCGGGAACCAGGGCCAGGAGGGACAAGACGACGGCAACGCCGATGCGCCGCGCCATGACGTTCAGTCCCATGATGTCCTCCGCTCTTGCCTTCCGGGCCGGCCGGTCGACGCGCCCGAGTGGCTTGACCCTACCATGCCATCGACCGAAGGCCTATGGGGTCCTTGCCCGATGGCCCGGCCCCGGCGAGATCCACCACATCCGTGGACGCTATCCCGAGAGATGGCCTATAATCCCCAAGCGGTAACAGTGGATCGCTGATCGTGGAAGGGCGGGTTGGTATGGCCTCCTGGGCGAGAATGACCCTCATCGTTGTCAGTGCGATGTGCTGGGCTTCCTTAATCTCGGCCCAGGTTATTTTTGTCGACCCGATTGAAAAAGATTCCTCCGGGCCAACGCCAACCTTCTTGTGGACGGGTAAGGACGCCAAAGCGGTCCTGATCATGATTCCGGGAGGCGATGGTCATCTTGGCCTTACCCCGGAGCGGACTGATTTGGGGGGCTTCTACGGCAATACCCTTAAGCGCCTGAGCGACCCTTCCCTGACCTCGGGCAGCCTCGACGTGGTCGTGTTCGATAGTCCAGACCAACTGGCGGCGGGGGATGTCTACCCAACCTCTCGGACAACCCCCGACCATCTCAGCCGCATTGAAAGCGTTGTCCGCTATTACAAGGATAAGTTCAACAAGCCGGTCTGGCTGATGGGCCACAGCAATGGCGGCGTCAGTGTCACCGAGTTCTGGAAATATATCCACGGCACCGCCAAGGAAGATCTTATTGCCGGCATCGTGATCAGCTCATCCCGAATCGGGATCACCTTCCCAGACAACACGAATATCCCCGTTCTTTTCATGCACCATTTGAAAGATAACTGCCCTAAAGCGGATGCCAGCGCCTCGGAAAACGCCTATGAAAGTCTGAAGTCCACGGACAAGAGCAAGGTTGCCTTCGTTTGGATCAAGGGCGGCGAGGCCGATGGTGGCCGCATCTGCTATTCCGGCTACCATATGTACTATGGAGCCGGCGAAGAGGCGGCAAATGCAATTGATGGCTTTATCACGAACTAGAGCGGTTTGCGACCGAATTGAATCGCTCTGTTGCACCATGAGGGGAGGCAGGCCGCTCGGCGCGGTTCGCAGCGCGATGCGGCGCATCGGGCAAGAGCCGCAACTCAGCGGATGCCCGACTCATGGGCAACCCAAGGGGACGGGCCGTTTTGCGGCCATTGCCATGTCAGACGGCTTGACCGTAGCGCCGCTACGCTCTGCGCCGTCTTTCGCGCACTGGCACGCAAATCGGCTCCGTCAGAGTGATCCAATTCGGTCGCAAACCGCTCATCTAGCAGGATACCGCGGGGCATCCTTCGAGACGCCGCTATTGCGGCTCCTCAGGATGAGGAAAATCATTTTTGCTCAGGGAGCCTTCCCGAGGTGCGATAGCGCCGCCTCGGACGAAAGACCGCGTCAGCGGCCGGCCCCCATATCCGCGCCAGATGCTGCCCGGCCGACAAAGCTCACACGTCCAGATTCGATACTTTCAGGGCATTGGTCTGGATGAAGTCGCGGCGCGGTTCGACCACGTCGCCCATCAGGGTGGAGAACACCTGCTCCGCCTCGTCCACCTGCGCCACCCGCACCTGCAGCAGCGAGCGGGCCTGGGGGTCGAGGGTGGTTTCCCACAATTGCTCGGGATTCATTTCGCCCAGCCCTTTGTAGCGCTGGATGGCGATGCCCCGGCGGCCCTGTTCCATGATGGCGGTCACCAGGGCGACGGGGCCCGGCAGGGCGGTTTCACGGTCCTTGGCGATCAGGGTGGCCACGTCCTGGAAGGTCTCGCGCAGGGTTCCCGCCATCTCGTGCAGCCGCCGCGCCTCGGCGGAGCGGATGATGGCGGCGTCCAGGGTGTGGGTCTCGGTGACGCCGCGCAGGGTGCGGCTGAAGAAGAAGCCGTCGCCCTCGACCCAGCGTCCAACCCAGCCGCGTTCCAGGCGGCTTTCCAGCGCGTCGAGCCGCCTGGCCACGATCTCCGCCGCCTGGGGTCCCCGGCCGACATCGGTCAGCAGGCCGGCATCCAGCGCCCCGGCGATGGCGGCCTGCTCGACCACCTTCATGGGCACCCGCCGCGACAGCGGCCCCAGCAGGGTCTTGACGCTGCGGGCCTGCTCGGTGAGACCACGCAGGTCGGCGCCGCCGATCTGGCCGCCGCCGGCGAGGCGCAGCACCGCGTCCGACAGGCCGCCATCGATCAGATATTCCTCCAGCGCCCGGTCATCCTTGAGATAGACCTCGCTCTGGCCGCGCTTGGCGCGGTAGAGCGGCGGCTGGGCGATGTAGAGATAGCCCCGCTCCAGCAGATCCGGCATCTGGCGGTAGAAGAAGGTCAGCAGCAGGGTGCGGATGTGGCTGCCGTCCACATCCGCGTCGGTCATGATGATGATCTTGTGATAGCGCGCCTTGTCGGCGTTGAAGTCCTCGCGGCCGATACCGGTGCCCAGGGCGGCGATCAGGGTGCCGATTTCGGCGGAGCCCAGCATCTTGTCGAAGCAGGCGCGCTCCACATTGAGGATCTTGCCGCGCAGGGGAAGAATCGCCTGATTGGCGCGGTTGCGCCCCTGCTTGGCCGAGCCGCCGGCGGAATCGCCCTCGACGATGAACAGTTCCGACAAGGCGGGGTCGCGTTCCTGGCAATCGGCCAGCTTGCCCGGCAGGGTGGCAATATCGAGCACCCCCTTGCGGCGGGTCAGTTCCCGCGCCTTGCGGGCGGCCTCGCGGGCGGCGGCGGCCTCCACCACCTTGGAGACGATCTTGCGCGCCTCCTGGGGATGTTCCTCGAACCACTCGGCCAGCTTCTCGCCGACGATGTTCTCCACCACCGGCCGGACCTCGGACGACACCAGCTTGTCCTTGGTCTGCGAACTGAACTTGGGATCGGGCACCTTGACCGACAGGACGCAGGTCAGGCCCTCGCGCATGTCGTCGCCCGACAGCGCCACCTTCTCGCGCTTGGCGATGCCGGATTCATTGGCGTAGTTGTTGACGGTGCGGGTCAAGGCGGCGCGGAAACCGGCCAGATGGGTGCCGCCGTCGCGCTGCGGGATGTTGTTGGTGAAGCACAACTGGGTCTCGTGATAGGAGTCGGTCCACTCCATGGCGACCTCGGCGGTCATGCCGTCCTTCTCGCCCTTGACCACGATGGGCGGGCTGTGCAGCGGCGTCTTGGAGCGGTCGAGATAGCGGACGAACTCCTCGGTGCCACCCTCGTAATGCAGGTCGGAGACCTGCTCCTCGCCATGACGCAGATCGGTCAGGCGGAGACGCACCCCCGAATTGAGAAAGGCCAGTTCGCGCAGCCGGTGTTCCAGGACGGTGAAGTCGAATTCGGTCTTGGTGAAGATGGTCTTCGACGGCAGGAAGGTGACCTCGGTGCCGGTCTTGTCGGCGCAATCGGCGACGATCTTCAGCGGCGCCTCGGCCTCGCCCATGCGAAAGCGCATGGCGTGTTCCTTGCCGGCGCGCCAGACCCGCAGGTCGAGAATCTCCGACAAGGCGTTGACCACCGAGACGCCGACGCCGTGCAGGCCGCCCGAGACCTTGTAGGAATTCTGGTCGAACTTCCCGCCGGCATGCAGCTGGGTCATGATGACCTCGGCCGCCGAGATGCCCTCTTCCTTGTGAATATCGGTGGGAATGCCGCGCCCGTCGTCGCGGACCGTCACCGAGCCGTCGCCGTTGAGGGTGACATCGACCCGGGTGCACCAGCCGGCCAGGCTTTCGTCGATGGCATTGTCCACCACCTCGTAGACCATGTGATGCAGGCCCGAGCCGTCATCGGTGTCGCCGATATACATGCCCGGCCGCTTGCGCACGGCCTCGAGGCCGCGCAGCACCTTGATGGCATCGGCGCCGTATTCCTCGGCGGCCACCTGGGTGGCGGTCATCTCGGGATGGGGAGAAGGCACGGGGGTGGTCATAACGTCACCTTAATCACGGTTGCCCGGATGGACGGATGCGTCCGCCACCCGGAAGAACTGGGCCCTAGGACCAAAACCGTCGAACAGCAGCGCGTCGGTTCCGGTCATCCAGCTCTGCACCCCGAGGGCACAGAGTTCGTCGAACAGGGCGGCGCGCCGGATCTGGTCCAGATGCGCCACCACCTCGTCCAGCAGCAGCAGCGGTGCCCGGCCGGTCTGGGCCGCCTGGACCCGCGCCTGGGCCAGCACCATGGCCACCAGCACCGCCTTCTGCTCGCCGGTGGAGCATTGCCCCACCGCCAGATCCTTGGCGGCATGGCGCACCACCAGATCGCTGCGATGCGGCCCGATGGTGACGCCGCCCGCCGCCTCGTCCCGTGGCCGGGCGCCCTTGAGGGCGCCGCGCAGCCTCTCCGCCGCCTCGTCCGGCGCGGCGCCTGCGGCCAGCCAGCCCTCGACCTCGCCCACCACCGCCAGCCGCGCCGCCGGAAACGGCCCGATCCCCAGCCGGCAGGCCGCGTCGAGGCGGATCACCGCGTCCAGCCTGGCCCCGGCGACCATGACGCCATGCCGGGCCATCCCGTCCTCCAGCGCCGCCAGCCAAGTGGAATCGGCACGGCCGGAACCGTCCCTGGCGCCCTTGAGCAGGCGCGTCCGCTCGCGCATGGCGTGCTCATAAGCGCTGGCCTGGGCGGCATGCCCCGGCGCGACCCCGAACACCATCCGGTCGAGAAAGCGGCGGCGGCCCCCGGCTCCCTCGGTAAACAGGCGGTCCATGGCCGGAGTCAGCCACAGCGCCGAAAGTCTTTCGCCCAGGTCGCCCGGCTTGGCCGGCTGGCCGTCCAGCCTGACCGAGCGGCGCTCGCTCCCCGCCTCGCGGCCGGTGCCGATCTCGGTGCCGCCGTCGAGCACCGCCGCCACCGCCCAGGGCGCTCCGGCCTCCAGGCCGTGACGGGCGATATCGCCCAGACTGGCGCGGCGCAGCCCTCGCCCCGGAACCAGGAAGGAGAGCGCTTCCAGCAGATTGGTCTTGCCCGCCCCGTTGGGACCGGTCAGCACTACCGGCCGGGAATCGGTCTCCAGCCGGAGGCGCTCGTAGCAGCGAAAGTCGCTGAGACTGAGGCGGCACACCGCCAGCCGGGCAACCGGCCCGTGGTCGCGTTCGCCGCCACGCGTGGTCACACCCGCATCGGCATCAGAACATAGATGGCGCCGTTGTCGGCAACCTCGCGCACCACGGTCGGCGAGGCGGCGTCGGCCATGGCGAAGCTGGCCGACTCGCCCTCCACCTGGGCCAGGATGTCCATCAGGTAGCGCGAGTTGAAGCCGATTTCCAGCGGCGAGGAGGCGTAATCGGCCTCGATCTCTTCCGTGGCGCTGCCGTTTTCCGGACTGGACGCCGACAGGGTGGCGGTGCCCTTTTCCAGGGTCAGCTTGATGGCCCGCGACTTCTCGGTGGAGATGGCCGAAACCCGGTCCACCGCCTGGGCGAAGCTCTTGCAGTTGACTTCCAGGACCTTGTCGTTGTCGGCCGGAATCACCCGCTCGTAATCGGGGAAGGTGCCGTCGATCAGCTTGGAGGTCAGCACCGCGTCGCCGAAGGAGAATTTCAGCTTGGTCTCGGACAGCGAGACCGTGATCTCCACATCGGTCTCGTCGATCAGCTTGCGCAGCTCGGCCACGGTCTTGCGCGGCACGATGACGCCCGGCATGCCGGCAGCGCCGGCCGGCAAGGTGACATCGACGCAGGCCAGACGATGGCCGTCGGTGGCCACGGCCCGCAGCACGTCGCCCGAGGCCCCGGTGGCGGCATGCAGATAGATGCCGTTGAGGTAGTAGCGGGTCTCCTCGGTGGAGATGGCGAAGCGGGTCCGGTCGATCAGGGTCTTCAGTTCGGCCGCCGCCAGGGCGAAGCTGAACGGCAGATCGCCGCCCGACAGGACCGGGAAGTCCTCCACCGGCAGGCAGGCCAGCGAGAACTTCGACCGCCCCGAGCGCAGCGTCAGCTGGCCGTCATCGGCGTTGAACTCGATTTCCACCTGGCTGCCCTCGGGCAGCTTGCGGACGATCTCGTAGAAGGTGTGGGCGGGAGCGGTGGTGGCCCCGGGGCGCACCACATCGGCCGGCACGGACTCGATGATGTCGAGATCCATGTCGGTGGCGTTGAGCGACAGGGCGCCGGCGCGTCCCTCCAGCTTGACGTTCGACAGGATCGGAATGGTGGTCCGGCGCTCGACAACGCTTTGTACGTGGGCCAGCGACTTCAACAGCGCAGCGCGCTCGATGGTCAGTTTCATGGCGGTTTGCTGACTACCCGATGTGATTTAAAGACGGTCCCCTTGGGTGGGCCGCGCAGTATATCACAGGCTTGGGAGTCCAAAAGCGTTTTCGGGGGAGCGGATTCGGCGCCCGGAATCGCCGATATCGAGCGAGCCTTATCCCTGCAGCATGCGGCGCAGCAGTTCCACATCCTCGGCGAAGTTGTGGTCGCTCTCCTTCAACTCCTCGACCTTCTTCACCGCGTGCATGACGGTGGTGTGGTCGCGGCCGCCGAATTTGCGGCCGATCTCGGGCAGCGAGCGCGAGGTCAGCTGCTTGGCCAGATACATGGCGATCTGGCGCGGCCGCGCCACCTGGCGTGACCGCCGGGCCGAGGACATTTCCGCCAGCTTGATGGTGAAATGTTCGGCCACCTTCTTCTGGATCTCCTCGATGGTGATCCGCCGGTCCGAGGCGCGCAGCAGATCCTGCAGCACATCCTGGGTGGATTCCAGGGTGATGGCGCGCCCGACCAACTGGGAATGGGCCACCACCCGGTTCAAGCCGCCCTCCAGCTCGCGCACATTGGAGGTGATCTTGTGGGCCAGGAACTCCATCACCTTCTGGGGGACGATCACCCCCATCTGCTCGGCCTTGGAATGCAGGATGCCGAGGCGAAGCTCGTAGGTGGTGGCGTGGATATCGGCCACCAGGCCGCAGGCCATGCGCGACCGCAGCCGCTCCTCGATCCCCTCCAGGTCGGACGGCGACTTGTCGGCCGAGATCACGATCTGACGGCCCTGGTCCACCAGGGCGTTGAAGGTATGGAAGAACTCTTCCTGGGTGGCGTCCTTGCCGGCGATGAACTGGACGTCGTCGATCATCAGCACGTCCACCGAGCGGAACTGCTCCTTGAACGACATGGTGTCCTGGGTCCGCAAGGCCCGGATGAACCGGTACATGAATTTCTCGGCCGACAGATACAGCACGCTGCGATGGGGATTGCCCTCGCGGATGCGATGGGCGATGGCGTGCATCAGATGGGTCTTGCCCAGGCCGACGCCGCCATAGAGAAACAGCGGGTTGAACGAGACCACCTCGGCATCGGCCACCCGGTTGGCGGCGGCATAGGCAAATTCGTTGGGCCGCCCCACCACGAAATTCTTGAAGGTGAAGCGCGGGTCGAGCTGCGCCCCCAATTCATCGATATCGCTATTGCCGTTGACCGGCGGGGAAGCGCCCGCCGCGACGGCGGCGGAGGCCGCCACGACACGGGCCGGGGGGGAGGCAACCGCGGCCGGCTCGGCAACCGCGGCAGCCGAGGCGGGCGGGGCCGGCGGTGCGGCGGTGGCGCGCACCGCGCCCACCACGATCTCCACATTGCGGATGCCGGGATTCTCGACCCCCCACAGGGTCCGAATGCGCTCGGCGTAATGGGTGGCGACCCAATCGCGCATGAAACGGGTGGGGAGGGCCAGCTTGACGTCGCCGTCATTGACGCCGTGCAGGGTGATCGGGCGCAGCCAAGAGCGATAGGCGGCATCCCCGACCTCATCCCTTAACCTGACCTTAACCCGATCCCATTCAGACTTTGCCATTTCCCACCCTTAGAACTCTTGTCATCCACCCTGCGGTCCGTCGCCACGTCTTGCCCGTGACCGGCGCGCCGCCGCCCCGTTTCCCGGACGGTTCTCTCGCCAAGGTGAAGACCGGTTTCCGCCCCGAGAACCGATCCCGGCAGGTCCGACGCCCCTCGACCATCCGGTGAGGGACGCATCCAGCGCCTGCCCGTCCGAGTCATACTCCGAAGCGGCCAAGGCTGTAAACAGACCCGCCATAGATATTACAAAACATCACGAACCGTCTGTGGCACGCGTCACAGAAGTCGCGGCACAGACGAAATATAGAATAGGTATGTATATTCAGAATTCTCGCGACGTCTTTGAACCGTCCGTCGAGTTGGCGGACTCTACCGATACGGCTCGATGCTGGCAACAAGATCGGAACGCGAACATTGAAAATTTTTTGCTTGCTTTCCCGGACTCGCGCGGTTGCCTGGATTCTTTCCGGACCCGACAACGACAAGGGCCGCATCCGAGGATGCGGCCCTTGCGAAATATCACCAAACCCCTGGGGGGGACGTCTAGGCCAGCGGCTTCATGTCCTTGACCCGGGCCGAGAGGCGCGAAACCTTGCGCGACGCGGTATTCTTGTGCAGCACACCGGCCTGCACGCCCCGCATCATCTGCGGCTCGGCCGCGTGCAGAGCACTCTTGGCCGCTTCGGAATCGCCGGCAGCGATGGCAAGTTCAACCTTCTTGACGAAGGTGCGGATGCGGCTCACGCGGGCGCGGTTGACCTCGGTGCGACGCTCGGTCTGGCGGATGCGCTTCTTAGCCGACTTATGATGGGCCATGGATTGGAACCTTGGAACACGGTTGAAATTCGAAGGCGCGGTTATATGTCCCCATGCCGCCCCCGTCAAGCGGTGAATCGGAGTCTCCGCCGAAACAACTCCCGCCGCCCATACGCTTCAATACTTTAGAGGGCGATTCAGACGACAGGGTAAAGCCTGACGGCTTCAACCTGTTGTCATCGCACTCTAGATTTGTATCTTTGCCCCCGCCCGGGGCATGATACCGCCATGCCCAGGACAACCGCCGCCCAGGACGCCGAAACCTCCAGCCATCTCGACCTGATGATCGAGATGACCAGCGGCTTCGCCCAGTCCCAGGATATGGAGGCGACCCTGCGGCTGGGGCTGGAGCGGGTGGCCGCCCGGCTGGGTGCCGAGGCCGCCTCGCTGTTCCTGCTGGAACCCGACAGCGGCGAGCTGGTCTGCCACGCCTGCATCGGCCCGACCGAAGTGACGGGGCTGCGGCTGGCGCCCGGCAAGGGCATCGTCTGGCGCACCGTCGATCTCGACACGCCGCAATTGGTGCGGGACGCCCGTTCCGACCCCGACTTCACCGGCGCCATCGACGCCGCCACCGGCTTCGTCACCCGCTCGATCCTGTGCGCCCCCATGTCGTTTCGCGGCCAGAAGCTGGGGGCCATCGAGCTGTTCAACAAGCAGGGCGGCCACGCCTTCACCACCGCCGACGGTCAGGTGCTGCGCGCCCTGTCCATGTCGTCGGCGCTGGCCCTGATCAACTCCCGGCTGGTGGCCGCCGCCGCCGAGCAGGAGGGGTTCCGGCGCGAACTGGCGCTGGCCTCGGAAATCCAGCGCGCCATGCTGCCGCCGCCGCAAGCCCCCGCCTCGCCCATCCACGGCATCAATCTGCCTGCGCGCGGCGTCTCGGGCGATTTCTTCGAGATCCTGCCGCTGGCCGACGGCCGCATCGCCTTCGCCATCGGCGACGTGTCGGGCAAGGGCATGAACGCCGCGCTGCTGATGACCAAGACCGCCAGCCTGTTCCGCTGCCTGGCCAAGCGCGAGGACGGCCCCGGCCGCATCCTCGCCGCCATCGATTCCGAGCTGCACGAGACCGGTCTGGCCGGCATGTTCGTCACCATGGTGGCGGGCATCCTCGATCCCGCCAGCGGCCGGGTGGTGCTGGCCAATGCCGGCCACGAGCCGCCGCTGCTGCGGGGCCGCGACGGCTTCCACCCCATCGAGGACGGCATGCCGCCTTTGGGCATCGCCGCCCATCTGTTCGCCGATGGCTGCCCCGAAAGCGTGGTCGATCTCGACGGCGGCGCCCTCTATTTATTCACCGACGGGCTGACCGAGGCCCGCACCCTCGACGGCGCCATGCTGGGCAGTCACGGCGCCACCTCGCTGCTGGACGCCTTCGCCGCCATGCCGGCCGCCGAGCGGCTGGCCGCGGTGATGCGCTCGCTGGACGAGGTCGGGAGCCTGCGCGACGACGTCACCCTGCTGGTGGTCTAGGACGGCCGCCCCCGGGCCAAGGGAGCGGCGACGGGCGCCTTCGCGCGCTGCTATGCCGCCCGCCCCGAGACCCTGGGCGAGATTCGCGCCGCGGTGACGCGGACGGCGGGCGAACTGGGCTGCCCCCCGGACATGGCCCAGGACATGGTCATGGCGGTGGACGAGGCCTGCCAGAACATCATCCGCCACGCCTATCGCGGCGGCGAAGGCCATCTGATCCTGCATCTGGACCGCCAGGACGATCTGCTGGTCATCCGACTTATGGACTTCGCGCCACCCGTGGAAGTGGCTAAGATCAATCCCCGGCCGCTGGACGAGGTGCGGCCGGGCGGCCTGGGTACCCACCTGATGCGGTCGGTGATGGATCGGGTGGACTTCCTGCCGCCGCCGGCCGGAATCGGCAACCTGCTACAGATGGTCAAACGGATCACCCCATGAAGCTGCACACCACTGAAATCGGTGAAACCACGGTGATGGCGCTGGCGGGCGACGTGGATCTCAGCCACAGCCCCACCCTGCGCAAGGCGCTGATGGAGTTGATGTTCCAACGCCGCGCCGTGGTGGTGGACCTCTCCGCCGTCACCTATGTGGACAGTTCGGGCATCGCCGGCCTGGTCGAGGCCTATCAAATGGCCCGCAAGAACGGCACCAGCTTCACCCTGGCGGCGATCAGCGATCCGGTCGGAAGGGTGCTGCGGCTGGCGCGGCTCGACCGGGTCTTCACCATCGCCGATACGGTCGAGGCGGCCGTGAAAGGATAGAATCGCGTGGCCGGGGGGCAGGGCGGCAACACAGTGACCGGATTTCTCGACCGCCTGGGGCACTGGGCGGTGGCGGCGATCGCCGAGTTCGGCTTCGCCGCCACCCTGGTCGGCGAAAGCGCGTTCTGGCTGGTCATGGGGCGGCGACGGCGCCAGCCGGTCCGCCTCGCGCCGGTGGTCGCCCAGGCCATGGAGATCGGCATCGGGGCGCTGCCCATCGTCACCGTGCTGTCGGGCACCATCGGCATCATGCTGGCGATCCAGGGCGTCTATTCCCTCAAGCTGTTCGGCGCCGAATCACGGGTGACCCTGGGGGTGGCCATGTCCACCGTGCGCGAATTCGCGCCGCTGATCACCGGCATCCTGGTGGCGGGGCGCTCGGGTTCGGCGCTGGCCGCCCGGTTAGGCACCATGCGCATCAATCAGGAGATCGACGCCCTGACCGTCATGGGAGTCTCGCCGGTGCGCTTCCTGGTGGTGCCCGCCCTGGTGGCCATGATGGTGATGCTGCCCTGCCTGACCCTGTGGGCCGATCTGGTCGGGCTGTTCGCCGCCGGGCTTTATATCGCGCCGGAACTGGGCAGCACCCTGGGCGCCTATGCCGATGAGGTCATCTCGCTGATCCAGATGAACGACATGCTGCACGGCCTGGCCAAAAGCGCCATCTTCTCGGTGCTGATCACCGTGGTCGGCGTGGTCAACGGCGCCTCGGTCACCGGCGGCGCCGAGGGCGTCGGCCGCATGACCACCCGCTCGGTGGTGCACGCCATCTCGGCCATCGTCATCACCGACATGATCTTCGTCTTCATGGTGACGCGGTAATGCGACGCTCCCCCCCCTCCGCCACCCACAGCGTCGAGGTCCTCAACCTCAACACCCATTACGGCGACCGCCGGATCCTCCACGATGTCAGCCTGGAGGTGAGGAAGGGCGAGATCATGGTGATCATGGGGGGCTCCGGCTCGGGCAAGACCACCCTGCTCAACCACCTGCTGGGGCTGCTGACCCCCAGTTCGGGGACGGTGCGCGTCCTCGGCCACGATCTGGCCAGGCTATCGCCCATGGAGCGCCAGTTGCTGCGCACCCGCACCGGCGTCGCCTTCCAGTCCGGCGCCCTGTTCAGTTCCATGACCATCGGCGACAACATCGCCCTGCCGCTGCGCGAACACACCGAACTCGACCCCACCACCATCGGCATCATGACCCGGCTCAAGCTGGAAGTGGTGAGTCTGGCCGGCTTCGAGGACCTCAAGCCGGCGGAATTGTCGGGCGGCATGATCAAGCGCGCCGCCCTGGCGCGGGCCATTGTCATGGACCCCGAACTGCTGTTCTGCGACGAGCCGTCGGCCGGCCTCGACCCGGTGGTGGCGTCCAGCATCGACGACCTGATCCTGCGGCTGCGCGACGCCATGGGCATGAGCATCGTGGTGGTCACCCACGACCTCGAGTCCACCTTCAAGATCGCCGACCGCATCTGCGTGCTGGACAAGGGCAAGGTGCTGGCCCTCGACACCGTCGAGGCCATCCGCGCCAGTCGCGACAGCCGCATCCAGAATCTGCTCAACCGCCGCACCGAAGACGCCGAGCCCGATCCCGACGCCTATCTGCGCCGGCTGCTGGGCGACACCTCCTCCCCGCCAGACGAGAGCCGCCGCCCATGAAGGATTCCAGGATCAACTACGTGGTGGTCGGCAGCTTCGTGCTGACCATGCTGGTGGCGCTGGTGGTGGTGGTGGCGCTGCTCACCGGGCGCACCGGCGCCACCGATTCCTACACCACCCGCATGGACAACGTCGCCGGCATCAAATACGGCACCAAGGTGAGCTATGAGGGCTTCGCCATCGGCCAGGTCGAGGCGGTCGAGCCGCTGCGCCTCGACGGCAAGACCGCCTTCCGCCTGACCCTGTCGGTGCAGCACGACTGGCCGATCCCCCAGGATTCCGTCGTCCGCGTCGCCGCCTCGGGCATCCTGGCGGCGGTGACCATGGACATCAAGGGCGGCGCCAGCGCCGAAATGCTGAAGCCGGGCGCCGAAATCACCGCCGGCCCCGCCGCCAATATCTTCGCGGTGATGACCGATGTGGCCGGACAGGTGGCCGACCTCAACCAGAACGCCCTGAAGCCGCTGCTGTTCTCCCTGACCCAGCAGGTGGGAACCCTGGGGAGCATCCTGGAAAAGCGCGCCCCCGACATGGTGAACAACATGCTGGCGGTCACCGCCGACCTGGCGGCCAAGACGCCGCGCATCACCGCCGATGTGGAACGCATGACCGGAACCCTGTCGTCCAAGGTGGTCACCGAGGCCAATGCCGAACAGATCCGCCAGTCCATCGCCAATGTCGCCCAATTGTCGGCCGGGCTGCAGGACAGCCGCGCCAAGATCGATGCCATGCTGACCAGCCTGGACAAGACGGTCTCCGGCAATAAGGACAATATCGACCAGAGCCTGAAGGATCTGCGCCACACCCTCCAGGCGGTGTCGCGCAACATCGATTCGGTGACCTATAATCTCGACGGCACCGCCCGCAACCTGCATGAATTCAGCCGCGAGATTCGCGATAATCCGGGTGTGCTGATCGGCGGAACCAAGCACTCCGACGACGGACCGGCGCGGAAATAGGGCGAAATCGTCCAGGTATGGGGCGGGATCGGATTGGATTTAAGGACGAACGTGATGCGAAAACCATTCCTTGCCCCAGCCCTGCTCCTGGTCCTCGCCGCCTGCGCCGGGCCGGCGGCACCGCCGGATGTGTTCTATCGGATCGAGCCGGTGGCGGCGGCCGGCCGTTCCGCCGCGCCACTCCTGCCCGGCGTGCTGGAGGTTCAGCGCCTGACCGCCGATGCCGTGCTGGACGATCGGGCGATCCCCCTGGTCGCCAAGACCGGCGGGCCGCTCTCCCATTATCCCTACGACCTGTGGAGCGAAACCCCGGGCGTGATGTTGCAGGACCGGCTGAGCCACTTTCTCGCCGCCGCCGGCGCCGCCGACCGGGTGCTGACGCCGGAGCTGGGGGTGCCGGCCGATTGGACCCTGCGCGGCAAGCTGCATCGCCTGGAACACCTGGCCGGCAGTTCCCAGGTGGCGGTGGAGATGGAACTGGGCGTGGTCTCCGCCCATGACGGCAGCCTGATCCTGCTGGAAGACTACAGCACGATCCTTCCCATCGAATCCAACACCATCGAAGGAGCGGTGGCCGCCATGGATCGGGGGGTCGCCCAGGTGTTCAACCGCTTCCTCGCCGATCTCGGCCGCGCCCGGACCGGAGGACCCGCCAAATGAGGAAGCCGCCCCGCCGCCCCGCCGGACAGAACCGCAAGGGCCGCCCCTCCCCGCCGGCAGCGCGGACCGTCGAGCTGAAGATCGACGCGGTGGGAGCACGGGGCGACGGACAGGCCCGCCTGGATGGCGAACCGGTGTTCGTTCCCTTCACCGTGGCCGGCGACACGGTGCTGGCCCGCATCGAAAGCCGGCGCGGCGACGGCCTCGCCGCCAGCCTGGTCGAGGTGCTGGAGCCGGGGCCGGGGCGGGTCGCCCCTCCCTGCCCCCATTACGGCCGCTGCGGCGGATGCAGCCTGCAGCACCTGGACGACGATTCCTATGCCGGGTGGAAACGCGATCTGCTGATCACCCAATTGGCCCGCCAGGGCCTCGGCGAGCTTGCCGTCCTGCCGCTGGTGCGGGTGCCGCCGGCCAGCCGCCGCCGCGCCACCTTCGCCTTCAGCCGCAGCCGGGGCACCACCCTGGCCGGGTTCAACGGCCGGGCCAGCCATACCGTGATCGACGTGGAGCGCTGCCTGCTGCTGGAACCGGCGCTGGTCGCCCTGCTGCCCGCCCTCCGCCTGATCCTGGCCAAGGTGGTGCCGGAGGGCACCGGCGGCGACGTGACCGTCACCCTGACCGAGGGCGGCCTGGATGTCCTGGTGGAGGCCGAAGCCCGGCTCGACCTGTTCGACCGCGAGACGCTGGCCGCCTTCGCCGAGACCGCCGACCTCGCCCGGCTGACCTGGCGGCGACCGGGGGGAGGCTTCGCCGAACCCATCGCCCGGCGCCGGGCGGCGGAGGTCGGCTTTGCCGGGGTGATGGTGGAACCGTCACCGGGCGCCTTCCTGCAGCCGACCCGGGGCGGTGAGCTGGCCATCGTCGAGCGGGTGCTGGCGGCGGCGGGCGACGCCGGCACCGTGGCCGATCTCTATGCCGGCTGCGGCAGCTTCACCCTTCCGCTGTCGCGGCGCGGCGCCGTCCATGCGGTGGAGGGCGAGCAGGGGCCGCTGGCGGCGCTGGACGCCGCCATCCGCCGCGACGGCCTGCCCGTCACCACCGAAATCCGCGACCTCGCCCGCCGGCCGCTGGCGCCGCACGAATTGATCGCCTATCGGGCGGTGGTGATGGACCCGCCCCGGGCCGGCGCCGCGCAGCAGGCCGCCGAACTGGCCAAACCGAGCGATGCCAAGGGGGGCCCCCATATCCTGGTGATGGTGTCGTGCAATCCGGCGACGCTGGCCCGCGACCTCCGGCTGCTGATGGAGGGCGGCTGGCGGCCCGAGGACATCACCCCCATCGATCAGTTCCCCTGGTCGGCCCATCTGGAAGCGGTGGTGGTGCTGCGGCGATGACCCATGACCCGGTCCTCTTCGCCGAACTGCTGTGCGCTCGCCTGTGCCACGACATGGCGGGAGCGGTGGGGGCCGCCGCCGCCGGGGCGGAATTGCTGCAAGACGACCTCGACGCCGAAACGGCGCGGCTGGTAGGAGACAGCGCCGCCGGCGCGGTGGCGCGGTTGAAATTCTTCCGCGCCGCCCTGGGGCCGGCCGGCTCTCCCCAGCCGGACACGGTGGTGCGGGATCTGGCGGCGGCCTATCTGCGCGCCGCCGATCCGGGCCTGAGCCTGCGCTGGACCTGCCACCGTCCCCGATTGGACGGCGACACCGCCCGGCTGGTGCTCAATCTGATTCTGGTGGCCCGCGACGGCCTGGTGCGCGGCGGCGAGATCGCGGTGGAGATCGCCGCCGCGCCGCCCTCCGGCGGCGCCGGTCCCCGGCTGAGCGAGGATTCCGCGGCGACGCTGCTGGCGGGCGCCGCCCCCGCCGGCCCCCGTGACGCCCAGGCCGGATTGACCCGCTGTCTGGCCGAACGAATCGGCGGAACGCTTCATTTGGAGGCGCTGGAGAATGGCGGACGGATCGTGGCCTAGAGCCGGATGCTTTGAGGTCGAATCGCGCCGGCGATTCGCCCGCGAAGCTGAATCCGTCTCTCACCAATACATGAGAGGGCGATTCAGACAACTAGGGTGAAGCCTGGCTGCTTCACCCTAGTTGTCATCGCACTCTGAATAAATTCGTTACGAAAGCGGATTCATCTCGGTTTGGGTTCTTCTAAAGACCTCTGGGCCGTGCTATGAGTTGGTTGCGCGCTCCCGACTTCACTTGGGGAAGAAGGGGAAAAACCGTCGCATGACGGAAAAAAGGGTCCTACTGGAGTCGGCCATGGATGATCTCCTCAGTGAATTTCTGACCGAGACGTCGGAGAGTCTGTCCACGCTTGACGTGGCATTGGTAAATCTGGAGCAGAACCCGAACGATCCTCAGATCCTCGGCAATATCTTCCGTCTGGTCCATACCATCAAGGGGACCTGCGGCTTCCTTGGCCTGCCTCGGCTGGAGCATGTCGCCCATGCCGGCGAGAATGTGCTGGGCAAGTTCCGCGATGGCGAGTTGGAAGTCACCCCCACCGCCGTGACCCTGATCCTCCAGTCCATCGACCGGATCAAGCTGATCCTCGGCCATCTCGAACAGAACGAGTGCGAGCCCGAGGGCAGCGACGAGGAGTTGATCAAACAGCTCAACGCCATGGCCGATGGCCGCGCCGCCGGCTCGCCGCCGCCGCCGCCGCCGCCGCCCATGCCGGTGTTCGAGTCACTGTCCTCCATCCCGGAGCCCGCCCCGGAACCACCCCCGGCCGCCGCCGCGCCACCGCCGCCGCCGCCCGCTCCCGAACCGGAGTATCACCCGGCCGCCAGCGAACCGGCCCCCGCAGCCGGCGTCCCCGCCGTCGCCGCCGTCGCCGCCCAGGTGGTGACCGGAGCGCCGCTGGAGTCCAAGGAATCGGCGGTCGCCGCCCAGACCATCCGCGTCAATGTGGAGTTGCTGGAAAACCTGATGACCCTGGTGTCCGAGCTGGTGCTGACCCGCAACCAGCTGCTCCAGATGGTCCGCGGCAAGGACGACAGCGAATTCGCCACCCCGCTGCAACGCCTGTCCCATATCACCACCGACCTCCAGGAAGGGGTGATGAAGACCCGCATGCAGCCCATCGGCAATGCCTGGGCCAAGCTGCCGCGCATCGTCCGCGACCTTTCGGTCGAAATGAACAAGAAGATCGATCTCCAGATGCTGGGCGCCGAGACCGAACTCGACCGCCAGGTGCTGGAGCTGATCAAGGACCCGCTGACCCATATGGTGCGCAACTCGGCCGATCACGGCCTGGAGCCCACCGAGGAACGCAAGCGCATCGGCAAGCCCGAGGTCGGCAAGGTGGTGCTGAACGCCTTCCATGAGGGCGGCCACATCATCATCGAGATCTCCGACGACGGCCGCGGCCTCAACCTCGAGCGCATCAAGCAGAAGGCGGTCCAGAACGGGATCGCCACCGAGTCCGAGCTGGAGGCCCTGACGCCGCAGCAGATCTACCAGTTCATCTTCAAGGCCGGCTTCTCCACCGCCGAGAAGGTCACCAGCGTGTCGGGCCGCGGCGTCGGCATGGACGTGGTGCGCACCAATATCGAAAAGATCGGCGGCACCGTCGAATTAAAGAGCTACCCCGGCAAGGGGTCGAGCTTCGTCATCAAGATCCCGCTGACCCTGGCCATCGTCTCGGCCCTGATCGTCGAATGCGCCTCCGAGCGTTTCGCCATCCCGCAGATCAGCGTTCTGGAACTGGTGCGCGTCACCGCCAATTCCGAACACGGCATCGAGATGATCAACAACGCCCCGGTGCTTCGCCTGCGCGACCGGCTGCTGCCGCTGGTGTCGCTGAAGCGTCAGCTGCTGCTGGCCGAGGACACCGAGGAGCGTCAGGAGACCTTCATCGTCGTCACCCAGGTCGGCACCTATACCTTCGGCATCATCGTCGACCGGGTGTTCGACACCGAGGAAATCGTGGTCAAGCCGGTGGCGCCGATCCTGCGCCACATCGCCATGTTCTCCGGCAACACCATCCTGGGCGACGGCTCGGTGATCATGATCCTCGACCCCAACGGCATCGCCGGCGCCACCGGCGAATCCGGCCTGCTGGGCGGGGCCCAGGCCACCGATGCCCAGGCGGTGCGCGAGAGCCACGCCGACGCCAAGACCTCGCTGCTGGTGTTCCGCGCCGGCGGCGACGATCTCAAGGCGGTGCCGCTGGCCCTGGTGGCCCGCCTCGAGGAGATCGAGGTCACCGATATCGAGCACAGCCACGGCAAGCCCATGGTCCAGTATCGCGGCCACCTCATGCCGTTGATCGCCATCGACGGGTCCATGAGCTTCCGCGCCGATGGCCGCCAGCCGGTGCTGGTGTTCTCCGACCAGGAGCACACCATGGGTCTGGTGGTCGACGAGATCGTCGATATCGTCGAGGATCGTCTGCGGGTCGAACTCAGCGCCGGCAATCCCGGCATCATCGGCACCGCCGTGATCGCCGGCAAGGCCACCACCATCATCGACGCCGGCTATTACCTGCCGCAGGCGTTCGGCGACTGGTTCGGCCGCAACGACAAGGAATTCGGCAATACCGACTTCCAGGCGCCCCGCATCCTGCTGGTCGACGACTCGCCGTTCTTCCGCAACCTGCTGACGCCGTTGCTGTCGGTGGCGGGCTACGAGGTGATTTCGGTGGAAAGCGCCGACAAGGCCTTGCTCCTGCGCGAGCAGGGCAACGAGTTCGACGCCATCATCAGCGATATCGAGATGCCCGGCATGAGCGGCTTCGATTTCGCCACCGCGGTCCGGGGCGATGCCCGCTGGGCCCAGATCCCCATGGTAGCCTTGTCCTCGCACGCCACCGAGAAGGACTTCGAACGTGGCCGTCAGGTCGGCTTCAACGATTACATCGCGAAATTCGACCGTGATGCCTTGCTGCAAACCCTGGCTTCGACCATCGCCACCTCCAAAGGTGCCCCATGACCACCCTTCGCACCGACCTTGCCAAGACGAATCAACCCTTGAATAGGGGGGCCACGAAGTGAATCAGATCGTCCCCGCCGGTAAGCGTCCGTCGACGGAGCTCGTCGCTCCCGAGACCCAGGACTTCGTCACCATGTTCATCGAGGGGCAGTTGTTCGGCATCCCAGTGCTGACCGTCCAGGACGTTCTGGGACCGCAAAAGATCACCCGGATCCCGCTGGCGCCCCGCGAAGTGGCCGGCAGCCTCAATCTGCGCGGCCGCATCGTCACCGCCATCGACGTGCGGCTGCGTCTCGGCCTGAAAAAGCGGGCCGAGGACAAGAAAGGGATGAGCGTCGTCGTCGATATGGGCGGCGAGCTGTATTCGTTGATGGTCGATTCGGTGGGCGAGGTGCTGTCGCTGCCCGCCGCCAAGTTCGAACGCAACCCTCCGACCCTCGATCCCCACTGGCGGGAATTCTCCATCGGCATCTATCGGCTTGAAGATAAGCTGCTGGTCGTGCTTGATGTGGGTAAGCTGCTGGATTTTACGCGGAACGAATAGTATAGGCTTTGATAACCAGACCACGAAGGGGCAGGCCGCTGATCGAAGCGGCCAATCCTCTCCACCGGAGGCAAGTTTGGACATGAAGTCCTGTCTGATCGTCGACGATTCCAAGGTCATCCGCATGGTGGCCAAGAAGATCCTGCACGAGTTGAGTTTCAAGACCGAGGAGGCCGAGGATGGCGCCCAGGCCCTTGAGGCCTGCAAGCGCGCCATGCCCGACGCGGTTCTGCTCGACTGGAACATGCCGGTCATGAACGGGATCGAGTTCCTGCGCGCCATGCGGGCGTTGCCGGGGGGAGAGCATCCGGTGGTGGTTTTCTGCACCACGGAAAACGATATCGAGCATATCCAGGAAGCCATCACCGCCGGTGCCAACGAATACATCATGAAGCCGTTCGACAGCGAAATCCTGCAGGCAAAGTTCTCGCAGGTCGGCCTGCTTTAGAAACCGCACAGATGGCCATCGACACCCCCTTGCCGGCTGCCAACAGCCCCGCCAGCGACGCGATTCGGGTCATGCTGGTGGACGATTCCGCCGTGGTGCGCGGTCTGGTCACCCGGATTCTGGAGGCCGAGGCCGGCATTACCATCGCGGCATCGGTGGGCAATGGCCAGATGGCCCTGGCGGCGCTGGAACGCAACGAAATCGACGTGATCATCCTCGATATCGAAATGCCGGTGATGGACGGCATGACGGCGCTGCCGAAGCTGTTGCAGATCGATCCCGGCATCAAGATCATCATGCAATCGACCCTGACCCTGAAGGGCGCCGATATTTCCATGCGGGCGCTGGAGATGGGGGCCGCCGATTACATCCCCAAGCCGACCGCCACCCGCGATCTGGCCGGCGGCATCGACTTCAAGGCCGAACTGGTCGGCAAGATTCGCGCCCTCGGCACGGCGCGGCGCCGCGATCCCAAACGCCCGACCCGTCCGGGCGGCCCGCCCACCGGGCGCGCCACCACCGTCATCACCCCCATGCCCCGGGTGGCGATCCATCCCGGCCCGGTGCAACTGCGCCCCCAGCCGAGCGAACCGCCCGACATCATCGCCATCGGATCCTCCACCGGCGGCCCCCAGGCCCTGTTCGCGGTGCTGGGCGTCATGCGGGCCGGAACGGTGTCGCAGCCCATCGTCATCACCCAGCACATGCCGGCAACCTTCACCACCATCCTGGGCGAGCATATCAGCCGCGTCTCGGGCTGGGAGGCGCGCGAAGGCCAGGACGGCGAGGTGGTCAGGGGCGGCCGCGTCTATATCGCGCCGGGCGACTTTCACATGGTGATCGAAACCAAGGGTGCTGATAAGATACTGAGGTTGAACAAGAACCCGCCGGAGAATTTCTGCCGTCCGGCCGTCGATCCCATGCTTCGCAGCATCGCGGCGGCCTATGGCAAACGTGTTCTGGCGTGTATCCTGACCGGGATGGGGTCCGACGGACTCAAGGGTGGACAGGCGGTGGTGGCGTCCGGCGGCACGGTGATCGCCCAGGACGAGGCCACATCGGTTGTGTGGGGGATGCCGGGAGCGGTGGCGTCGGCGGGCGTATGCTCGGCGGTCTTGCCATTGCCCGAAGTTGCCCCGTGGATCATGAAGCTGGCGGCGAGGCGCTAAACCCATGCGGCCCGAAGATTTCGATTTCGTCGCCAAGTTGCTCAAGGACCGTTGCGGTCTGATCATCACCCGCGACAAGGCCTATCTGCTGGAAAGCCGCCTGACCCCGGTGGCGCGCAAGCGTGGCCTGAAGGGTCTCGACGATCTGGTCGGCGGCCTGCGCACGGCGGGCGAGGATCTGCTGCGCGAAGTCACCGAAGCCATGACGACCAACGAGTCGTTCTTCTTCCGCGACATCAAGCCGTTCGAGCAGTTCAAGTCCATGGTTCTGCCGGCCATGCTGGCGGCGCGCGGTTCCCGCAAGACGCTGCGCATCTGGTCGGCCGCCAGTTCCTCGGGGCAGGAAGCCTATACCCTGGCCATGGTGCTGAAGGAAGAAGGCGCCAAGCTGGCCGGCTGGAAGATCGAGATCCTGGGCACCGACATCTCCACCGAGATGCTGGACAAGGCCAAGGCCGGCCTCTACTCCCAATTCGAAGTCCAACGCGGCCTGCCGATCCAACTGCTGGTCAAATACTTCAAGAAGACCGCCGAGATGTGGCAGATCGACCCGGCCATCCGGGCCATGGTCCAGTTCCGCGAATACAATCTGCTGCACGATCTCAAGCCGCTGGGTCAGTTCGACGTGGTGTTCTGTCGCAATGTGCTGATCTATTTCGACCAGCCGACCAAAACCAGGGTGCTCGACAATATGAGCCGGGTGATGCCCGATGACGGCTTCCTCTATCTGGGCGGGGCGGAAACGGTGCTGGGCATTTCCGACAAATTCAAGCCGGTCCCGGATCAGCGCGGCGTCTATGCCACCACCCGGGCGCCGGGGAAGTAATACGGTATCTCGCTGATCGTAACCGATCAGCGGCGCCCTCAAGCGGCGGGCGGGCGCGAGCGCCCTTGCCTTCCGCGGCATGGGCCGCGCGGCGCGTTGCGCCTAACCAAATCTCGATGCGTTGGGATCATCGAGATTTGGTGTACCTCCCCTATAACAAGCTTCCCTGCCGCCCATCGGACGGCGGAGGCTTGCGCGGCTTCGGCGCCGCTGCCGCCTCTGTCCCCGGCCCCCCTTGCACCACCACGCTGACGGCACCATCGCCGAACTCCACCGCCAGCCCGGTTCCGGGCCGGGCGGCGGCGGCCGAGACCACCGGATGGCCGTGGTGGTCGCGGATCACGGCATAGCCGCGCTCCAGCACCTTGCGATAGGAAAAACTCTCCAGCAACTGGCCGGAATGATCCAGGTGATTGGCCCGATCCCCCAGCAGGCGCGGCATGGCCGCCGCCAGCCGCCGGGCGGCCTGATCCAGTTGCAGCCGCCCCCGCTCGAGCCCGGCCTGTTCGGCGGCCCGCACCGCCTTGACCGCATGATCGAGCCGGGTGGCGAGGCGATCCAGCTCCATGCGGCGGCGATCCACCAGATTGGGCAGGGCCTTGTCCAGCCGTTCGACCCGCTCGTCGAGGCGCCGCGCGCAATCCTCCATCACCCGGCGGGGATTGGGCAGCGCCCGGAAGGTCTGGGTCAGATGCCGCTGGCGGTCTTCCAGCCCCCGCATCATCGCCCCCACCAGCCGCGCCCCCTGTTCCGCCAGTCCGGCCACCAGTTCGGCGCGGACCGGCACCGCCTTCTCGGCGGCGGCGGTGGGGGTGGGAGCGCGCAGATCGGCGGCGAAATCGATCAGGGTGGTGTCGGTCTCGTGACCCACCGCCGAAATCAGCGGAATCAGCGATTGGGCGGCGGCGCGCACCACCTCTTCCTCGTTGAAGGCCATCAGGTCCTCCAACGAGCCGCCGCCGCGCGCCACGATCAGCACATCGGGACGCGGCACCGGCCCGCCCACCGGCAGGGCGTTGAAGCCGCGAATGGCGGCCGCCACCTGCGCCGCCGCGCCCTCGCCCTGGACCGCCACCGGCCACAGCAGCACATGGCGGGGAAAGCGCTCGGCCAGACGATGGAGAATGTCGCGGATCACCGCGCCGGTGGGCGAGGTGATCACCCCGATCACCCGGGGCAGGAACGGAATCGGGCGCTTGCGCTCGGCGGCGAACAGTCCTTCCGCCATCAGGCGGATCTTGCGGTCCGCCAGCAGCTTGAGCAAGGCGCCCTGGCCGGCCAGTTCCATGCGCTCGACCACCATCTGGTACTTGGAGCGGCCGGGATAGGTGGTCAGGCGGCCGGTCGCCACCACCTCCATGCCGTCCTCGGGCGCTAGGCCCAGCTTGACCGCCTGGCCGCGCCAGCACACCGCGTCCAGCACCGCCTCGGCATCCTTGATGGCGAAATAAAGATGGCCGGAGGAATGGCGCTTGAACCCCGACACCTCGCCGCGCACCCGCACGAAGGAGAAGGTCTCCTCCACGGTCTTGCGCAGGGAGCCCGACAGCTCGCTGACGGAATATTCCGGGACATTCGACGACGGATTGGGGGAGGACGGGCGGGGATCATCGGTCATGGCCGGGCGATGATGGCCCGTGGCGGCCCGATTTGCAAACGGGGAAGAAAGTGCTAGGGTGTGCCGTCAGTTAGCACATGGCCGCGACGCGAGGAATTTGCGTGGCTGGGCA
>Ga0316222_1000487_pt1 | contig 61592 bp, 42 predicted proteins | sample TBH18011metaG_FD_206008 | JGI IMG/M metagenome (GOLD analysis project Ga0316222, IMG submission 206008) | Freshwater microbial communities from Trout Bog Lake, Wisconsin, USA - TBH18011 | ecosystem: Environmental > Aquatic > Freshwater > Lake > Hypolimnion/Profundal zone | place: USA: Wisconsin... | reverse complement strand
CTTGTTTAACTAGTTCAACATCTGCTGGTAATTTTTTAAATTTACTTACCCAGAATGGCGGATCAATGATATTTTGTATATGTGCCAACTGTTCATCGCTAAACTTTTGTAGCATAGTTTTTCCGCTTGTACTATTTAAAACTAACCACGGACTAATTTTTCCATCTTTAATATCATAACATGCACGACTTAGACTAACATAATTGAAATAATGGTTCCAAGCCGCATTATTTGCTTCTCCCCACTCTTGCATGTGTATGATGCTACGCTCGAGAGCTGTCTCGACAGATTCTCGTTTAATCAAATCGAATACATACTGTTCATATAATTCTTCTCTACACCAATGGTCTAACTTCACTCCACTAGTGACAACATAATCGATGAATCTCTCTGGGTATAAGGGGTTAACATTACTGACAAAACTACCAAATTTAACAAAAGCATTATAGTAAGGACTTTTTGCAAACTCATCATAAGTCTTACTACCTTTATTGTTTTGAGTTGTTTGATAAAACCTATTAAAGGTATCGTAGCCTAATACTACATGTCTTTCTGTACGTGCAAGTGCTCTGCGTTTTTGTTCGCAAACATGCACAAACAGGGTTTTTTCCTGCATAAACCCTTTGTTACAATATTGACATACGAATGGTTGGTTAGCTAAAGCCATCATTTTAATTTTTTAGCAATCGTTGCTTCATCCATGCCGTGTTGACGTGCAAGGTCTTTAATTTCTTTATCTGTTGACATAACTGCCAACATTTCTATTTCATCACGTTTAGCATTAGGCATTAATTCTTCTAGGAATTTTGCCTTTTTACTGCCACCCGCTTTCTTTTTAAAACCAATCCATTCATGATAGAATTGTGTAGTACCATCATAACTACACATACACAATAACTGCCAAAGTAGCTTAGGATGTTTTTGTAAAACATTCCAGTTCTTGTTAAAATACTCATTAACGGTTAATATAAAGTGTTCTTGGATTTCACGTTTATTACTTTTTACACTACTGATATAACGGTTAAGAATGTATAACTCGCTCTTAAGACTTTTTTGTTGTTCAGGAGTCATTTCATCCCAAACAGACTTTGCATTTAGGTCAACAAATGCTATTTTTTCTTTAAGTTCGATTTTATCACTCATATTTTTCTTGGCTTAGTTTGTATAACATTTTAACACGATCTATGGCTTTTTGCAAGGCGGGATTGTCCTTTCCTGCTAATCGTATTCTAATCCATTCATTGTGGTCATCTAATTCTTTTTGACCGCCAGTCCGCACATCAAATCGTTTCGATTCTTCAGGATCATAATCCCAACCAACAGCTTTCCGAGTACTTGGGTCTGCTCCAAATTCTCTAGCATAGGTAGTGTTGCCGTCACGTTCGTAAATATAAGTTGCACCTGGTTTAAGACTGCCCATTTCATGTATCCTTATGCAAATTTCCGCTAACTGACACCCGCTTACTTTCGCGATCCCTGAATGGATAGACGTAATGCATTATCTCAGCAGGAAAAATTAAAATCATTTTTTCTTCTGGTTGCACAAGTGCATGTGCTGGAAATAAACTATTTGTATGCCCGTATGTAAATTGTATGGAACCTTCCGTATAGTCAATTTGTTGACGTCTTTTGTTCAAATAGTTAGCTCGATACTTAGGAGTTTTTAAATAGATTACATAAGATAAAGTTCCAAAATGATTATGTAAAGGCAAAAATCCATCATGTGCTTGTACATTAATCCATTGTTTTTTCAACTTTAAAATGTTATTTCCAATGTATTCTGTTACATGTACCTGGATGTTTTTTTCAATATAATCCTTGTGTTCTTCCTTTAAAAATGAAAAATCTGCACCATCCCAGAAGTTTTCATTCTGATGTAATTGTTCGTAAGACTCTAAATTATTTTCATATTCATTCAGCAAGAAATCGTAAAATTCTTGAGAAATCTTGCTTTGATAAATTTGAATACCGAGCGGAATTAATTTCATACTTGTTCGTCTTTAGGGAATAATTTTGCATCAAATGCCATAACTAACCGTGATCCAACACCCTTCCAAGGATAAACTGTATGTGGAATATAACTTGGAAATAAAATTACAGTTCCAGGAGTAGGAGTATATTTCCATGTATCCTGCATGATAAATTTTGTTAAATCTCTGTTCTGAGGCAGTTGGAAAACAACTTGACTGTCCGTTGGATTTTTAGTTTCGTCGTCTAATTCCGGAGCACTGATATAGATATTCCCGCTTAGATGAGCATTTGGATGTGTATGAATTTCTTGATAATCGCCTGACTCTTGTCTAATGGTCCAGATACTTCCGATAACTGGTTTACACATCTTTAACTCTTGATGGCCTGATTGTTGTGTCACTAGTTCCATGTAACCTTGACAGATACTTTCTAACCAATTTTTAAGCCATGTAACATCTAAATTTAAATCATTAGGGTATACATGTATCTGCTGACCGCCTCGAATACTAAGCATAGGATTACCACTATCATTCAATTCCGGATGGCGATGTAGCTCTTCAGCAAGGGCATAGATTTTGCTAAATTCTACTGGCGGTACTGTATCCATTGCCATAATTACGGGTTGAAAATATGCTACTTGTAATGTCATAATATTTTATCCAATTGAATAATTTCATTTTGTCTACTGATTTCTTTGACAAAATATACACAGTCTGGTTTATTTCCTTGTTGTAATGGAGTCGCTAATAATTGACTATTTTTCATTTTAGGAAAATACCATTTAACATCATTGTAAAAATTTACAATTTCAATCTTTTTAAACTCTACCCTAAACGAGCTTAGTGGATTGAAACACAATGCTTCAAAACCTCTGTCATTTAAACTAGTTAACGGTAAAATTTCAATGTCACATCCGCTTTGACTATCACCCACAGCAATTGACCAATCTATTGGCATTGCAATTTCATCATTGCCGATTCTTAAGACCATAGCTGGAGCGTTAAAACTTTCCAGGAATATTAAAGGCATGAATAAGAAATCCGGATCGTCTGGCGAACTGTTATCTAATACTGCGAATCTTGTATTTTCGTCTACTTCCTCTGGTAAGTTGTTCAATGAGAACATCTCGTTGTCTAATGTTAATATCTGCATAATTCCTTATTTTTGCCAATCTATCTTTTCAATCGTGAACGGATATTTGGCATCCTTGTAAAATTTCTTCCTCGTCGTGAGGTGACGCTTGGCAAATTTACAGGTCGACGTAACGTCCCAGATTTGTACAAAGTCTTTGTCTTCCGCTTTTCTAATGCCTCGCCCAATGCTTTGTATAACCCTAACAAAGCTCTTTCCGGGCTCAAGAAGAACCAGATTAAAAATACGGGGGATATTAATACCCACAGCGGCCACACCAAAAGTCGCCACAGTAATCTTGTTATCATTTGTTGCATGTTCTTTGTATTCCTCTTTGCGTTTCGTGCCTTTTACTTCGCCTGAAATAAAAACAGCGCCTTCTATCATTTCTGTTAATAATTTGCCTGTATCGATCCTATTGACTAGAATTAGTGTATTGCCTGTTTCTGCTAAGCCTTGAACTAGTTTACTAAAATATGTCATCCTGTCTTTGTTAGTGACAAGATACTTTAATTCTTCTTGATATGTTTTAAATTCTGGTAAATCTATTAGTTGTAAGATGTTTACATGTAAGTTACTAAGCACACCCATCTCTTGTAATTCATGTGCCTTAATTCCACCGACTACAGGACCTATTGATGCAAAAATAGGTTCAGCTTCAAACGCATCTTTAGGGACTGTACCAGTTAATCCCCAACGAATAGGTGCGTTACACAAGTTTTGTGTGAGTAAATTCTTAAGAACTTCTGCCTTAGCCATGTGTACTTCATCAACAATAACAGTCTTAACTCCGTCAAGGAATTCTGCCAGGGTGTAAGCTAATTCTGCATCCCAGTTCTTGGATTTTTTATCTAATATGTTAAGCGATTGCCAAGTACATATAGTATGTGTCTTACCTAAATCTTTACGATCACCATAATAAACGCCAACATCTAATTCAACGTTAATAAAATCTTCTTCTGTCTGGGTAACTAAGTCTTTGTTAGGAACAATAGTAATTGTGCGACCATATTTTTCAGCACAATGCGCTAGTGTCGCTGTCATAATAGTCTTACCAGCCCCGGTTGCAACTTCCTGCAATGCTTGAGTGTTAGTGAAAAATCTATTGACTACTTCCGTTTGATCATCACGTAACACAATAGGTTGTCCAGCAAATCTATGTCCTTCAGGCCATACTTTTCCTTGGTCTGCCCAGTAATTTGCAGTCACAGGAGTGAATTCAATTTTGCTAGTTGTACGCAAATCTTCTAATTCATCAATGTCAATATCCATGTCTGCAAGTATGCCAAGACACTTTTCTAGCTGACTCAAATAACCATTGCCGCCAAGCCCAAACATTGACACTTTACCGTCCCAACGACCTAATTTATAAGCTGGACGATAACGTGCAGTTGGATCTTCATACTTAAAAGTATTAGCCAATTTTTTGCGAGCTTCTAATTGCAAGCCTTCGAATTTAATGTTAACTTCGTCTCGAATTACTAATTTTACTGCCATGTGTTAACTATCCTTTTTTCAAACATAGTTGGCTGGTCTGCCCACTCAACTATGCAATCACAGCAGTTGGCATACACGGAAGTTTTACCGTGACGTAACCCCATTTTTGTGTCTAGCGCAATAACACTCATAGGACGCCATGGATTTTTCAGGAAAAATTTCGGTAATTTTCCACTCTGTACTGCGGCCACTTGTAGCGACTGATCTAACACACTATTATAATGTTTTTCTGAAATAATTTTGTTAAATTTCTTTCCAACTTCGTCATTTGTCAGTCTAAAGTAAACTCCAATTTTGTCAAAAATTCCATTTTCTTCAAGGGCATCTGACAAAATTTCAAGATTTTCTAAATATTTTTCATTGGCAAGAGAATCGAATACAACCAGTATAGGAGTGCGTTTTAAACTGATTAAACTTGCAATAATTTCTGAAATTTTGTGGTCTTTTTTGTCGATCCAAACTCGAGTTTTTTCTCGGTTAGCAATCACTTCGGTCAAATTTTCACCGATTTTTTTGGAAATTTCTGGTCGATACTGGTAGCGCATACTGCGGTCAATGATAATGTTTTGATCAATGGCAGTTTCTATTCCTAAGTCGGCTGTAATGTGTTTTTGGAAGTTTGTACTGGTCATGTTGCCGATTAAAAATTGGTCACATACTTCTTGTAATGACCAAGATTTTATGGTTTCATAGTGATTTTTCAGTGTTTCGTCAATTTCAAACTTAAAAGGTTTCAGTGCATCGACTAGTGTGATAATATTTCGTTCCGTAAGGTCTGCAACGTATTTTTTACCATTAGATGTCATATCTAAGTTTTCGCATAGTCGAGATGTGTCTTGCAAAACTTTGCGAATTTGTGAAGAAAATGTGAATTCTATGGTTATAGTTGCACAGTCATCGGGGTTAGGTGTTATATACATTTTTCTCACCTGTTCCACTTGCCGGAACGTTCTTGACCATATAGGATTGGAAATTACATGAGAAATTTCTTCAGAAAATTTCGATAATTTTTTAGAATTTTCTTCAAGAATTCGTAAAATTAGACGACCTTGGTTTTCAGTTATATAAGTAGGACTGGAAATTGAAGAATATAAACTCAACAATGTTCCGTAATCCTTTTTAGGTAAAACTGTTTTAGAATATGACTCAGGTTCGTCAATAATTTTTGTTAATAGTGTATCTACGTGCATATTAGTTAGTATACGCTTACTTTTTTCAAAGGTCAACCTCTTAGAAAAAATAGGCCTCAATATTATTTAAGGCCTATGGTCATAATTTTGGACAAATTAGTTATATACTTGCATCTTCCATTCCAGCGACACGTAATTTTACAATATTTGTAATTTGCCACTGTTTTTGGTCAAGTGCTTTAGTAATACCTAACCACTTGTTGCGTAGTAAGGCAAATTCGTTGATAATTTTTTCAAAGTCAACTACATCTGCCTCACCTTCGACAAATTTTTCACAATCTCGACTGCTTAGAGCACGTTGATAGTTTTCTAAGTACTTACGAAAGTGACTACTCTTCAAACGACGAAGTTCGATGTTAAGGTATTCTAAGATAGCTTCAATTTCCTGCAACTGAGCGAATCTTTGTTCAACAACACCTGGCATTGCCGCCGCGGCACGTTCAACATTTCCACTAATATTACATTCTTTTTTAGCTTCTAACAGTTCGGCTTCAAAATATTCAGCCGCATCTGGTATATTACTAATATCTTTCGAAACTTTAGAATACCACCCCATTAAAACTCCAATTCGTCGTAGTCTTCGCCATCTTCGTCTTCGTCAACTTCATCAAGATAGTACTCGATAGCATTATCTAAGATTGTATCGACACCTGTGACTGATTGCATAACTCTATCAGGAACACCGAAATCTGCTAGTAGGTCTACATAGCGTTCAGCCGCTGTTTCTAATTGCTTCTTGTCAATATATTCTGTAAAGAATACCCAGATATCACTAATTTGTGTTTCAGTCAACATTCTCGTCTGTCTCCTCAGGAATGGTAGTTGTTGTTTCAGTTTTGATATGGTATTTTGCCATAATCATATCTAATTTATCATCTTTCCATTCTTTTCGGTAGAATTTGAATTCCTCACCTGTCTCTGGATCAACCCACTTGAGCCTGTTGCCTTCTTGTTTTAACAAGCCTTGCTTCTCAAGCATATCAACCATACCGCTATAAGGATTCATACCTGTTTCATATGGAATCTTAATTTGTACAGTTTCGAAAGGTTTAGCATAACGAGTTTTCATAATTTTGCAAGCGGCACGGATACCGTTTACTTCTGAAACCTTGTTACCATCTTCGTCTTCTTTCAACTTCAATTTCTTCATAGCAACTACGATAGAACTTGCGTAGACAAAGCCTTGTCCACCTGAAATCTTGTCGTCTGGATCGAACATATCCTGGCTTGCGTATGTGTGATTTGTACAAACCATACCTACGTTATAGTTACCAAACATGTTTACACAGTTACGAACAAGTGCTGTCAATGCCTTAGGTTTACGACCCATATCACCTTTCAAATCACCCGCTTCAAACTGATTAATATCAGTAGGTGTTAAAAGCATACCAAGGCTGTCTATGACAAAGAGGACCTTCGGACGGTCAGTCATTTCCTTGTATTCTTTCATGAACTCGTGAATGGTTTTTGCCACATCGTCGATCATTGCCATGTTAAGTTTAAGCAATTTATCTTCGGCTGTATCAACACCTAAATCGTGTAACCACTTTTCATCAAGTGCGTTTTCGCTATCAATTAAGATAACATAAATGCCTTGTTGTTGTGCGTTACGAATTAAATTTCCTGAGCAGATAAAACTCTTACCAGCACCAGATTCTCCGGCAAATACAGTTACTTTGCCTAACGGAACACCTTTGTTAAAGTCTCCGCTGATTAGGTAGTTAAGCGTATAATTGCCTGTACTAACCCAATCTGTAGGATCATTAAATCCTACTCCAAGACCATCGATACTTTTGGTCAAGGTCTTTCTAAATTTTGATAAATCGAAGGCTTTTGTAGCCATATGTGTTTCTCCTAAATGATTGTAAGGGACCGAAGTCCCTTACCCGTATGCTTACTTCTGACGATTGCGAATCATTGCCAAGATGTCTTGAGCACGTGAATCACCGCCTGCACTTGCTTCAGCTTTTGGTGCTGGAGCAGGAGTAGACTTAGCTACTGGTGCTGGTTCGTCATCATAGTCATCGCTTGCCGCTGGAGCACTTGCTTTAGGAGTTGACTTAACAGGATCGCCAGTGTTTTGGCTCATACCTGCTGGCTTGAAGTATTGACCCCAACGTTCCATGTCATATGGTTCGCCGTCAACTGACGCTTCAAACATTTCCTTCATAACTTTCAATTCAACTTCACCTGGCTTCTTAGGCAAGAAGTCTGTTAAGTTAAACAAGCTATGTTGAGCGATTGCCGCTTGTTCAACATCGCTTAGTGGACGCTCGCGACGTGCCCAACTTGATGTTGAGTAGTCAGCATAACCACCTTTTGATGTTTTCTTCATACGGTAATCTAAACCGTGTACATAATCAGTTGGCAAATCTTCCAACTCTGGGTCAACAAGTGCCGCACGAATTGATTGGAAAATCTGTGGACCGATAATGAAACGGCGGATTGGATTTTCTGGTTGTTCTTCTGCTTTTTCACCAAGTCCGTCTTCAACAACGAAACCTTGGAAAATGTAACTACGCTTTTTCCAGTATTTACGACCCATGTCTTCTAATGAAGGGTCTTTGAACCATCCACGTACTTCTGCCAAGATTGGGCAAGTGTCGCCATACATTTCAACGCATGGTACTTGTACTGTGATGTTTTTGCTTTCTGATTCACCTTTGATGCCTGAGAAAGGCAATTTGATCATTGCTCTCTCAACCCAGAAAAAGGTGTTGTCGGAGTTACCATCTGGTAAAAATCTAAGTGTAGATTCTCCGCCTTCTTTTAAGTTCCAGAACGGATAAATTGATTTATCTCCGCCTGTACGTTCTCCTGAACCTTTTTGTTCAGACGATTTTAATTTTGCTCTAATTTCTGCCAAAGTTGCCATAATATTCTCCTATTGTTAGCCTTTGTGTGCTTTTTATTTGCCTATAGTTGTTTTATCACCCGATAAAACAAAAAGTGCATACATGTTATTGTACGCACTTTTATTTAGTTCTGCAAGAGAAATCTTGCTTGAAATGTGAGTATTTTACTCGATTATCTGTAGTGTACCAAACTTACAATTCGATTTATCTCGTCGTATCCAACTGACTCTCTTTGAGCTCCTGTTTTTACTTGGCTACCATCAGAGCTGGTAACAGGACGTCCATCGGAAGTAGTCAAACCAGTTTTGGTATAATCTGGTTTTTCAACAGGTTGCTGGGCTGGTGCTGGAGTTGGTTTAACATTATCTGTGCCTGCGGTGCCAGATGTATCACCGGTAGGAACTTCAACATTAACTACTGGTTGAGATTTATTGTTGTCCTGAGACGGTTCTACAGGTGTAAGATCTGGAAAATCTGTTAGAGCTTGCATAGAGCGTGGACCCCATGCTCCGTCTGCTTTAATCTTTGCGCCTCTTTGAATCAATTCATTTTGTTTTGCAATAACTGCTTTTTGTGTTGCTGGACCAAATCGACCATCTGCTGGTTCGATGTGAAGCATTTGTTGTAGTTGTTGTACTTTAAGATCTGGTTTGCCTTGCATACCCATACCTAAACCAAGTGTGTTTGCATTCCAAGATTTTTTAGCAGGAGGTTCGTTGTTATTCGTTTGTGGAGCAAGACTAGGGTTAGCTTTAATTAGTGCCTCGCGTTTTTGTTGCAAGTCATTAATAGATACTTGTACAGCTGGATTATCTTTAAGCATGGATTTCATAGCACTAATTGCATCATCGTACTGCTTTAATAATTGTTCTGGCGGAACCGTTTCATCTTCGGTTACCGCAGTATACTCACGCAATCTTCTTGCAAGACTCTTTAATTCTGATTCTGTAATTTTTTTCATATTAAACACCTGACAATTTTCTAATTCTTGATAGCTCCTCTGCTACAGAACTTGGCATGTCTGCTGGATGAGCATTTGGTTTATGTGTTACACCTTTGACACTACTTTGTGGATCCATTTGCTTGACTTTAGAAATAACTTTCTTTACATCATGTGGAGTAGCGTGTTGGTATTCACCGTTTTTATAACTTTTTAAAATCTTTGAAATTACACGAGTAGCACCAATTGTAAAATTGCCTTCAGTCATGTGTGCATCTGGATTCCAAAATCCGCTAATACTACTTTCAATTTCTTGTTCACCGTGTGATTTACTTGGCTTGTGTGCCATTCCGATGTTGTGTGTAAATTCAGATTCTTCAAATCCACATTCCATTGGAGTCATCCCACATTCTTTGATTGCATCGTGAAGTGTCATAGCTCTGTGACCAAAATCCATTTTTGTACTTAGATCAGCACCGCATTCACGAGCTTTAATAATTTTTGCTTTTATTTTTGCAAGATTTCTACCAGCACTTTCTGCAACAGGAGCAGGAGGAGCTTCAGGAGCAGGAGGAGCACCTGCACCTAATTCAGGAGGTACTTCGCCCCCTGGCGCTGGAGGAGCTTCTGGACTTGGTGGAGGTGTTTCTGCGCTAGGTTCCTGTGCAGGAGGAGCTTCTGGTGGAGCTTCTGAACCTATATCAGGTGTTACTTCTGCGCTCATGTTATCTAATTCGCCACTTGCTAATAATTCTTTAGCCGCATCTTGTGCTCCAGGATTTTTTCCTGATGTAGCGGCTTTAGGATCATTGTTTGCAACATCTTTAATAAATTGTTTCAATACAGTAACAATGTTATCGTTATCCGACATACCTTTTAGATAATTTTCAGTAAACTTGTCACTGTCAATAATACCTTTTAAAGTTAGCGCGGCATTAACTCCATCAGTTCCTGGTTTTAAACCTTGACTAATTTTGTCTTTTAAATTTTTAACTGCTTGTGCTCTTACTTCTGGAATACTACTAAACAAAGTGTTTACACCTTGTTGATCTGTTTCGTCTTCGGCAACAAGTTGATTCATAAATGATTCAAATTGATCTTCTGGAGATTCTTTGATTCGTTTACCTTCTTTATTGTATTTGCCTGATTCTTTTTTAGAAATTGCAATTGCCGCTTGTGCAGGATTTCCTGCTTCGTCTAATAAATCATCTGCTGTTAGCTCGCGAACTGGAATATCGCTTTCATCAATCAAACGAAAGATAAAAGGAAATGCTGTTTTTAATTCTTCATTAAATGTACGAATAGTCAAGCGATCAATAAAATCACTCATGATTTCTTCTGGAATCATTTGCTCTTCACGTGTTTCAAATGATTCTGCAAATGCTTGATAGTATGATGGACGTTGTAGGTTGTGAATTTCTTTTTTAATAGAATCAATACGATTAAACACTACATCGGTAATGCCGCCCATTGCTTCTGATAAAGTTTCATTACGGCTAACATAGCTTTTAAATTTACGTAACTGTGCTAGTTCTTCACTTAGACTTGTGATATGTTTACCAATATTATCGTAAGGATTACCACCGGCCTTAATGTGTTCTGCTAAAGCACGAGCACCGTTAAGATGTTTGTATGGATATTTAAAACGTTCACCTTGTGCATTTTCTACATAGATGCCTTCAATGTGCATTGTACGTCCTGCGGCTAGATCTAAGTTAACAGGCTGACTGTGTTTAATAACAAGTCTAGCTTCTCCTAGATCCTGGTAACTGATCTTAGCAGTACCATACATTTTACTTTCCATCATGGTGAATTCTTCCTTAGGCTTCGATTGAAACTCGTAGTCTCTTTTATCTAATTGATCTTTGTTAATGTTTTGAATATCAAAATTTAATAGTCTGTCCTTAGCAAATGATCTTAATCCACGAATAAATTTGAAAACGCCTGGGTGTTTTTTTTCTGCTAAACTTCCGCTAATTTGTACTACTACTCCATCATCAGAATCCAACGTAATTGCAACATTACCAAGTTTAACACCATCGTGTTCATACTCGAACTCGAAGAATCGTGCTCGTGGAATGTCTGCTTTTCTACTTAAAACTTCGGCATTTTCATCGCCAATTTTGATGTCAGGAAAGCGAGTTTCTATCTTTCCATACAGGTCCTTGGCTATTTTATTCAAATTTGTGTCCATACGATATTTATCACATTCCAGTAGATATAAAAATAGGCAGAGGTAGTTCAAAGTTTTCGTCTTCAGCCCAGTCACTATGTACTTTTAGCCTATCGAATACTGTTGGATCCCATTCTGCTAGTAGCAAGCTCATGCGTACAACTAGTAGCAAAGCCGCTACTAAATCGTCATGTTGCCCTTCTTTTGCCGCAAAAGTTGTACCTTTTGCAATAAATGTCTTGAGTTCGCTGATTAAACTCTTGCTATTTAATACACATTTATCTTCTTCAATAAGATACTTAACTTTAGCACAAGTACTAATTTTGTTGCCGAATGTAGTATTAAATCCTTTGCGGAATTTCTTAACGTGCCCTTTACGCATGGGTTCACTTAAGAATAATCCTGGGAAGGTTTCTTCTCCTAAATTGTCTATAACAACTAGGGCACTTTCACCCACGGTATTGTTTTCCACGCTCCAATAGATACTATTATAATTTTCTTCGCCTATCTCTTCTGACACATATTTTAATATATCTCTTAATATTTTAACCTGTTGTTGAATAGGAGTAATGTTATGTTGCCACTCTGCAATTTGTATCATTTCAGGCATTTCAAATACTTCAATTGCGCCGTAATCTCCGCCTGTTCCTAAACTTGGATCTAGTGCTACTAGATAAACTTTTCCAACTTCTGGTTTTTTATACCAACGAACTTGCCCCATCTTAAATTGTGGTTCTCTACCTAACATGTCGATAAGTTTCAACGAACTAATCAACGTTTCATCAAATACCAAGAACTCGCAACCATATTCACGACGGAAACGTTCTTCGCCAATACGTCCCATTTCAGTTTGTTTCCACTGCTCATCACGATCTGGGTGTTCGTACCATTCGGCACGGAATCCATGGAACCCATTACGTCCTAAACCGTCATCTTTAGTATTGCCGTGCTCATCAAATTTATCTTGTGACTCTTTCCAAATCGTAGCAAACTCATCTTCGTCACTGTTCGGTGTTGATGTAATAATTGCACGACCACCAGTTGCTAGTGTTGGTGAAATTGAGGTCCAGAATTCTGTAGCAATGTTAGGTTGCACGAATGCAAACTCGTCACAGTATAGTAATGATATAGACATACCACGACCCGTTGTGCCTGTAGTTGTTTGACTTACAATACGTGATCCGTTATCAAATTCTATACTACCCTTGTTATAACTAACAACACCGCATCGAATATAATCTTCGCAAAGTTCGTATCCATAACGAATACGTTGCATAATTTCTTGTGCGCCTGTAAACTTGTGCGCGGCAACTAGAATTGTTTGATCTGGGTGAAACATTGCATACCACAGCAAGTAGGAACTTGCACAAGTAGTCTTACCACTTTGACGCGGTAACATATTAATGTTAAATCGATAATCGTGATACGCACTTAATAGTCTTTCCTGATATTCATAAGGTTCAAATTTAACTTTACCTTTAACAGGATGCTGAATGTGGAAAAAGTTTTTAGCAAAATGCAAATACCCTTTGTCAGGGTCAGCACATGCCATGAGGCTAGCTACTTGCTCCTCAGTGAACTTTTCTGTTTTATGCGCTTTTTTGGTTAAGACGCCGTCTAGTGATTTTGCCATATTTTTATTTACCGAAAAAAATAGACCCCGAAGGGTCTATTTGGCACCTTGGACAGGGTGCTAACTGCGACGAAACTTAACCTTTTAACATTTTTGTTAATGCAATAATATCGTTTAATTCTTTGCTTTCATTCATCTGTTCTGGTAAGGTTGGAGTATGGTGTTGTCCTAAACTTCCTCGAATATCATTTTTCATACGCTTTCTTCTATCAGCCGTAAGTTTTCCTTTTGAGTCGCCTTTACTAGAGATACTACCATACCCCCAGTTCTCAGGATCATTGTGATGCTTAGGTAAATTACTTCTAGTATCTAATGGATCTGTCCATACAGTATCTCTGTCAAATGTAGAGCGTTTTTGTCCAGGATCTTTTTTAGGTCTTTCTTTCATCCCGTATCCATAATCTATATGATCGTAATCGTCGCTGTCGCCTTTCTTTTGAGTAAACAGTTTACCTTTATACTTAGGATCACGCCATTTGGCAGATTCTTCCATGTCTTCATAATCTTTAGGATCATGCTCTTCATAGTGGTAATACTCTAATGCCTCTTGATGACTCCAACCATATTTTCGCATTAGGTGTCGAATTTTTCTTTCTTCGTCGTCCTCGTGATGAGCGTTTTCTTTTACATCTTTCTTGGCCAGTTTTTCTGTTTCACGGCGAGCTTTATCACTCATGTTAGTTACTTTGCCACGGCCGTCTTTGTTTGTAGCCTTGCGCCATGGAGTTTCTTCTTTCCATTTAGTAACTTCACCCTTTTCGTTCTTTTCTTCCGTACGTTCTTCTTTAATAGCCTGGTACATTTGACTTAAACGATTTACCAATGACTCGTCAAAGTTGCTTGGTTCACGTAAACTGTTTGTACCAGGAGCACGTTGAACTGGGCTAATTTTACCTTTACTATTCATATCATCGCCGCTGAATGTAACTGCGTCAATCCCATGAACATGATGTCCTGCAGATCCCTTGGCACTATTGCCATAAGTTTCCTCGTCATCATCAAACTCTTCGCCTACTCCGCGCTCATCAGATGTAAGTGGACTATCATCACTTTGCCCTTCGTCTGACATGTGTGCAATCATATCTCCCATCATTGGCTCTTCTGCATCGTGTTCGTCTGGTCCTTTACCAATTACCATCATTGGCTCTTCGCCTTGTTCGCCTTTTTCAATACTACGTAGAATATCCATTAGACTACGAATGCCGCCTTCGCCTTGACCAGACATATTAACATTCATAGTCACATTGTCTTGTTGTCCGGCATGTGGCATCATTGGCATTGGACCGCATTCATCAACTTCTACATCTGTGCCTTCGTCAATTCTACGAAGTCTTTCAAGACTTTCTTTCATAGTAGGTGGATTTAAATCATTACTAGACGCATAATTAAAACCTTTACCAAAATTACTAAAAAATGCCTTTAATGCACCGTATGCATGACCGATCCATGCACCTGCTGTCATACCATAAGCACTAGCAGTTGGTTGTTGGAAATTTACTAACTCTTCATGTGTGTGCTGAGCCATGTCGTAATATTTCTTTGTAACTGGTCCATTTAATCCATCTGGTTTAACTGGATAATTGAATGGAGGGCTTGATAACCACTTTTGTACATCGTACAATTTAGGATCACCGTGTGGTGCAAGACCTGGACGATCAGCTTGTGGAGATATTGTTTGTGTTTGCTGTGTAGACTGTTGTGCTGGCATTGCAGGACCTTGAGGTGTACCTGGTCTTGCTGAATCCATTGAAGCTGGTTCGCCAGCTTCTTCAATCTTTTTTAATTTTGCCATTAAATCGTATAAATGCATTATCTTGCTCCCTTAGGTAGTACAGGGAGTTTGTTTTGCTTAGTACCGATTGCGCTGACATTCCCTTGTTTGTTTGAGTTAAAATCTTTTACTTTTTTATATTCTTCTGACACACCAGGCAAGCTATTTGCCAGAATTTGATCGTTAAATCCTTTGATTTGTGTCATATTATGTTTTTCTTTACCTAATTCTTTTAACAAATCATACTTGTATTTGTCATTAACCATATCGCCATGGTTACTAGGTTCCTGTGTTGTACCAACTAATGCTTTACCAGATTTTTTATCATGTTCGTGATTTAACGCATGTTCTGCTTCTTCAGCCATGTTTCTAACAATAACGTGACTATGTGTAACACCTAAACCAGTAGCTACCATATCTCGTATTTGCAACTGTGTTGCTGGATAATCTGTAGTTACATCATAGATAGTCATTCCAACATTTTTATGTTCTGGAAATTCGCTGTGACGTTCTTGAATTGGTGTTGTCATCCCTTTGCTAACTTTACTAACATGGAATTGAGCTAGTGAGCCTTTAATTTGCTCAACGGCATTATCTGGGTGATCTCCGGCAATTTTTACTTTAAATTCGTAAACTTTCTTGCTTTCGGTCAAGTATTCTTTGTATGATTTCATAGTCTGGTCCTAGTACTATATTTATTTTAAATTCTTTAATTTTTCTATTAGGCTATTACGATCTGTGATAATAACTCCATCTCCTGGAATAGTTACACCTTCATCGGATTGACTGTTATCTTGGTCTAATTTTTGCTTTTTCAACTGCAAATCGATCATTTTTAACTTTTTGTCTAGTTTAGCACTTTTAGCACTAATAGCATGTCCTAGCATACTAGCCGCAACTTCAAACAATCTGCCGCTATATCTAGCTTCAACGTTCATGCCCAAATCCATAATATCTTCGTAAGCATCTTGAGCCTTTTTAGCCAGGTCATCAAGCTCGGCATCACCGGCATCACCCAAACCTTTTACTTGTGGAAGGGCCGCTGATATTTTATCGTACTCGCTCATATCGCGAATAAATGGTTGTGCTAATTCAGCTTTTTTCTGTTCTTTTTCTTCCTGCTTAACAATTTTCTTGCTTTCAGGTAAGTTTAGGATTTCTTCAAGTTTTTTAGTCATAACATTACTTATCCTACTTATTGATGGAAGATATCATTTTCATTAAGGATTCTGAATTGTATGCCTTGCTGTCTACACCAAAGCCCAGCCGCCGCCCATTTGGCTTGATTTTTTACAAACTGTGCTTGATTGAATTTATTTTTACCAACACGTTCTAAAATTGTCTGACTTGCTGGTTTAATTTCTATCAACTCTGTAATAACACGATTATTACGGTCAACATATTGAATGAAGAAATCGGGTACATAGACTGTTTGTCTGTCAGTTAACGGATCTCTATAGGGAATTTGTACGGCTTCGCTTGCCCATTTTTGCACGTTTTCGTTATTATCGCAAAAATTCATAAAGCTCCATTCCCAGCTACTTCTATATGTTGGCAATTTAGTACCAACATACTTGTCTGGGTGCTTCATGTTAAATTTGCCACGTGCGAACTTTGCCATATTATATTAAAATATTGCGGGCTTCAAAAGTATCGGTGGATACAGATGTTCTAAAACCTAATAGGCTAGTATTTTCTCTGTAAGCGTTTAGTACTTGTGCCACTACTTGACTAAGTTGTACGTCTGTCAAACTTTTTAGTTTGTCTAGTAAAGTAAAGACACTGACATTTTCTACTCTTGATTGATTTAATAAAATAATTGCAGTACTACTAGCACTTGTATAATCAAACCCACGTTTAACAAAAAATGCAACAGTTGCGTCTATTTCTACAGCAGGAAAACTTACGGGAGTATTAAAATAAGTATCGAAGAATGTTTTGACGGTTACTGAACCATTCTGCTGTGTTGCAGGTAAATTTCCAATCATGTTATTTCCTTACTTTTTTCGTTGAGTTGCAAGAGTTGTGTTGCTATCGGTGTTGCTCATTGGAAAACTAAATCCACTAAGTCCGCTTGCATTATTATATGGATTAGGGCTAGTAATTCCGCTAGTACCATTTGCACTAATCGGTTGTTGAGTATTTTGATATGTATTGATTTGTGTTATTACACTATCAAGAAAACCAGGAGCATTAGATCTAACATCTAATGCTTCTACGAAACTTGGACTGTTAACAGTTGGGTCTGGATTAACACCATATAATGGACTATGTGTGTGATCATAATGTGTATCGCCAAACCCTTCGACGCCTCCAGAAGGATCTTTATCAGGATCTACAGAACCAACATTGTAACTTACAGCTTCATACTTTAACTTCATATCAAACTCATGCGTTTGATTTCCTTGGCTATAATCTAATCGATTATGATTCCAACTACTGATAATTGGATTAGACAATGTATATTGAACATACTCGTGTCTAGCCATTTGATAAATTTTAATATAACTAAAAAATGGAATCGTGCTTCCGTTATCTAAACCATATGCTGTTGGAATATAGTTAGAATTTTGTGTCGCAGTTCTTTCGTATGCACCTTGTACCGATGCACTAGTTGGATCTGCGTAGTAATAATTGTAATAATTTTGCCACAACGCATTAATTAATCCCATATTATCATCATGAAATTTAATTCCTATTTCCATAGGTTCATGCATGTACTGAATTTGTTTCTTTCTGTTATACTGATTTACCATATCAGTTTTGATAGTAAAGTGTGGTAAGTCAACACTTTTTACTAACATATTAATTTCTTTACCGTAACGCTGAATTAAATTTAAATTATAAACAGTTGAGCTATTGATGCCAAATGCAACATGGAATAGAAATTTTTGTTTAGGAGCAAGCCTAAACTGGTCGTCGGAGAACACACGAGCCGCGTGTTGATAATCTTTTAGAAAAAGCTCGTTGTTTGCTTGTAAATTGCGGTTAGATGTAAAGGCCATACTATTATTTATTTAAATAGTAAACTGCGTATTTAATGAATAGTCAATAAAAAGCCTACTTGCGTAGGCTTAATATTATGAACCGATTGCGTTCTTACCACTAGCGGCACCTGGAATCATCACTGATTTAGGAGCGCCAATTGCTGGAACTGGATCAGTTTGTACTGCATTATCAAACTGAATTGTTAAGTCAATCATAACAGGACCTTGTTCACTGTACTTTAATTCTTGCCAGTTTGTTTGCTGGACGTAGCAACCATATAGTTCCCATGTTTCAAGAACGTTAGGTGTGTTAGATCCATTACCACCGTCAAGCATTTCAATACGCATTGTGAACTTGTAATCACCAGCCGCGGCCGCTGAACTTTGTTCAAAGAAGTCAAATTGTTTCTGATTTTGTTCGCCGACCAACTTGCTAACTGCACCAGTAACATCATCACGTAGTTTAACTGTAAGTGGTTTCCACTTAGGTTTTCCAGCGTAGTGAATGATACTGTTGTAGATATCAATCTTTTGATCTTCGAATTCAACACTTGGACGAGCCGCTTCAGCAACTTGTTTAGTTAGTTCGGTTGTTGGAGTACTTACACCAAAGTTTTCAAAGTTAATTCTAAAACGATACTTCAACTTAGGCATTAACATGCCTTGTGAAGCCGCGCTTTGATCACTTGCTAGTGGTACTGTAAAATTTGAAAGTGCCGCAATTGCCATTTATGTCTCCTTATTTGCTCAACCCAGCAATAGCGCCAGTGTTTTCTAAGCGTAATGGAATGTAAATGAATTCAACTGACTTGACTGGCTCAATAGCAATGTCAACGTATAACTCATTAGCATCGATTCTGCTTGGTGTGTTGTTTGAAGTGTCGCAAACTACTAGGTAGTCGTATAGAGCACGTTCAGCCGTTAAGTTAAGCAATAATTTTTCAATTTCTTGTTTAATTTCGTTACGGGTAATTGTATCGTTTGGTTCAAAAATGTATGGTTTAGAAATAGCATTCAACTTGTAACGTAAGTAAATTACTAAACGTGCAACGTTGATACGATCTAAACTACTTGCAACCAATTGACGTGTGTACTGTCCATAAGTTACTAGACCAACTCCACCAATGTATGTAATTGGGTTTACGTGGATGCTAGCTAATGTGTCACGTTGTCCTGTGTTCAATGCAACTGTATTGAATTCACCAGTTGTTGCATCAACATAACCTACGCTACTTGCATTAGTTACACCACCACGACGTACACCTGCTGGAGCAAACCAAGGATAAGCAACATTGTCGCTTAATGCAATAGTACGTAACATAATGTGACTTGGAGGAACAACAATGTTATTACCTAACAAGTCTGTTGTTAAGCCCCATGGATAATAAACTGCTGAATTAGCATCTGTCGTTACTAATCCGTCCCATCCGTCAACAGGAGCATTTTTCACATTATTACCCCAATTGCTTAAACTTGTTGCATCGGGTTGTAAATGTGCTGGAGCATCTGCAATAATGAATGATAACAACCCACGATCATTGTTTAGACTTACCAATGCTGGTAATGTTTCTAAATAACCTGGACATGCAATGATGTCAAATACACGACTATCTTCGTCACGAATTTGTTGATTATTTTCAATTAAAGCGTTGAGTGCTTGTACAACCACTGCTCGTTGAGCGTGTGTTCCAAATACTCCACGGCCCTTATAATCATTTGCGGCATCAGTTACCCATGAATCTGGATAATATGATGTCATCAATGGTGTACCTGATAAGTTCGTATTGTATGCTTGAGTATTAACATAGTTAGTTACATAACGTTTTACATTAAAACTGCTACGACGTAGGTTGAATAACAATGTACCTTTTGGATATAACTGTGCATTCGGAGTGTCAAAATCAACAAAGTCGGTTGTTAATAATGTTGTGATTGCATCAGGTGCTTCCATTCCAGTTTTTGCACCAACTGAATTATTGTTTTGGTCACTCCAACGTGCATCGGCAAAAATAATACCGTTACTTGTTGTGTGATCTGTAGTATCAATCAACACCCATGCTTTTGTTAAGAAGTTATAACGATAAATTTGTGGCCAGGCTTGTAAATTGCTTGTGTTAATCCACAAATCACCGTGCTGTAATACACCACCTGAACTGTTTGTTGTTGGTTGTGTTGCGCTGATAATTGGACCGTTGGCATCAGTTTGTGAGTAACCGTTAGTATAACCAACACCTTGGTTAACTACAACTTTACCAGCAGTACTAGCATAACCTCTCCAATGTGAACCATCGTTAACTAAGATGTCCACATCGCTTACAGAACTGTTATACCACAATGTTCCGTTAGCTGGAGTTGTTGTTGGAGCAGTTGCTGAAGGAGTTACTAGTGCTGTACCTGTTGATGTAGCACTTGCCCAAGCTGTGATAATATAGTAGTTTGCAGTTCCTGTTGGGTCTGCGTAGAAAGCACTATTTGTTCCAACAGTAAAGATTTTACCAATTGGTGTTCCTGTGCCGTCTTGTAATCTAATATCACCACCTTGTGTATGTGTTAATACAATTTGATTTAGACTTGTTACACTTGCTACAACGTTGCCTAATGAAACTACTGCGTTGTTAATCGCTGTTGTTAATGCTTGAGAGTCAGTTGTTGCATTACCAACTGCTGTGAAACTTACAGTTGCATAGCTTGGCAATACTGCTGTACCAACTTGGCTTGATGAAATAGTGAATGTATATGTACCAGATGTAAATGTACTTGCTGTTATTGCATTTGAAGTTGAGCTAGTTACACCAGTTGATAGACGTTGATAAATTTTAAAGTTTGCATAAGTTGGGTTAGTCAACTCGTCATCATTGTATTTTACATAGATTTGGCCAACTGGAATATTAATACCGCCACCTGTTGGGTCTAATGCGGCCATAGCGGCCTGGTTGCTACCATACAATGCTGAAATCGTTTGACGAATCCAGCTAGCTGTAGATGCGTTATATTTTTCAATATCCCAGTTTGCACCTAAGTTTACTGGAGTTGTTTTAATCCAAATACTACCTGTTGGGTAAGTTGATCCTGGAGTTAAAACACCACTTGAATAACTACCTGCCCATTGTGGAACAGTATAGTGTGGAGAAATTGCTAATGCTGGTGCATTATAAGTTCCTGCACTGATAATTTTATTTGTACTAGTTAATGTACCGCCTAGTGTAATTGCAACACCAGTTGAATATAAATTCAAATAACCGTTTTGTACGCTTGCTGTAACACCAGTAACATGTGATCCTAGTGCTGTAACTAAGCCACCGAATGTAGTTGCACCAGTAACAGTATAACCGTTAACAATCAATGTATCGCCACTTGAAATAGTTGCACTAGTTGAAGCAACGCTACTTGTAACTGTTGGCATACTTGCAGTCCAAGCAGTCGAACCAACCTGTACCCATATACCTGCTGTGCTTGCACCAGCAGTTGTGCCGCCTGTACCATCACTTGCTGTATTATATTGTTTGTACCATAGAGTTGCAAGTGTTGTAGCTGTAACAATCGCATAAGATCCTACAGCACCAAAACTTGGTAATGGAGCATACGTTCCAGTGTTATATAAACCTGAACCTGCATTAATTACTGTTGGAATTTGGTTAACAAAAGTTTGTCCGTTTGTAGCTGTTGGAGCACTTCCGTTCCATTGGAAAATACCAAAACTAGTTGTTGCAGTATCCCACCAATATGTTCCGTCAACTGGCGAACCAGTTGGAATTGTAGCTGTACCAATAAGTTGACTAGTGTCAATGTCTGCACGTACAACGTATGCTTGATTACTAACGCCTAAAAAACTATAAGCGGCTTGTAGACCATATTCGTTTAATTCACCTGCGTTAACTGGATTATTTTCTGCATCAGTTTGGAAGTAAGGAATACCGAATGTGTTGCCCAAGTCCATTTGACTTGTTAACAAGTATACTTGACCAGCATTTGCTTCTAGGGTTCCTGGAGCAGTACCTGTTCCAGCCGAATTCATTTTGTTTGCTTGCGTAGCAACGACGATTAAAGGTACAGTACCTGGTGCGCCGGGAGTGTAGAAACTTTCGTTTACTACGGTTACGCTTACGCCAGGTGAATTTAGTTGAGCCATTGTGTTATCTCCATGAGTACATGTTCTTAATGTATTTATGGCATTTTGGTAAAACAACGCTTATATAAGCCTATAAAAAGGCTCTAAAAAGGCTTAAATAAAATATGAGACCATTATGTTCGTGCGGAAGAGCACCTGTAGCTATCAATTATTATAAAAACGGACAGGCTTATTATAGGAGCATGTGCGGTAATTGCTTACGAGGTGTTAAATTGCCTAGATGGCAACAAGCTGGATATAAACTAAAAAATACTTGCGACAAATGCGGGTTTAAAAGCCCGCATAAAGAAGTATTCAATGTGTTCCACGTTGATGGAAATTTAGATAATTGTAAATTTGTTAATCTAAAATCCGTGTGTGCCAATTGTCAACGGGTTCTTCATCGAGAAGGCGTTCAATGGCGACAAGGGGATCTTGTTCCGGATTTATAAGAGTTTTTATCTGAGTATATAAATCGTCTATGCTAGAATCATTAGAAAACACATAATCAAACTTAGTGCCGACCCATGCTGTTTCACTAGCATGAATTCCTAGTTTTTCCATTCTAGTCTTAGCTAGCATCCAATTCATACACTTGTCGCCGGCATTCATATCAGCGGCATCATTGTACCATGCAGGTTCCGGACCACGTTTCACACGAATAACAATGCCGCCCGCTTTTTTAATACTAGCAATTTCATTAGGAAAACGGCAGTCACTAATGACTATGTCATCTTTCGAGTTGCGTAGTTTATTCTCTAATGAAGCAATCCAAATATCGTCATGGAAAGCCTTGCGACAAACTTCAGTGCCCCAGTATTGTAATACCCAACGTGGTGTTAAATTAGGCATGTTTAAGCGTTCTGCCCACCATGGATCAACTTGTTCGCGCCATTCACGGGCTTGTTTTGTGCGTCCTTCTAACATGGTTCGATCCCAGCCAAACACATAGCTTACTGCATCTTTAAGACTATTTGCAAAGGATTCTCGTCGAAAACCGTGAAAGTTAGTTAAGTAATCGGCAATAGTATCTTTGCCAGAACCGATAAAACCGCATACACCAATAATCATAAGAATCCCCTGTAAGTAGTGCTAGTATATAACACTTTTATTACAGGGGTCAAGAATTTTCTTAGCCAGTTATGAAATAATAGCCCGTTCCGCCGCTAACTAGAGTTTCAATTTCTTTGTCTAATTTTTCTAATTCGGCTTTTGAATCAGTTAAAAGGGCAGTTCCATTTAGTGTAATAGGACTACCGGGACCTGCAATTGACCCAAATTTACTACGTGCTTCTCCTAGCATGCCTTTAGCTGTGGCAAGTGCATAGTCCTTTAACCACTGTTTAGCATAAGGATCTTGTAACAGAACCCAGTCGGGACGATAATTATAGCTTTGAATGAGAATTTGTTCGCCTTGAGCAAAAGGACGTTGTAAAATATTTAAAATATGTGTGGTTGGTTTCCAGAGGAATTCGATATAACTACCAAACATACGTCCTACTAATTTTTGATAGCCAGCAAAAGCATCATAAGTTGCTAGGCCACCCATCATACTACCTGACATCAAGTAAGTGTTAGTGTACGCCAAGTTGAACGGCTCGAACAATGTTCCGCCTGCACCTATACCACTTCTTGAACCAATAGCTCGACGAAATACTTGTCTAACACTTATAACTTCGTCGGGTAATCTATATTCGTTTTGATCCTGTATGAGTTCTAAAAACAAATAACTTTCTTCTACGCTATTACTACTTCTTTGACGATAACGAGTTAATGCACGATCTAACGCAATTTCCATATGTTTAGGATCTAATTCGACATCAATCATGCCGTCGCCAAGCATGGTTTTTATATAGTCAAAAACCTTATTTCTTTCTACAGTGGAATTACTCTGCGTAGTTGATGGTAAATCGTCCATTTTTTACTCTCCTAGTATATTTAGCTAACGATAAATATCAATATGCCACGATTATCCTTATACAAACCAGAAAAAGGCAACGACTATAAATTCATAGATCGTCAAGCTAGCGAAATGTTCCAAGCGGGAGGAACCGATGTCTATTGGCACAAGTATTTAGGTGCTAATACCGACCCAACAAATGCCACTGCTGATCAGCCTAATTATCCTAGTGCCCAACCTACAAATATTCAAGATTTGCTTTTCTTGGAAAATCGCGATAGCACGTACGATAATGAAATTTACAGAATTCGAGGCATGTACAATGTACAAAATATTGATTTTAATTTAAGTCAATTTGGTTTGTTTATTGATAATGACACATTGTACATGACCGTACATATTAATGACATTGTTAAAACTATAGGACGTAAACCTATTAGCGGCGATGTATTAGAGTTACCCCATTTAAGAGATGATTTTGCTCTTAATAATTATGATGTTAGTTTGCCAAGATACTATACTGTTACTGATGTAGGTCGTGCAAGTGAAGGATTTAGTGTAACTTGGTTCCCACATTTATATAGATTAAAACTTAAACGTGTTACAGATAGCCAACAATTTGATACTATCTTTAATCAACAAGCTACAGATGCTAACGGTGATCCTATTGTGGGTGCTAATGTAACTCTAAAAGATTTGCTGAGTACGTTTAATAAAGAAATCGAAATTAATCAGCAGATTGTAGCACAAGCAGAAGCCGATGCTCCTAAGAGTGGATATGAAACTAGACAATTTTATACGCTTGCTGTCGATCCTAATACTGGCAAACCATTATTAGAAACCGTCGATGAAACATCATTAGATGCAAGTCAGGTTAGTTATCTTGCTAACGAAAATAATGCTAGACCTGTACGTACAGGTTATACTGGTTACTTAATCGGTGATGGTTATCCTGTTAACGGTTATGCATTTGGATTTGGTATTCAATTTCCTGAAAATCCAGGTGCAGATGATTTCTTTTTACGCACAGATTTTTTACCTAACAGATTATTCCGCTTTGATCAAAAATCAAGTGGGTGGATTAAAGTTGAAGATGCTGTTAGAATGAATATGACAAACAATGATACAAGACAAACACTAAAAACTGGCTTTATCAATAACACCAGTTACACATATAATAGTCAAGTGGCCAGTGATGTTGTTACACTAACACAAGGGGCGACTCAAGTAAACACTAGAATTTTATTTGCAATCAATAATGCAATTCCATATGCTGTTATTAAATCTGGTCCAACACAACTTGAATTTGCATTAAGCGATTATCCATCGTTGTATAGTTCATATGTTTACACAAGTCCAGCAGGAATACAAACTACTTGTTTAAGAATTACGTTGCCTGTAATTGACGATACACAACAAACCATACCTAGTGATGGTCAATGGACTGTGACACTATATAACACAAGAGATGCACAACGACAAAGTTTGTCTACTGCTCTTAAACCTAGGGCGGATTTATAATGCAATGGTTCTATGACGGACAAGTAAGAAGATATTTGACACAAACAATGCGTGTGTTTAGCAATTTTGTGGTCAAATATGGTGACGGAACACTACATCAAGTACCTGTTTTGTACGGAGATGCAGACAGACAAGTAGCTAGTATCATGCGTATGAACAGTGAAAATGCTGTTAATAGTATTCCACGTATTAGTGTTTACATAACAGGTTTAGAATTAGACCGCAATCGTCTTGCTGATCAAACGTATGTTGGAAAATTAAATTTCCGTGAAAGAGATGTTAACGATGGAAGTTATACTGGAGCGCAAGGACGTAACTATACTGTTGAACGCCTAATGCCAACTCCGTTTAATTTAAAAATGAAATGCGATATTTGGACAAGTAGTACTGATCAAAAATTACAAATACTTGAACAAGTATTGGTATTATTCAATCCTAGTTTAGAATTACAAACTACAGACAACTACATTGACTGGACCAGCTTAACTGTTCTTAATTTAGGTGACGTAGTATGGGGTAGTAAACAAGTGCCCGTTGGTACCGATACTCCAATTGATGTTGCAACGCTGACTTTAGATACTCCTATATGGATTAGTCCTCCAGTTAAGGTCAAACATCTTGGTGTTATTACAAAAATTATCACAAGTTTATACAGCAACAATTCAAATTATCCTGCAGGGTACATTGATGGACTTGGTATAGATCCAACATTGCAAACAGATGGAAATAGTCCGTCTTTTAGTGATTTAATTTCTTCAGAAACTGTTACTGTTACCGGATTTAAAATTCAAGTTTACGACAATCAAGCAACATTATTAGAAAGTACAGCAGGTATAGTTCCTCCAGAACCAACACTGAGTATTCCAACAGCCACCGGTACGCCCCAAGATTGGTTAAGTTTGTTCCAATTATTCACTGGTCAATATGTTGCAGGATCGAGTATGCTATACTTATTGCAACCGAATGGTACTTATGTTATCGGAACTATTGCTGTTAATCCTACTAACCCAACAGTACTACAAGTTAATTGGAATCCAGATACACTTACATCAAATACTGGTATAGATAGTACTGGTAAACTAGAAACAGATGCTGGATATAATGCATCTACTAGTTATAGACCAAACAGTCCTGGTACATTTGATGCTATTATTAATCCACAAACATATACACCTAATAGCCCTACTGCTGGTACTAGATATTTAATTATTGAAGATATTGGAAATGCAAGCAATACAACACCTGCGGTTGTGTGGGGTAATTTAGTAGCACATGCAAACGATATTATAGAATATACCGGATCTGCATGGCATGTTATTTTTAATGCAAGTCAAGAATCGGATACTATGGTATGGCAAACGAATATATACACTGGAGTTCAATACACATGGAATGGTGTTTCATGGGTTAAGAGCTTTGAAGGTGAATATGGTGCCGGCCAATGGAAAATAGTATTGTAAAAGAACAAATTGTTTGTAGTGGTGCATTGTTTTATGCAAAGTCTACACAACGATTTTTACTTCTTCAAAAAAGTCACGGTAAACACGAAGGCACTTGGGGGCTAGTAGGTGGTACTAATATCACTGGAGAAACACCTTGGCAAGGTTTACAACGTGAAATTAAAGAAGAAATAGGCGCTGTACCTAATATAATTAAAACTATACCTCTAGAAACATTTGTTAGTAACGACAAAGTTTTTAATTTCCACACATACTTGTGTGTGATAGAATCTGAATTTATTCCAACACTAAGTGACGAACATATTGGATGGGCATGGACTACTATCGATCGTGCTCCTAAACCTTTGCACCAAGGGTTACGTAACAGTTTTAGTAGCAAAACAATAAGAACTAAGTTGCAGACTGTTTTTGACTTAGTTGATCTAATTTAATTCCAAATCCGTCAATGTATTCTTTCATTAACTGGGCGTTATGCCACCAGTATATTTCAATTTTTTCAGATTTTTCACAGTCTCTTAAATATTGTTGAAACTGTTGAGAATTTTTTAGACGTTTTCTTGAGTTAATTGTAGCATATTCCCAGAACGGACTTTTAATATTACAAGACCCGCAATAATTTAATGCAATTAAATTTTGCATTCCTTCTATATTTTTTCTATGGTCAAAATTTAATTGTATATTCATCTTATGTACGTCTAAATTATTATTAATAATTCGACTAATGAATTCCATTGTTAAATTAATGTAATAATGTAACGGCAATGCTTGTGCAGGTTCAAAGAATTGTAATCGATTTCCCATAGACATAATTCTTCCGTCCATAGCAGTATTTTTATAATACTGTCTCCAACTGAATCTTCTTAGATTAATTGTATCGATACCTTTTAATTTTGCAAATTTTTCACTTGCTTCTTCGTGACTTGTAAAGTTTTTATTGTACAAATATCCAAACGCTTTTCGATGTGTTAGTGGAACTCCGAACATCCACCCATCTTCATGTACATACGCTGATGTAATATCTTCATTATATTCTTTAAAATCTGGATATAATATAACAGAATTAACTGTTTCAAATTGAGGAAAGCTGTATGCGCCACTATTCAATTCTTCTTCTGTTGGATTTCCTCTGCAATCGATTAAAAAATCAAATTTATGTTCAACATCATCGATGACTGCCGTAACTTTATATGCATCTTGTGTCATACTAGATACGTTGCCATGTATCTGGCTAAAGTTTTCGTAAATTTCATCTAGCCTATTAATTACAAATCTACTAAATTTTTCACTATTAACGTGCAAACCTGGTATACCGTTTTTAACAAAAAACTCTGTATCGTTAGCATCTTTCCAATAGTATCGAGTACCCCATCTTAATGTACCATCAAAATGTTGCATTTCTTCGGTTATTGAAAAATTTGCTACGTTGTATAACAAGATTGGCAATAACGAACTAGTGCTTTCCCCTACCGTAGTGATAGGAATGTTAGGATCATAAATGCAAAAAACATCAACATGCTTACATTGATGTTTTTCGAGTTGTTCAAATATTTTTAATAGTGAAACTGCGCTGGCGGTTCCAGAACCTACAATTCCTATTTTCATATTTTCCTTAATTTACAGTGACAACGCAATCGTCTGTTCCCGAGAATAATTTAAATCCGCAACTAATAGTTGCAGTTTCTCCAGAAACTAAATGACTTGCAATTAAACGAACAGTACCTTGACCATTAATTGTGGTAACTTGTTGTTTGTTTAACTGTCCTGCTGTGGTTTTCAAATATACAGTTGCATCTGATTGTGTGATAGGATTTCCTGTTGAATCTCCTAAGTAAAAAGGAACATCAACAAATCCATCAGCAGTTACAGTCATAGTTTTATTAGTAAACCATACTTTAGGTAATAAACTTTTTGTAAATTTACCAACGCTATTTCCTTGCATTGGTGTTGTTGCTTGTCCAGATGTTAACTTAAACAAACTAGAATCTTTCACGTTAAACACAATTGACCATTGATCAACTGGAGCACTTGCAAATGGCACACATATTGCAATCATAGCAATATTGTTATTAAATGCACTATGAACAAATGGACTCATTTTTGAACCAGTAGTCAGTGCGTATCCGTTATGAAGTGGAACTCTAATCGATGTTTTTCCTGCTGGCACCGAAGAAGGAGCCGTTGGTCTAATCGGAGAAACATAAGACGGAGAATCTGGTGAATACAACATGAAAATACCGTGATCTGAAAAATCAGATAAACCTTGAATGTCCGAAAAATTAATAGTTTGCGATTCAGGTGATTGGCTTTCGTAAACTGAATATGTTTCAGTAACCCATGCAGGTGTTATAGCAGGTGTAGGTGCTTTATCAAATAAAGATCCAGGTAATACGTTACCTGTTTGTGTTTCCCAGAATTGCTTTAATTTAATTGTTTCATACACATCATATGTCTTATAAGTCAAACTTGACTCGTCAAGTTGAATTGATAATGCATATAATCTGTTAGTTCCGTTTGCCAAGTATAAATTCATTTCATGCTCCTGATTCTTCTGTAGTATTTATCAGGGAACTTTTGCCGTAAACTTCGATGTTATCGATTACCGCAACTTTTTCACTGACTACCTTAATTGGTATAATTTTCTTTGGTTGTTCTTCTTCGTGTTTGTATATATTACCCCAGATATCTTGACGATCTAAAGGTAATGTATCGCTCTTAATTAATACAGGAATGTAGCCTGTAATTTTTTCAATACTTGCGGCGAACAATGGCACGTTATCTGAGTAGGCATTGTTACAACTAGCTTTCCAGTAAACGCCATCTAAGAACATACATGCACCTTTACAAATATGTAATACGGGGCACTCTGGACATTCTTTACGGTTTGACCAGTGTGTACTTGTTGAAATTGAAACATCTTCGATATTTGCAATGTTACCGCTTAAATGTGGTTCACCATTTTTACCTGTTTCTAATGCACTTACGTTTTGACATGTAATTACATTTCCACGTAGGTCAAATGCAACAGTTTCTTCACTGTCCATGCCGCATTTTTGACCGAGATAATCTGCTTCTCGATGTGTTAACAAGTCTTCTGTAAAATTATCAATCTTACCAAGTATACCTGTAAAACCAATTTCTCCATTAGTTCCAAATATTTCCCCAAAAGAACGTTGTCTAAAGGCAAAATGATCTGCTTTTGTTTTAAGTGAATTTTCTAAACCGTCTTCATCGTATGCATCTACAAATGTTCCTTCGCCTAACAATACACTTGGATCATTTGTAAAGTCGACAAACCAATCATAAATTGCTTTACGACTTTGATTTTTATAACTTAACATAGAGTTAAAGCTCATACGGTTTAAAGGACGTAAAATTTGATATAAATCTAATACAACTTCACGTTTTTTAGGATCTTCAAACGGGTCTGGTCCGCGAGTGAATTGTCCAGGACCGTCGTGACTGACAGCAACGTGGAATCCCATGCTATATAACCATGCACAATTTTCTTCTGTTAACAAACTACCATTAGTAATAACGCTAAATGATGGTTTATTTTTCCAGTCTTTAAATCTTTCTGCAATAGCTTCGGCCAATGGTTTCATTGTTTTCCAATAAACAAATGGCTCGCCGCCCCAGAACTCAACACGTAATCCACGATCTTCGCTAAAATTTAAGTTATTGAATAACTCCATAAAGTTTTCAATATCTTTAGCGTTAGTTTCACGTGGACGTTCGACAAATTTCTGACTGCAATAATCACAACTGTAATTACAAGATAACCCCATTTGAATTTTTACTGTACGTACATCCTTTGATTTTTTCAAAGGATTATTTTTATCAAATGGCTTATATGGAACATCTTGTATAAATGTTGAATTAGCGTAGGTGTTAGGATATTCCCAGATATAACCAGTTTCATCACTTAAGATATTTTTTTCGTTATCGTAAAAAAATGTCTTTTGATCGGTAACGCCAGTACCATATCTTTCTGCCAGAATTTCAAAAATCATGTTGTTCCTTGTCTTGTTAACAATTACAGTTACAATTACAATTACAGTTATATGATCCTGAAGCATAATTGCAATTATAGGTACAGTTACAATTACAGTTGTTTTGTAACCAGTTTTGTCCGTCGCAGTTTGTACAATTAATGTGACCATTAATATAACAGTTATAGCAACAGATATTACCGCAATTACAATTACAATTTCCGCAGTTACCGTTGTTACAGTTGCCTTTGTTATTTGACTGGTAGTATGCTCTGTTACGCATTTCGTTCATATCAGGATATGAATCGCGCTGACCAGGAATAACATAGCCGTTCAAGAAACTTAGGTTAGAATATGGACTACTATTTGGTAGTCCAATTTCGCCGTCAACTTGGCTGATGTATATTGTTCCGGAAGGTGTTGTCATTTTTTACTCTTTGTTAATTTGTTTTTTCAATTCTTTAACTTGGGCTGACAATTCCTTAACTGCTTCAATTACTAAAGGTAATAACTTTTCGTATTGAACTGTCATGTACTTAGCGTCAATCGGAGCTGGTTTAATAATTTCTGGCAGGATTGCGTTGACTTCTTGAGCCGAAACTCCAACTTCACGTTGAACGGTATAGCCCAAATCTTGAGCAGTTTGGTTAGCTTCGAAGTAGAAACCATTTAATGTTTCTAATTTAGCAAGAGCATCTTCAATTTTGCCCAAACGTGTCTTTAATCTATCATCAGAATAGTAAGCAACAATGTTGTTTGAAGCATAAATTGTACCGCCGCCACCGTTAGTGTTAGTACCAACGCCTAGAGAACTAAAATAACCATATGTACTACCAGCGTTCATTGTACCACCGCCAGTTAAGTTAAACGATGTTACGCTGTTCATTGTGAAAGTTGTAATACCGTTGAAAGTAACTGTACCACCAGACTGTCCAACTGTAAGGTTAGTGTTACTAATTGTAGCAGTACCACCGCTAGCACCAATTGAAACGCCCGAACTTGCGTTAGTAAACAAGTTACCTGTACCCGCGTTAGTTGCAATAGATACAGTACCTGTTGCCTGTCCGTTGGTTAAAATGTTAAAGTTAACGTTACCGGTATTTTGAATACCAAAACCGTTAGAAGTACTAATCATTAAACCTTCAGTACTTACCCATGCTGGGTTTTGGTTACCGTTAGCTGGTCCGTTTGCGGCGCTGTTCCATGTTAATAAGTGATTAGTTGATCCGTATAATTTAATGCCGCCGCCGTTGGCAAATGTATCAGCACTACCTGGAATAATTGCTGTAATAGTACCTGCTGTTGGAGTTGTACCACCTGTTGCAGTTACTTGTATACTTGTTGAACTTGGAACGTTAGAAATAATATAACTTGTACCGCCGCCTCCTAAGCTACCTGTACCGTTAGTTGCACTAACTGATTGACCAGCGACCAAGTTGGTTGTGTTGGTCATAAGAGTAACAGTTGCAGTCCATGGTGAGTAAATTACGTTACTAACTGTAAATGTTAAGTTGTTTGGGCTAGTTGTACCGCCTAAAGAACTACCACCAATAGTAATTGTATCGTTAATTGCATATCCTGAACCCGGGTTAACTAATGTAATTGTAGTTACGCCAGTATATGTTGTACCTGCACCAGTAGTTGTTATGTTAAATGTTGCACCGGTACCAACACCACTTGTTGCGAATTGACTAACACCACTATATGTACTTGCGGCTGTTACTTTAGTACCAGTAATACTTGTAAATGTTGTACTCGAGCCCAATGAACCAGTAATAGTACCAATAGTACCGCCACCATAACTAACTGGGTTAACATAACCAATTTCAATGTTCTTGTCTTCAACTAATACTGAACTTGAGTTAACTGTAGTAATACCGCCCTTAACTAATAGTGAGTTATTAATTGTTGTTGTACCAGTACTTGAACCAATGTTAATTGTACTTGCATTACCAAATGCGTTGATTGCTGTTGCGTTAGTATTAAAAACGTTAACAGTACCTGTGTTGGTACTAATTAAATCGCTTGAAAATGTTCCAGTAACTCCATATTGTGGGCCGCCTGGAAAAGTAATAACGCTGTAGTTTGTGCCATCAGATGCAATAATAATACTGCTACCTGCTGGCAAAGCTATTGTGTTAGAACTTGTTGAACCAGGACCGTTAATGACACCAGCTGGCGTTTGAAGTGTAACTATGCCAGATGTGTTATTAAAATAACTTTGTGTCTGACCTAGGAACAACGATGGTCCTGGAATTGTTACAGTATAAGGTGCAGTACCTTGAAATTCTGTGTATCCACCTTGTGCTGGTGACAAGAGTGTTTGTGCTCCAGAGACTATTTCTGTCGCTAGTGTGGTATTATAACGTGCCATATTTTATTCTCGCTTATTTCCTGATTATGATGTTGATGTTTCAATGCCGTAAACGTTAACGTTCACACCGGCAATGCTTGAAGATGCAACGATGTTAGCACCTGCGGCCATAACAATACCAGTACGTTCAAATACACCATAGCCTACAACTGTAGTTAGATATTCGTAGCATTCGCTTGCGTTTTGTGAACCCGCTGTACTTGCTCCAATATATAATCTGATAGTTGCCGCAGAGCTACTTGTGTTTGTAAACGAAATGTTATAAACACCATAGTAGCCTGTTGGTACTGTGTAAATTAAACTGTAAGCTGTTTGGCTACCTGCGTTTAATTGTGTCGTTGCTTTATTTCCTGATCCAGCCATTTTTTATTTCTCCAATAATGTTTTATCTTGATGCAAAGAATACAAGAGCAACAGGTGCCCCATCAATTCCGCCTGTGAACAGCATTTTACTGCTGACATAAATCTGGGTTCCGTTAATGTTAGAAATGCTGTTATTTGCAACATAGATTTGACCAGATGTTAGTGTATTTACGTTCAAACTACTTGATCCGCCACCAATTTGGGCTGTAATAAAGCTCTTAATAGCCTTTTGTGTTGGTAGAATGTTGTCACTGTTAGCAGTAAAGTAAGGATCAGTACTAAATTGTGTAATAGTTGCTGAACCAACTCCTAAGTTAACAGAACCAAGTGTCAAGCTCTGCAAACCAGCTAAGTTAAATGCGTTAGCATTCAATGTAGCAGTACCAGTCGCTTGTTGTACACCGAACAAGTTACCAACGTTAAAGTTACCGTCTTGGTCAGTAGCTGTAAAGAACACACGACCACCAATATTTGGGAATGTTTGGTTGGCTTGTATTGCGTTAGCAGTTGTAACGTTTGGATAGTTTGTTTGTGTTTGGTTACCCGAACCTACATACAAGAAGTCATGTCCAGTTAAACGAACCTGACTGTACTTCAATCTTGTTGTAACTAGTACACCATGGTTTGGAGCAAGGTAAGTTGTTAAACTTGGGCTAACTTGGAACTGTGCTGTGTAGTTTCCTGCTTGTCCCAACTGGTTGGTTACAATAACTAGTTTGTACCAAGCATTTGGAATATTTGAGAACTGTACGTTTGCACCAGCTTGTGGAATTGCATATAATCCAGCGATGTTAATGTATGCTGTGTTTTGATAGATATCTGCATAACCATCACCACCTGAACTTGCAGTTGCAGTCGCGTTACCAGCACCACGGTTAGGGAAACTTGGGTTACCTAGTACACCGTCGCCTGTACGTACACGAGTAGCCGCAGTATTAACGTGGTTTGGATCAGTAATAGTTACAATCGGACTAGCCGTATAAATCATTCCAGTTGGACTACTTGTTGTTAAAGTTACTGCTGTACCAATTGTCGCTAGAGCCGCCGATGCCGCAACTTGGAACGAGTTAGAAGTAATGCTTGAACCAATTACATAGTAAGTTGTTTGAACTGATAAACCTCCAGCACTAACTGTATTAAACTCTACTGGTTGTAAAGCAATTAAGTTTTCTGTATTATCTACAGTAATAATGTTAGTTCCTGATGTAGTTGCAGTAACGTTACCTTTAGGGAAACCGCTACCTGGTTCAATCATACGAATTTCAGTAATTGCACCACTTGCTACTTTTGCACGACCTAATGGTGTTGCGCCAGTATGCATACTTGCCGCAGTAGTTGTAGATAGAACAGTACCAATACTTGCAATAGATGCTGTTCCAACTGTGAACGCACCTCCTAGGTATGTTGCACTAATTGTTAAACTTGTACTTGAAGTAATGGATGCTTGTACATAGTAAATTGTTCCAGCAACAATGTTACCAAAACTTGTACCAAATGTAATTGCTTGGCCTGCAACTAGTGTAGCCGCAGAGCCTAAAGTTAATGTTGTACCAGATGAACTTGCTACAGAAATAATTGTACCAGGTACAGCCTGTGCTAGTGTTACCCATAATGGATTATATCCAACGTTACTTGCTTGAATATTACCAAATGCTGGAGCACTCCAACTTGCGTTTGTTGGCAATAACTGTTGAGTCCAGTTTAAACCATCCCAACTTGTTGCCGCAAAGTTGTTACCAGTTAAGCTATTCCATGAACCGTTACCACTTGATACAGAGTATACTGGAGTTAATGTGTTACTTAAACTTACTGTAATTTGGTTACCACTTACACTTACAACATAATATGTTGTACCTGAAGTTAAACCGCCTAGTACAGAACCAGCAGTTGCAGTCATTGTACCTGAACCAGCAGTTACTACAAAGTTTGTACCACCGTAAGTTGAACTAACTGATAACAATGTTGAGCTAATAACTTCAGTAATGTAGTATGTTGTGCTTGCTACAATGTTACCAAAACTTGTTCCAGTGAATACAATTGATTCGCCTGCAACCATACCAGCTGTACTACCAACTGTAATTGAGTTTTGCGTACCGGTTACAGTAGCCGCGGCCTGTGTTTGAGTAATACTTACTGAATAACTTGTACCTGTAGTTGGTGTTCCAGTAATTGTACCAGTTGTTAACGGAGTTAACGCATAAGTTCCAGCACCAGTACCAGCCGCATAAGTGCTAGTTGATCCAGAAATTGAACTATACAAGTTAGCACTAATAGTGATTGTGCTTGTAGTTGTGTTAACCGCTGTAACAAATGTGTTAGCTGGAATACCTGCTATTGGAGCAACAAATTGTCCAACTGCCACAGAAGCAATAGTACCAACTGTGAACGAACTTAGAACGATTGTGTTAGTTCCAGTTGTTCCAGTGAACAATGCTGTTGCTAATGCTGTACCTGTTGAACTAATCTGTCCAGCTACATAACTTGCTGTTACAGCACCGCCAGTTAAAGCCATACCTGGTAACAAGTTGCTCGATGCGCTTGCTGTCAATACAGTTTGACTGATGTTGGTTACTGTACCTGCTGTTGGTGTTGTACCGCCAACTACAGAATATGTAATAGTTGTTGAGTTAACAATACTTGTTACTGTTACACTAGTTGGTGTACTACCATATAATGTACCTGTTCCTGATGTTGCAGTAATTTGTGCGCCAACTACGAATGTTGCAACACTACTTAAACCGCTAATTGTTGCAACCCATGGACTGGCAAATGTACCTGAACCTGTAATTGATGCACCAATTGTACCTGTTGTACTTGCAACAGTACTTGCAATACCGGTTGTTGTTACTGTACCAGCATTAAGAGCAGTTACCCAGGTACCAGATGTTACAGTACCAGTACTAGTTAATGCCATACCTGCAAGCCATGTACCAGTTGTTGTTCCCATTGGACTTAAAACTGTACCAGCTGTTGTAGTTGTTGGAATAATAATTGCGTTATTATTACTTGCAGTAGAGTTAGAACTTGCTGTTGCTGTTGTACTTTGTGTTACTGCTGTTGGTACAAAAGTGTTACCAATGTTAATACCAGCTGTACTTGACAAAGTAATCACGTTTGAAACAGGAGTAGTTGTAGTAACTGTTGGAGTTGGGCTAGTAGCTGTTGCTACAAACAATCCTTCTGCGTATTTTACACCACTCCAGTTTTGTGATAATGGTAAGTTTGATCCGCCGTTAGCTGTACTTGCATACCATGTAACACCACCGTTGTTACTGTAAGCAGTTAAGTTGCTACCAGATGCTACTGCAACAAAACGTCCGTTACCGTATGTTACACTTGACCAGCTAGCAACACTTGGTAAGTTACCGCCAGCTACCCATGAAACGCCGTTTGTACTATAGGCTGTTACGTTAGAACCAGATGTAACTGCAACAAACATACCTGTTGTTGTTGCGCTTGATCCTGGGCCCATTTGTCCAAATGCTACAGAACTGTATACTTGAGTAGCAACGCCTGGAGCAGTTCTGTTAACCCAAGTAATACCATCAGTACTCGATGCAATAGCACTAGTTCCTGAATAGATACCAACAGCAACATATACACCGTTACCATATGCTAGGCCTGTAAAGCCTGCTGTTGGTAAACCGTTGCCTGCTGTCCATGCAGATCCAATGCTACTCGGAGCAAGATATGCAGTTGCAGTAGTTCCAGAAATTGCAACAAATTTTGCCGCTAAGTCTGTAATTGTAATAGTTGGTGTGCTTGTATAACCATAACCAATTTGGTTAATAGCATAGCTACTTACACCTGTATTAGTCAATGTCGGTGTTACAGTTGCTTGTGTACCGACATAAGTTAAGTTTACACCATAAGTTCCTGATGCACCTGTACCAGATGTGAATGATGGAGGTGTTGAACTAAATGTTCCGCTTGATGTTGCAAGGTAGTAGTTAGTTGCTTGTGTTGTAGCATAGTAGTAATAGTAATATTGTCCACTTGTTACACTTCCACCGTTACTCCAAACTGTACCGCTGAATGGAGGAGCAATAACAACTGTTGGAGTTGTTTGATAACCACGTCCCCATGTAATTGGAGTTACTGCTGTTACTGCACTTGTTACTACGTTAACTGTTGGAGCTGAAGCATAACCAGAACCGTTAACTGTAACAGTGACCGATTGAATTACACCGTTAAGAACAACTGCTGTTGCGGCCGCTCCTGTACCAGAACCAACAAATTGAACTGTTGGTGCTGTTGTGTAGTTATATCCACCGTTAACAACAGTTACACTAACAACCTGACCTGCTGTTAATCCAGATCCTAAAGTTGCTGTTAATACTGCACCAGATCCACCAAAACCGCCTAATGTAACAGTTGCTTGAGCGCCAGATCCGCCGCCAAATACAACGTTATTCCATGTTGTCGAACTTGGCAATGCTCCACCTGCTGTCCATGTTTTACCAGTTGTGCTGTATGCTGTTGCAGTACTAGCTGTAGCAACAGCCATGTAGTACCCTGCACCGGATGCCACAGAACTCCAGTTTACACTTGAACTTAATGTTCTTGCAGTAGCAGTATAACCTGGGCTTGTATATGAAACTGCCGGTTCAATAATATAAGCACTTGTTAAGTCAGTTGTATTATTGATTGGTGTTCCTGGAACAACATGGTCCCAACCAGCGGCATATAAACTAATAGTTTGTGCGCTTGTTGATGTTAAACCAGTAATTGCCGCACCGTTTGATGTTGCGCTTAATGTGAATGTTGTTAAGTTAGGAATAGACTGTACATAGTAAACTGTGTACGCACTAAACACACCAGCTGTTGTTGCACTTAGGTATATTGGTTGATTTACATATAATGTACTTGTACTTGCAACTTGCAATACTGTAGTTGTTGAACCTGTAACTGTTAATGTTACAAATGTTGGACGAACAATCTGTGCAATTTTACTACCGTTAGTGTATGTTAAAATATTTGCATATTGTCCAACACCTGTACCAGCAGTAATTAAGATTCTCATACCGTTGTATGCACTAGTCAATGCTGTATCAGCCGCCGCAATTTGATGGTAACCAACACCTAATGTATTAGTTTGACCAACGTTTACTGCGCTAACATAAGCTGAACCGCCAACACCTTGACCATTGTTAAGGTCGATTAAACGTGTTTCAAATACTGCGGCATCGCGATATTCATCTTGATATGAAATAATGTTGTAACCAGATCCGCTTACTACTGGTACGGCGTTTGTATAGTTTTGTCCGGCATTTTCATACTCTAGACGTAAAATTTGTGTTGTACTATCTGTAAGTACGTTGGTAATTTGTGGACCAAAACTTCTGTTGTTTACTGTACCGTAAATTGGAGTTTCGTATGTATCAACGCCTTCAGCAATAACACCGTATGTACCATATGAGCTGTTACCGTTAGTAGCACGAATGCGTCCGCCTAGCTCACTCAAGTAACCTGCGTATGAGTAGTAGTTAAACACTGAAACAAGTTCTGATAATGAACCGGTACCTGTTGTCCACCAACCAATACCATCACCAATTACACAAGTATAGTCGTTAGCAACCATCGACTTGTAACCGCCAGCGTGTAATGCTCCGTCAACTTTTGCACCAGAACATGCATATCCAAACATTGTACAGTTTTGTACGAATGTACTACGTGAGAATACCCATGAGTTACTATCGTTTGGACCAAATCCTGGATCTAAACTTGTATAAGCACCTGCTGTTGGACGTTTTGTACCATAAGCGTTTGCAGAACTTAGTGTGCCTGTCAAACCGTTCATTGTTTGGTTACGTATACCGCAAGCATTTCTTACTAGGTAGAAGTTTTGTGTCAACGAACCTGTAATAGCATTAACATAAAGCTCAGCCGCTCTCATTGACTTATAGTTACCTGTGTAATTTAAGTCATATATCAATGCGTTAATAAAGTTTGTAGTATCACGTACACACTTAGCAGTATTGTAGTAATAGCTTACTGTGAAACTATCGCTAGATGTTGTAGTCAATGACAATGCGGCTTGGGTTCCTGTACCTGCTTGAGTAGAACTTACTGAGAATGTAGTTGAGTTTGGAACTGTCAACACATAATATGTAGTTCCTGCAACAACACCGCCAGCTACAGTTCCGCTAAACACAACTGGGTCTCCAACCACAAAGTTGTGATTACTGCTTGTTGTGAATACGTTTGTGCTTGATGTAGTAGCTGTTACTGTACCACCATAACTTGCAAGAGTATAAGCCGCGGCTTCGTATGCAAGGAATGAGATATTTGCACGTAAAATTTCAGCACCCTGAATGGTCGTTAATGTATCATTATATGTTAATGATCCGTTAATCATTGGGTTATTTGAATATGGCCATGTGACTGTTGCACCTGCTGTAACTGCGGCTGTCATACTTGTTACTGTGTTAGTAATTGTGTATGGAGTTCCGCTCTTGAAACTGTTTGTAATAGTAATAGTTGTTCCGCTTGGAATGCTGTTGATCCAATAGGTGTTATTGTTCCATAAACCGCCAGCATTATTAACTGTAACGTTCATAGAACCAGTACCGTTAACCAATGCAACTGCGGCGCCACCGTAAGTTAAACTTACGGTGATAGTGCTACCACTTAAACTTGCAATGTAATACAATTGACTTGGAACAATGTTACCAAATACTGTACTAGTAAAGTAAATTTGTTGTCCAACAGCAAATCCTGTTGAGTTGGCAACAGTAATTAAGTTAGTTGAAGTAGCTGTAATTGTAGCAGTTGTTGTGATTGGGCTTGGCAATCCGGTGAATGTGATTGGCATGTTTACTGCCATACCGGTTGTACTTGCTACTGTTAATACGTTTGTACTTGTTGTAGCGGTAGACAATGTAGTTGTAACTTGTCCGTTAATCTTAGTTACAATATCATCAATCAATGTACTTGCTTGAACTGTTGCACCGCTTGCCGCGATTTCTTTCGCTTTGAATCCAATAAATGTAATTGCACCAGTTGTTGCATACAATTCATTATTTGTGTTTGCTAACAACGCTTGAGCACTTGTATTCAAACGGTTAAATGCACGACCACAAGCAATACTGTTAAAGTTTGATCCAAACAAAATGTCATACGCTAATGCAGTTGAAATATAACCAGCATCGCGGTTACTTAATGTTGCACTAATATTGTATGCTTGATTGTATTTTGCCACCCATGCTTGAGCGTCTGATGCAATTTCGCTTTGACGTGCAACTAAAGCATTGTAAGCTGTTTGCAATGCTGTTGAACTTGCGAAACTAAATGCACCAGATGTGATTGGAGTAAATGTTGCGTTAGTTGATAATGCAATACCAGTAATAGTTTGACTTACGTTAACTGTGTAAGTACCTGTTGAACCTGCTGGGTAGAATAAGTATGCACCGGAACCGTTAGTTGTAAAGTTGCTTGGAGCACCTGCCGCTGTAACAAGAGTAACAGTTGTTCCAGAAGTATATGTTGAAATAACATATGAACCAGCTGGAATACCAGTACCTGTTACAAGTTGACCTGCCGCAATACCAGTTGCACTTGATACTACAAATGTGTTAGTACCACTTGAACCACCGCTTGCTAATGTAGTTGCGGCTTGGGCACTTGCTATACTTGTAATTTGGTTAACAATATAAGTACCTGGTGCAACGCCTGCTGTTGCAGTCATTAAGCCTGTACCAGTTGTTAATGTTGCAGGTGTTGATGTGCCATAGTTGTATAATGTAACACCTGAACCTGCTGAAACTGTGTTAATTGTATAAGTTGTTTGTGACAACCCACCAAATGTTGATTGGTTACCAGAACCGTATGTTGCGGTAAATGTAATAGCCATACCAGCTGACAAGCCAGTAGTACTAGCTAGAGATACTAAACCTGTACCACTGTTAGTAGCTGTTGCAGTTGTTGTTAATACTGTACCAGTTAACAACGCACCAGTAGCTACAGTCGATGTAGCCGCTGTAACTGTCAATGTTGTTCCGCTAATTGAACCAGTAATATTATTAACAGTTGAGTTTGCATAACCGTTTTGTAACCAGTAAATTACGTCAGCAACACGAGCTCCAGCAAATGCACCAGCCGCCGCAGAACCAGCACTACCACCAGTTGACTGTGTTACGCTGTTACCAGAAGTAGCTGTAACTGATTGACCTTGAACAATCTGACTTACGATTGCTTGTAATCTTTGTAATGCGCCAACTGTCGCTGGACTATATGCTGTTAAAATTTGTGGAATATTCAAGGAATAGTATGAACTACCATTGATGATACTTTGGTTGTTACAACCATAAGCCATATCATATTGTAATCCGTCTACTACAAAACCAACATCACGTAAAGTTTCTGTTTGGTTTGTGCTACCAAATGTAGTCCATACAGAACTATAATATGTGTTTAAGTAGGCCGCAATTTCTGCTTTGATAAAGTTATAGTTATTTTGTAATTGTGTTACACCATAACTAAATCCATTCAAATAATATGTGTTATAGTTAGTTACGGCAGGAATACTAAATGCAGGAGTTTGTGGTAAACCGTTGTAAATCATGTTATTGATTAACTGTACGTTTGTGTTTACTGTGTTTACCGCAGTTGTACTACCAACATCACCTGCTGGCAATCCTGTTACTTGACTACTTACAATACCTGCAACTGATTGGCTTGCAGTTGTTGTGTTTGCATAGCTTACACTATTTGTTGTTACTGCTGTGACAACATAACTTCCGTTATAACCACTTGGAGTTACACCGCTAACTGTAATGTATTGTCCTACAACAAATGGTGCAGATGTTTGAGTTGCAAAACTAATTGTTGCAACTGTACCTGTTCCAGTTGTGGCTGTAGTCGCTAGTACTTGTGTATTTCCAGTTGTTCCTGTTATAACTGTATTTTGTAACAAGTTTGGAATTAAACTTTGAATACGTGTTAATGAGTTAATAGATTTTGGTCTATCATTAACTAAGTTTAAGTTAGCATTTGCTGGTTGTACAACAGTACCACGAAGTTCGTCACCAATAATAGCTGTGTATGCTGGAACAACAATTGGTAATACTTCGTTGTATGTACCTGTCTTAACAAAAATCGTTGTGTTAGGAGTAACAGCTGGTAACAAACTATTTGTATTTCCAAGTTGTAGCGGACCAGTGATGATTGCTAATAACTGTAAAATTCTTGCAGGTATAGTAGTTTCTGCTGTGTATGTTGTATTAATCTGTTGTTGTGCTCTGCTTCCAGATGGAACACCTAAAACTGTTTGGTAATTTGTGCCTGGTGCAGTATTAGCAAGAACGTTACCTGCAAGTGTTCCAAGATAATTTAATGCTGATACAAATGGAACAATATCGTATGAGTTTACGTTTGTTGCAAACGATGAGCTAGTTGCAAAATATGCTTGTACTGCTTGGGTAGTTTTTAATGTACCGCCTCTTCCAATGTCAGAAATTAATCCGTCTACAATAATTCCAGTATCACGTTCTGTCTTAGCTTGGTTATAAGAATAAGTACCTACGTTTGCTGTACCTGTTCCAACTGTAAACACTGAACCACCAAAAGTTGCACTAATTGAGAAAGTTGTTGAGCTTCCAATTGCTTGTACATAATATACTGTACCTGCAACAATACTACCTGAACTGGTTGTAAACACTATTGGCATACCAACATACATGTTGGTAGTAGTTGTTTGTGCTACCGAGCTAGATCCGCCAACAGTTAATGTTGTCGATGATGTTCCAGTTACGTTAAAACTATATTGATAGTAAACATAGTTATTGATTTCTTTTAATAAGAATTGTTTATTAAGTTGTAATAGTGCTGTTGAGTTTGTATTCAAATAGCCATTTTCAACTTGGTAACAAGCATAACGAATTGTTGCCCAAGGTTTGTCAATACTTGTACCTTGACTTGCGGCAACAGTATCTACACCTGCTGGGCCAACATAAACGATATTGTTAATTTGGCCATAGTATTGCCATGCTGGCACGTTGCCGTTTACACGAAGAACTTGTCCATCTGTACCAATTGGTAAACGTGTTGGACCTGTTGATCCGTAATAGAACATGTCACCTTGTGTTGTCAATACTGCCGATTCAGCACCGCTTGCTAATACGTTCCAGTATGCGCCAGTTGCATCGTTATCTGGTCTATTTCCAGTTAATGAAGTATGTGCAGATACACAAATATAAGTGTTAGCACCAAAATAAACTGTATCACCTAGTACATAAGTTGCACCAGATACCCAAGTAACACTATAACCAGTTGAAGTAATTGTTGAAATTGCTCCAGTAGATACACCTGTTACAGTAATTGTAATATCGTTAGCTGGACTAATACCGCCAACTTGTGATCCTAAGATTTTAATTGTGTTGGTAGATGCATAACCTGAACCAGCAGAACCACTATGCACAGTTACAGTATAATAAGTTTTACTTGCTGTGATATCAAATGTTGCACCAGTTCCTGAACCAGTAATGTTTGTTCCTGCAATGTTTGTATAAGTAGCAGTTCCTGGATTCCAGCGAATACCAGAATTTAAACGTGTCCAATATCCGGTAAATGGAGGTTGTACTTGTGTAACGCCTGTTAAGCTACCTGTAGCTGAAGTAACGTTAAGAACTGCTCCACCAGAAGTTGCACTTAATGTAATGTGTGTACTGTCAATTACAGAAAGAATATAAAATTGTGTTCCAGAAGTAATGTTACCAAAACTTGTTCCTGTGAAAATAATCGGAACACCTGCGGCTAATCCAGTGGTAGAACTAACAGTAACAGAATTTGTTCCTGATGTAGTTGCTGTTGCTGTGATAGTTAATACTGTATTATCTGCGGTACACAAGTAAGTATATCCGCCTTGGCGCACAACTTGACCAACTTTATAGCTTAGTGCATTTGACCAGTCACCTACAAAGCTAAAACCTTGGTTAAAAATTTGCCAAGATGCAGATTGTGTGCTTGGAATTTGGTTAGTGTTAACAGCAATCGCAGTATATAAGTTACCACCATAGTTAACAATGTCGCCTGTTACGTATGTTGTTGAACCTGACCAACTACCTGTTACATATTCTAAACCGTTTACAAAAACACTAAAGTTTGCAGTTGCAAATGTTGATGTTGATGTATGAGGAGTTGTACAAATCCATAAACTAGCACCATATTTTACAATGTCATTTAAACGATAATGTACACTACTACCGCTCCATGCACCTTGATATGCTATGCCTGCATTGAATACATCCCAGCTACTTTGGTTAGCTTCTAATCCTGAAGCAGTTGTATTAGCAGAAACGTGTGCAGTATTACACAAATATGTGTAACCGCCGTAAGATACTAAGTCACGAACTTTATATCGTGTGTTTGTTGACCATGTATTGGTCCAATTTAAATTGTTTGCAAAAGCTGTCCAGCTAGTTTGATTAACTTCTAAACCTAATGTACCTGTGCCGCTTACTGTACCCATTACGGTACCAGTTAATGTTTGAGACAATGCATAGCTAACAGTTGTAGGAGTACATGCGGTTACAGTATATGTTCCGTTAAATGCAGATTGTGCAGTAAATCCGCTAACAGTAATACTAGCTCCAACGAGGAATGGTTGGATGTTTGAACTTAATGCATTAAATGTAATTGTTGCAGTAGTTCCATTAGCTGTTGCGGCAGTAGCGGTTAATGTTGCTGTTGAGCTTGCACTTGTATGAGCAGTTGTACATTGATAAATAATACCGCCGTAAAGTACTTGGTCGCCAACAAGATAATAAGTACTGTTTGCCCAGTTGCCGGTCCAGCGAGAACCGTCTGCTACAATACTCCAGTATCCGGAATTTAAGTCTGTTGCAAATAACGCAGATGCTGTGTTACTTTGCGTACAAATGTATGTTTTACCACCAACTGTAACTACGTCGTCTACAACGTAAGAAGTACCGATAGTCCATGTACCTTGGTAAACAAACTTAATTCTACCTAATTTAAATTCTGCCATTTTATTTCATTCCTCTGGTCTGTTAATATTTATCTTATTGCTGAGATGTGCTCTTATGTACGCTATTGTTCATAAAGAAGTCTAACGCCACCATATTTCCGTCAACTCCGCTAGCATTTACATACACTTTATTCACCATTTTCACTACGGAACCAGTTTGTCCGTTAGGAATACTTGAACGAATAAAGTTTGGTCCGCCAATCTGAACTGTACCTGCTGTAATCAATCCAGTAAAGGTGTTTGATCCACCTTGACTTAAACGACTGGTTAAGTAAGTTCTAATAGCTTTCTGCGTAGGAATAATTGCATCGCTGTTTGCAGTAAAAGTTCCGTCAGTACTAAACTGATTAACTTGTACGCTTGATCCGCCTACACTAATACCGCCCAAACTCAATGCACTCAATCCGCTTAATCCAAATTGACTTGCACTCAATGTAACAATACCAGTTGCTTGTTGAACACCAAACAAGTTACCGACTTTAAAGTTACCATCCTGGTCAGTTGATGTAAAGAACACACGACCAAAGTTAACTTCAACTACTTGGTTTCCTGGTATACTCGAATAACCAGCGGCTGGATATCCTGGGTAATTACTGTTTGCCTGGTCACCGTAACCAATATTCAAGAAGTCATGGTTAGTAATACGACATTGACTATATTTCTGACGAATAGTAACTACTGCACCGTTTCCTGGACTTAATGCTAATGTCATAGCCGGACTAATTGCAATGTTTGCCTGAAGCGTTGGTGCAACAGTTCCAAATACGGCTGTTGCACTAGTAATTTTATACACTTGTGTAGTGTTGCCGGCAATTGTTAAGTTTGAACCTTGACTTGGTAATAATGTAAGATTATTAACAACTAAATTCAATCCAACTTGATATGTATCCGCATAACCATTACCAGTAATTGCAACAGAAGTAGTTGTACTATTGTATCCAGTACCTTTATTAACAAATGTTGGATTTCCTAGTACACCGTTACTTGAACGAACTGTTACAGAAGCTAAACTTGTTACGTTTGGATCCGTAAATGATAATGTAGCTAAAGATGATACTGATCCAAATACTGTTGCAGTATAAGATCCTGCTAGCGAATAACTTACAGATGTTGTTGAACTTGCAGTAACAATAAATGTTCCATTAAGTGCAGATGGAGTAAATCCACTTACTACAATCGTTGATCCATTAAAGTATGGAACAGAATTTTGCGTTGAAGAGAATGTTAAAACTGCGGTTCCTCCGCTTGCTGTTGCACTCACAAATGAAGATATTGTTTGTGTAATATATCCAGATCCTGGTTCAAATTCACTCACTGATACCATTCCTCCAGAAGTAATCTGTGGACGTCCTTTTGCACGAACTCCAGACACGATTACACTACCTACGTTTTGTCCGCTCAAGGTTGGGAATACTCCATTATTTCCAGAAGTAAACCCAAATCCTAACGAAGTATATCCGTCATTTGTAACTGTTCTTATAGTCCAATCTAATCCGTTTTCACTGTTATATGCAACAGTGGCTCCGTTACTTACTGCAACGAAAGAACCTTGACCATATTTTATTAGTGTTGCAACTACTCCTATATTAGCTTGGTTCCAGTTAATACCATCAAAGCTATAAGATGGTGCTGATCCGTCACTTGCTACAACAACAAAACGACCATTACCGTATGCTATTCCGCTCCATGCGCTAGATGTTGGTAGCACTAACGGTGTTACTAAACCGTTGATGGTTAACGAAGTTACCCAAGTAATTCCATCTAAGCTATAACATACTGTAGACGAATTATTTGCTACTGCGATCCAAACACCGCCGCCCCATGCTAAACCAGTCCATTGTGTTTGATTAACTGGCATTGTTGCAGAAGTCCATGTTAAGCCAAAGTTAGTAGAATATGCCGCAGATGTTCCGCCCTTATTAAGAGCAACAAACGTTCCGTTACCGTATGCAACAAATCCCCAACCACCAGATGGGTTGCTAGGTAATGTGCTAGTTCTCCAACCTGCTCCGTTGCTATTTGAATAAGCTACGTTACTATTTGTAGAATTAATTGCAACAAAATAGTTGTTACCAAACGCAATTCCAGTCCAACTTGCACTATATGGTAATGCTAGACTTGACCATAAACTTCCATCAGTACTTACTGCTCCAACAGCATTTGCACTTGGTAATGCAATAAATGTATTATTACCGTAGCCAATTGCAATCCAGTTCACTGAATTCGCTAGTGTTACTGTTGCACTAGCAACAGATTGATAGAATCCAGGAGCACTAAATGTAGGTCTTGGTTCGATATAATATACGCTAGTAGAATCTAAACTTGGAACAATAGGATATCCTGAAATAACATGATCCCATCCGCAAGCCGCAACGTTCATTGTACCTGTTTTTGTTAGTAACGTAACTGGTGTTGCTAAGTTTGATGTTGAACTCAATGTAAATTGTCCACCAGTACCAGGTGTTACAATTGATGCAATATAATATGTAGTTGCTGGACTTACACCCCCAAATAATGATGTTGAGAATGTACCAGTCATTGTGCCTAACCCTAAGTTTACAGAAATTTTCTTGCTGGTGCTTACTCCAACCATCGAACTACCAGAAGTAGTTGTAAGCGTCAACGGTGCTGGACAAGTTCTTAGTACCATTGCCCCAGTAGCACTTGATAATACTAATGTACCGCCGCCTAGTGTTTGACTAACTGTAAATGTCACTCCATCTCCGCTAATACTTGAAATGTAATAAACTGTTTCTGTTTGAATTCCACCAAAACTTGTTCCTGTGAAAATAACAGGTTGATTAACAACAAAATTACTTGTACTTGTTGTAGTAATTAAGTTTGTTCCGCCGGTTGTAACAGTTACTGGTTGTGTAATAATTGAAGATGAAATTGTAAATGTAAATGCATCTATAATTGTGCTGATATAATATTTTGTTGTATCAGCGATGCCACTACCAGAAATTGCTGGTGCAGTAAACACAATAGGGTTTAATATTGCAAGGTTAGCTGTTGATGCAACAGTTAATCCATTATTAACAGAATTAGTTGCAGTTACGGTAACGCTTACAGTTGCATTAGAAATTGTAAAGTCATTACTATCAATAACGTCATTAATATAGTATGTAGTTCCAATACTTAGTCCACCGATTGATGTTCCTGTAAATTGAATTGGATAATTTACAGTCATATTCGATGTACTTGCTTGTATATAACTTGTACCAGAAGTAAAGTTTAATACCATAGTACCACTTGCACTAGTCAATGGCCATACTGCACCAAATGATTGTGTAGCAATTTGAATTGTTGTACTATTAACGATTGTTGCAATATAATATGTATATCCTACTGTAACGTTACTGAATACTGCTCCGCTACCTGCTGTAAAATATACTGGCATATTAACAGTTAAACCAACTGTACTAGATACTGTAAGAGTGTTTGTTGTTCCGCCAGTTGCTTGTGTTACAGTCGTCTGTGATAAAGAAGTTGATGTAACAGATGTAGTATAGTATGTTGGAATAAACTGCGCTGGCATACCTACATACAACGAATTTGTTGATGAATTGGATGCAAGCGTAAATGCTCCAGTTACTGCGCTTGAACTTGCAATTTGTAAAGGAGTAAATGATTCTCTCAATACGTAGGCTTGTTTACTTGTAGTATTGAAACTTGCAATATATCCATACTGACCAGCACCTGTGCCTGACTGAATGAACACACGCATACCAATATAGTTGCTTGGCTGATTTACATCTGATGCCGATAGCGTAACGTATTGATTGGTACCACCTTGGGCGTTATTACTTGCAGTCAAATATCCAGAACCGCCAGTTGTTACTAAACTTTGGAATATACCACTAGATCTTAATTCGTCTCCAAGTAATGATGCTCCGGTACCTGCTCCAGTGATATTATAGTTTGCATAAGCAGAATATCTCGTTGCTTGAGTTTCTAAATAAAAACTTGGACTAAATGTTGATGGAGAAATTTCTAACTGAGCGCCATACAAATAATTGTATGTGTTTGCAGAACCAGTTAGTCCTTTAGGATAAATTCTCAATTGGATGGCATTATTTAAACCGCTTGAGTCATTAAATGCAAACCATAGTCTATACCAGCCAGTTACTAGTGTAACTTGTGCGCCGTATTGTGTTGGTAAAAATCCGCTGTTAGCATTACTTGGAGTAACCACACCAGTTGTAAAATTGTAGTTGATTGCACTTGTACGAGTACTTGTTCCAGAATAAATTGCTTGAATATCGATTTGTGTAGAAGTTCCTTGATACACATAAACACTAGCAGTATAATTTTGAGCACTGCCTGTTGGTATAGTTCCTGCACTAACAATAGATAAAATACTGTTGCCAGATAAAGAGTTTACTGTAATAATACAATCATTGACACTAGCTTTACCTCCTAGTAATGCTCCAGAAATACTAACTTGGTTACCAATTGCATATCCAGTACCTCCGTTATTAACAGTAACGACGTATGAAGTATTAGTAACGGTAACGTTAAAAGTAGCTCCGCCACCAGTACCGCTGATAGTAGTTGAAGGTACGTTAGTATATGTTGCACCTGCTGGATTTATAGAAATATTCTGATAGATATAGCCAGTTGACGAAGCACCAGTACCTGTCATAGTATAGGCTTCAACGTTACCGGTTGGCGCTGTAAATGTTTTAGTGAATATGATGTTACCATCAGTATTCCAACTACTTCCTAAGAAGTTGTTACTATAATTTAATAAGTTAGTTGTTGTAGTGTTGTAAGCAGAACCAGCGTTTGAATAGTTTAATTTAATCAATTGAGCCGCAGATCCTAAACTACTTTGGACACTAGCTTGAACTTGGCTTGATTGGTTGTAAATTGTTCCGATTACAGGAGTTTCTGTTAGGTCGTAACCTTCTGAAATAACACCGTATGAACCATATGAACTATTACCATTGGCCGCACGTATACGTCCGCCTGCTTCTGCAAAGTAACCAGTGTATCCGTAATAGCAGAACACACTAATACACTCAGTCAACGCTCCTGGACCTGTACACCAAATACCAATACCATCGTTAATAACTTGTGTAAAGTCATTAAACACCATGGATTTATTTCCGCCATTGTGTAGTGTACCGTCGATCTTTGCGCCTGAAGCACCGTTTCCAAATGTTGTTACGTTTTCAAAGAACGGACTGCGTCTAACGATCCAAGTTGTAGAATCGTTTGGACCAGTTCCTGGATCAAACGCACAATAAGATCCGCCGCTTGGGCGTTGAATTTGATATGCATCTGGTGCTAGCAATGTTCCTTGCAATCCAGTTAATGTCATGTTACGAACACCAGTACCGTTACGTACACGGAACATATCTTTCAAACAGTCGCCTGCATAAACGTTCATTGTTCCAGTAGCAGTGGTTAATGGCAATACTGCTCCTGTTGAAACAAGAGTTATTCCAATAGCTGTCGCTGTTGCCGCTGTACTGATAGTAATTGAATTCAAACTTGAATTACTTGGTGCTGTTGTGATATTTGTAATTGTAGTACCAGATTGAATTCCAGCTCCTGTAATTGTGGCGCCTACAGCAAGTCCAATAATATTTGGAACATCTGTAATTGTTTGACTGTTTATTGTTGTATTACCAGTAAATGTTGTTGTCGGACTTTGTGCAACACTAAATTGTGTTGAAGTTATTGTTGATCCAATGACATAATATGTTTGGCCTGCAACAACGTTACCACCAATAGCTGTATAAACTGCTGTTGTTGATATTGTTGGGTCGGCAAACTGAATTGGCATTTGATCTGCTAATCCGTTTGTACTTGTAACTGTAAATAAGTTTGTTCCAGCAGTTGTAGCAGTACATGTTGTGAAAATATTTGTACGTGGTTGTACAACTACTCCTCTTAATTCGTCTCCAATAATTGCAACGTTAGCTGGAACAACAATTGGTAATGTTTCGTAATAATTTCCAGTCTTAACAAAAATAGTACATGCTACACCTTGGTTCTGTGTTGGTAACAATGCTGTACTTTGATTTGTCAATGCTGTATAGATATAAGTGAATAGACTCGAAGCTTGAACTACTGTTGTTCCTTCAGCCGCAGGACCAGAAGTATTTTGATAAACAACAGGATTTATTCCGTTAACTGATTGATAACTAGTTCCAGGTGCAACTTGACCTAATGCATAACTTATTAAGTTATTCAAATAACTTAACATTGGAAGATAGTACGGAACATCTGCGGCTACTGCTGTGCTAATAAATGTATTTGTTTGGCCGTAAGCAAAGAAACTTAGTGCGGCCGCTACAGTTTGACTGTTGCCTCCACGTGCAAGATCATATGCGATTGCATCGATAATTAAACCTGCGTCACGTGCGGCTTTTGTTGAATTAAATGCATACGATGTTGTATACGGACTAATATTATTATTAATTTGATAATTTGCCCATTGCACCATCTCTGCTAACATCCATGATTTGTTAGATGTTAATAAAGCAACAGCGTTTGGATTTTGTGTTCCTGCGCCAACAAATGCGGCCGCATAGGCAATAGTTTTCCAAGGACGATCCCAACTTCTTCCGTAGTTTGGAGAATCAAGACCAGTAAGTGTTGACACATAAAATACGTTATTACTTGTGTTGATTTGACTCCATGTTGGATAGTTGCTTGTACTACGTAAAACAAATCCTGTAGTACCTGCTGATATTGCATTATAAGAACCGTTCTTGTATGATTCAATATCACCTAATGTATTCAACGCATTTTTTCTAAAATGGTCAACGTAAATTTTCCAATATGTGTTTGCCACATCTAAATCTGGACGATTTAATGCAGTTGATGTATGTGTTTGGTCACATTGGTATGTTGCATTTTGCCAGATAACAAGGTCGCCAACGGCGTATGAGTTTCCTGTTGCCCAGCGATTAGTCCATAGCACACCTGGATTTAAAAGTTTCCAATATGTATAGTTAATACCTACAAAATTAATTGCTTGACCATTAGTTAATGTTCCATCTGGGGCATAATTTAACGTAACTGTACCTGCTACTGGGATCGCGTTAACTGCTTGACCAAGACTAAATCCGGCACCAATAACAATCATTCCAACTTGAACACCAGTTGTACTAGCAACAACCATAGTTGTACCCGAACTTCCTGCCGCGGTATAAGTTGTTGCAATACTAATTGCAGTTGGATCTTGTGCAGTATTATCAATGACTGCTTGGAATAACTGACCGTTTCTACGAACAACTGTTCCAATAGTGTAAGATCCGCCAACAATCCAGTCGACAGGAGTTGTCGATCCAGGAACAATTAACGTCCAATCTGTAGTATCAAATGGAGGAACGTTATTTTGATTACCAATAGTATTATTGATATAGTTATTACCACCATAGGTTACAATATCGCCTACTTGATATACTGAACTTGAATTCCAAGCACTCATGTAACGTTCATCTGGAATCCAAACTGACCAGTTTGTAGTCCAACTAGATGAAGTTGGGTAAGAGAATGAAGATGCTGAAACAAAATACTGAGTACAAATATATAAATTACCGCCGACTTGTACAATGTCGTTTAATTTGTAACGAGTATTCGGAGTCCATGCTCCTGTATAACTAACACCCTGATCTAGTACAGTCCATGCACTTTGATTTAATTCTAAACCTAACTGTGAAACACCGACGGCAATACCAGCTGTTGAAATATTTCCGCCTAAAACAATACTAGAATTAAATGTAACACTACTAATTGTACTTGATACAACAGTATAAACTCCGTTAATTTGTGTTGGAACAAATCCCGATAATGTAACACTAGTACCAGTTGCAAAAACAGGTACAGTATACGCATTAAAGTTAATTGTTAATTGAGAACCTGTTGCTACAGCACCGGTAGCTTGTAATGTACCAGCAGAAGTATGATCAGCAATACACTTATATACTGTTCCGCCGTAAGTTACAACGTCATTAACACCGTAGACTGTGTTTGGTTGCCATGACAATAACCAGTGTGTAAATTCTGTGTAGATACTCCAGTTACCGGATTGACTGACGAATGTTGTAGAAGTGTGCGGAGTATTACAGTAGTATACAAATCCGCCAAAGATAACAATGTTACCTAGACTATAATATGTTCCAGTCGACCATATTCCTAAAAATGATTTACCATCTAAAATTAAATTCCATAATGGTGTGGATGCATTTAAGTCATTATAAAAACTTATTGAACTAGATGTATTTGGTACTAGACAAACATAGGTTTTACCTTGATAACTAACTACAGTATCTCGAGCGTACATAGTTCCAGGTAGCCATGCACCTGCCCATGTAAAACGCAATCTTCCAATTTTAAATTCTTGTGCCATGTTTTGTCTTTCCTATTAGTTCGACGAAATAATTTGTGCTTGTGAATATGTATATGTTTGATTAACACGTACAACTAACTCGCCTTGACTATCTAAATAATAATAACAATTTTTATTATCAAAACGATATTGATCAAAAATCAAGTTAGGATAAGGACGGCTATGATCTGTTGCCAAACGTCCGTCAAAGAAATCAACTCCATATTCAAATTGTTCAAAGTTTGAGCCGTTTGGTCCTGGGACATTTAGTGTTAATGTTGCACTAGATGTTAGCTGATCGATTTTGTAAAAGTATAATGTACCATCATCTAAACGTTGTAATCCATAAAAATATCGGGGATTACCTTCACCTAAGTTGTCGCTTTGATTAAGTTCTGTTCCAATTGTATATGCCATAATAGTAATTATCCTTTAACTGATCTCGACCCAACTCATTACTAAATCTATACTGCTAGCAAGATTTGATGTAATAATCACATAAGTGAGTGGTCCCAGATTTAATTTTTCACCGCCTGTAACTACCCGTGCGCTACTATTCGGCGGGATGGTTATGTTGTTTATAAAATATGCAAGTGTTCCTGCTACTGTATCTTGTAATTGAATGCTAGCTTGAATAATACTGCTAGTAGTATTAGTTAAACTTAGTCCAATAACGGTTGTTGTTGCACTACCGTTAGTTGTCAATACGGTTGTTGGAGTTGTTCCTAATCCTGTTGCTAATGCGTTTTTAAATACTGTTCCCATAATCTCTTATCCTAATGCTAGTGCCAGACCAGCTCCAATTGAGTTTGCTGTAGATGTTGTCACACCTGAGCTACTACCTGCAACACTTCCCCAACCAGATCCATTATATACCTCAACATATTGTTGATCTGTATTAAAACGAATCATTCCAGTTTGCTCATAAAGTGTGCTAGGATAGTTACTATTATTACCAACAGGAATTACAACACCGCCTGTTCCTGCAAATTGTACAAATCCTTGACTTGTTCCAGAAATTGTTGTTGGAGTAGATACTGTTTGACTTGGCGCAACGTAATATGTTCCTGTTCCTCCAGATCCTGTACCGACTTGGACAATTCCAGTTCCAGATGTAATACCTGTACCGCTTAAAGACATACCTGCTAAAATTGTTCCACTTGCAACTGCTGACACATTTAAAATAACTGGAGTGGCTGTCATTGTTTCACTATTAATAGCATTTGCATATGACACGCTAATACCCCAAGTACCAGTGCTTGTACCTGATCCAGAAATATTGTTTACAATAAATGTACCGTTAGTTATACTACTTCCAGTTAATACCATTCCAGGAATAATTGTTGGGGTTCCTGATGCATACGGTGTTGCAACTGAAAAAGTTGGACCATTTGCTGTTAATGTTTGGTATCCTGAAGGTCCAGATGTATCTGTTGTGTAAGTAGATGGAGTTGATGCATCTAACAACAATTTTGTATTAGCTACCGCAGTCAACGCACTATTTGGAACTGTTATAGTTGTTTGTGTTGGGTCATAGACATTACTGCCAACTACTATTCTTAAATTAGTTAATCTTCCGGCAAAGTATCCTAAGTTACCTTGCTCACCAATTAATGAAGTAAACCCTTGATAGTTTAAATTTGTACTTGTTGTACCAGTGGTTGAACGTGTTCCATTTAAAAATAATGTCTCAACTCCTGAGCTGTTACGTGTTACAGCCACATGATACCAAGTGTTTAGATTCATTGTTGGAACGGTGTATGAGTTACTTGTTACATTGAATGTTGAACTCGAAATGCTAGTCATTGAATCAATGTGTAATCCAAATCCATAATTTGATGATCCGCCAAAAATAAATGCTGGTGTACCAGTAGTCATGTAGAACCATGCTTCTGCTGTAAATGCGCCGTTTCCAACAATGATGCCTGGGCTCATACTCAAATACTGAGTATAGCCAGCAAATGAAATACTTCCGCCTGGAACCCAAAATGGAACTTGTGAAACAGTCAATACTGAACCAGCGATACTTGCTGTAATTGCAATTGGTGTCCCTGGTGCGATAGTTCCTGTAAAACTTGCACTACTTGTTGTTTCTGTGAATTGTGTCACAGCATTTGGCACAATATTAGTAATAGTATTATTTGTAAATTGCAAATTACCAAACACAATACCGCCAGTGCCAGTAGAGTTAAAATAGATACTAGTATTAGTTCCGGTAGCCTGAATAGTACTTCCAGAAACTGTTAAGTTGCTAGTATTAAATGTTGTTGTGTTTAGTGTTGTTGATGAAAATGTACTAGTTGTTAAGCCAGCGGTGTATACGTTTGCCCAAGTTAAACTATTTGAACCTAAAGTATATGTATTATCAGTTGCTGGTAAAATGTTACTGTTAACTTCGCCTGTGAATGTAACGGTGTCGTTACTTGCGGCTCCAAGTGTAATATTTCCATCAGCAGTAATTGTTCCAGTAGCGTGTAAATTACCTGTTACTAGAACATTATTATTAAGATTAATTGCACCAGTACCATTTGCCGTAATATTAATATTGCCATTGGTATTAGTTGAACTTAGGTTATTTCCAGTAAGTTGCAAGTTACCAATAGCGGCAGTCGTCATGTTAACTGCTGGACTACCACCGCTTGGTGTGAATGTGATATTAGTAGCTGTACTAGAAATTGTACTACCTGTAAAGGTAATATTTCCTAGAGTAGATGATCCACTGATGTATAAATTGGTAGTACGGGTTGTGCCATTAACACTTAAATCATTTGTGGGCGTGGTGGTGTTAATGCCGACGCGGCTGTTATTAACATCCAAGTAGAGAAGGCTCGTCTCGAAGGCTAAGTTCACTCCATTACGAAGTAAATTATCCTTTAAGAGCGGACCCGAAATTCGACCAACAGCCATTTACGCTCCCGTATACCCCGTGTTTCACGGTTAACCACTTTTTCAGCTGTACGCTCTTAGCGGGTTTACCACTGTTTAACCATACGAAAAATGGTCATTTTTCGTAATCAATGTATTTAGCTGTTTTAAGTTTTTGGGTTTATCTACCAAAGATTATGGCATCGGTAATCATAATGTTAGTCACTTGATCAAGACTTAAAGTAGCACTTGCACCACCGATTGCGCTCCATGCACTACCATTATAAAATTCTCCATAGCCAAGTGACGTATTGAAACGAATCATACCAGTTGTTGCATTAACTGGACGCTGGGCTGTTGTACCTGTTGGAATAGCTGTACCTGCTGTACCTGCAAACTTATAATATCCTGCCGCAGTACCAGCTAGGGTATAAGCACCATTTGACGGATTTGTGATACTATTTTGGTTAACTGCTGTAAATTGTGTTCCGTTTAGACTAATAATTCCTGTGCCTGTTGGAAGTATTTGTAAGTTAGCAGATGCACTATTATTAGTAATTGTGCTTCCATTGAAACTTAAATTACCAGCATTTAAAGTTGTTGCTGACGTTGTTGGAACTGTTGTAGAACTTACAGAAAATGTGTTGGTATAGACATTATTCCAACGATTTGTGCCCGAACCCAATGTGTATGTATTAGTAGTTGAAGGTAAAATATTACTGTTAACTTCTGCTGTAAAATTAATTGTATTACTCGAACTTGTTCCTAAAGTAATATTTCCATCAAAAGTTATGTTACCTGTAGCATGTAAATTTCCGCTAACTGTAACTTGAACATTCCCGTTTCCATTGGCAAGATTAATGGTTCCTGACCCGTTCGCTGTAACATTTATACTATTATTGGTTACGGTATCGGTAATGTTATTGCTATACAAATATAGATTATTTGTTGTTAGTCCGGGTGCAACTACAGTATTCGATGAACTAAAAGTAATGTTACCAACTGCGTTTTGAATGTTATTGGTACTAATTACAAAATTGCCAATATCAGCTGTAGAATCGACTATTAGGGTAGTTGTGTCAATTGCGTTTGGTGTATATAAATCGTTAACAGGTGTTGTAGTATTAAAACCAATACGCTTGTTATTAACGTCTACATATAAAACTTGTGTGTCAAAGGCAAGATTATTACCGTTACGTAACAGATTGTCCGATAGTAGCGGACCGCTAATTCTACCTAGTTCTCGCCCCATGGTAGGCTCCTAATTACTGGTCAAAACCAAGCAATGCTACGACAGTTTTTCCGTAAGGTACTGGTGCAGTAAATTGCAAATAGTATCCTGATTCAAGTGTGCTTACATCTGCGATTGTAATTTGTGTATTCACTGCTAAAGTACTTGTTGTAGTTGCTTTGCTTAGTGTAATACTAGTTAATGCATCTGTATTTGGATCTGTTGTAAATGCTGTTACTACGGTACTTGCTTGAATGTTTGTACCTGTAACTTGTGCATTAAGAATGTCTCCAGTAACTGTCGTTGCTGTACCAGTTCCGCTACCAACACCTGTTGCAACAAAACTTGTACCAACGTTATTGTTTGACGCACCGATTGATGTAAATGATGTTGTACCAACAGTTGTAATTGTATAAGTTGTACCTAATATAAAAGATCCAGCTGTAACAGTTGTACTTTGACTTGCCGCAAAAACTGCTGGAGTTGTTCCGCTTGCTGTTACTGTACCTGTTACTGTCATAGTTCCTGGATTGGATGCTAGTGCATAAGTTACAGTAGTTGATGATCCGCCTGTAACTGTGAATACACCATTATATCCACTCGGTGTGAATCCTGTTACCGTAATAGTAGCACCGGTTGCAAATGGTTGTTGTGTTTGTGCTGGAAATGAAATTGTTACTACGTTAGCTGACCATGAAGCTGTTGTTGCAATAAGACTTGTATTAAAATATAAAGTTGTTGATCCGCTTACAGCCGCATAACTTAATGTTGGTGTATAGGTTGATCCAGTGATTGTTGGGTTTTGTACAACACTATAGTTGATACCAGAAAGTTGAGGAATGTTTTCAACATAGACTAAAATATTCTGTGCGCCAAAGTTTGTAACATCGCTTGAAATATTTGTTGGGTTATAGTATACTGAGTTTAGAGGTCCAAAATAAGTGCTAGAGCTGTCACCTGCTCCTAAGTTTTGTTGGACAACTTGAGTAGCTTCTTTGAATCTTAAGGCACGCCATGCACTACCTTGATATACTTCAATTTCATTTGTAGTTGTATTATAGCGCATCATTCCGGCTGTTGGACTGCCAGGACGTTGACCAGTTGTACCATTAGGAACTACTAAACTTCCTGCACCTGTAGGTTTTATATAGACGTTGGCATTTGCTGTATCTGAGTATACAGTAGTATCAAAAATTGCTCGACGACTAAGAGTTTGTTGTTTAAGGAATCTCATTATACTGGCAATGTGCTTAAAGTTATATTCAATGTGCTAGCTTGACTGCTAACTGCTACGATTGTATCGTTTCCACTTAATACTAATTTTTCTTGATCTAGACTTACAGTTTCACCTGCAGGAACTGCTAATGCGTTTATAATCATGTTTGATGAACTTGCTGTTCCAACAGATCCTGCATTGTTAGGAACTGCGTATAATGTTAAGTTTGAACTTACTGCACCTGTGTTGCAAACAATCATGCAAGTGATAGCATTACCGATCTGTGGAGCGGTTACTGAACTAGTATAAACTGTTGTGTTTGTTGTTCCGATTAATGTTGATGTTAATGCCATGTTCTATCCTTATAGTAAAATACTTAGCAAAGTTGCTCGTTGTCTACTAATCAATTCGTCTGGAGTTTGTACAGTACTGTTTGTAATGTACACACCTGTTCTTCCTGGTCCAATAGTTGAACTAGAATATATCTTTGTTTTGCCGCTTGTATATGTAGGTGTTGATTGATTATTTAAATCTAACACCGCATTTACTTGAACGTTTCCAGTATTTGCACTTAGTATCAAATCATTTGTTGTATTCGAAACAGTATCACCTGCAATGTTTACGTTACCAGTTAACAAGCCAGTTGAACTCAAAGTGCTGATAGTTGATCCAGCAATTTGAAAAAGAATGTTTGAACTTAATGCTTGAATAGCAGAGTTAGCAGATCCGATTGCTACACCAACTGGTTGTTGAATAGTTGTAACTGTAGCTGTACCTTGCACACTTGGAGAACCTGAACTCCAACTACTTGCAATATAATTTTGTACCCATGCAACTGTTACAATATCGTCAGCGTTTACTGCACGATATGAGTAAGGAGTTCCTGCTCCGTTTGTTGAATTTGCTAATCTAAATGTTGGAGTTCCTTTTTGTAAATCTACTTCAAGGTAACTGTTTCCATCATTTGTTAATGTTCTTAATTGCAGTCCGCCTAAAATGCCGTCTGCTGTTTGTAATTTAAAAGTACCACCTTTGTTTAAAGTTATAGTACCTAATGTTGTAATTGTGCTAGTGGTTGTGCTAGCAAAAGTAACAGAACTTGTAGTGCAAGCTGTTACTGTATATGTTCCGTTATAAGCTGAAGGACTAAATCCTGCAACTACAATAACTGATCCAGTACTTCCGTTTGAAGCTACGGGAAATGGTACTGCACCTTGTGTTGAAAAATTAAATGTTACTGCTGATCCTGTTGCAGTATAGCTTGTAGCCGCTATAGAAGTTGTTGGATCATAATGTCTTACTGATTCATCAAAGATCAGTTGTGCTGGTTGTGCAACACCTCTATCTACTTGAAGGCCTGATTGATAACTTAACGAACTAGGAATTCCATTGGTAGTTAGTCCTGCATTAATTTGTAATATGTTTACTTCAACATTCAAATTACTTGAATTAATTGTAGTAGTTGTACCATTAACAACAAGATTGCCAGTGACTGTTACCTGACCAGAACTAGTAGGGTCAAGAATAATTGTCCCACCGTTTTGAACTAATATGTGGTAATCGCCTTGGTTTGTTTTTACAACTCTTGTCATTTAGAATCCTAATTGGGGACCGAAGTCCCCATTGAGTTTATTAAGCGTTATCTAGTGTTACTGAAACGTTAGCTGTTGGACTTGTTAAGTTCCATGCGGCCGCTTGTCCAGTAGTAAACTGTGTACCTGAAATTGGAGTTAAGTATGCCTTACGGTTTGTTAACTTAGATACAGCATAGATACCACCAGCACTGTCAGTAGCAATGATTGCCATTTGACCTGTAGTCAAACTGCTTTCAGCAACTGCTGTTAGCTTGCACAATGTACCTGGGTATGTACCACCTTGTTGGATAACACGGTATGTACGTGAACCTTCTTGCTTGATGATGTCGCAATCAGTATACAATGTTCCGCCAATGTTGGCGTTAGCAATAATCTGCTCGTAACGTCCTGTGTAACCACTTGTTACTTGAGCGGCTAATGTAGCTGTAGCTGTAGCTGAACCAGAACTTAATGTTACAACTGGAGTGTAACCAGCGATTGTTACAGAAT
>Ga0316222_1000482_pt1 | contig 61726 bp, 58 predicted proteins | sample TBH18011metaG_FD_206008 | JGI IMG/M metagenome (GOLD analysis project Ga0316222, IMG submission 206008) | Freshwater microbial communities from Trout Bog Lake, Wisconsin, USA - TBH18011 | ecosystem: Environmental > Aquatic > Freshwater > Lake > Hypolimnion/Profundal zone | place: USA: Wisconsin... | reverse complement strand
CTTCAAAGAAGGCGTCAAACACTAAGTTCTCAGCTTCGATTTCACTCTTTGGCTCTAAACGCGGCTGACCAGCTAAGGCGATTTTTTCTTTTTGAGCCAACTCGTAAAAGAGTTCCGAGGCTTTATCGAATGCAAGCTCAAAGTCTATTTGCATGCCGTACTGTTTTTCAACGAGATTCTTAGGTACCTTGCCTGGGCGGAAGCCAGCCATTTTCATGGTCTTACCAACTTTAGCCAAACGGGCTTCACGTGCTTTAGCCAAATCGGCGCGAGCAAATTCTAAGGACACTTTGCGGTCTAACTGACCTAAATTTTCTATCTGCACAGCTATTCTCGTCTCTAAATTGAAAAACAGGAAATATGAAGTCCGAACCAAGTAGCAACCTTTGGTGCGAGGAGGGGGACTCGAACCCCCACACCATTTCTGGCGTCAGGACCTAAACCTGGTGCGTCTACCAATTTCGCCATCCTCGCGCAATTTTCCGCAAACGCTACCGAGTTCAAACTTCACTCTAAAGAACGTAATTCTACAATGCCTAGCGTTTTTACAGGATCTTGCAAGACTGAGCGAATGTAGGACGGGGTTGTCTAGGTAACAAACCCTGTGCATTGCCATAGCCAATATTGAGTAAAAAGTTCACTTTTACCCTGCCATCAGGGAAAAATTCCGCATTCAGCTTGTCGGCCTCAAAACCACTTAAAGCCCCGCAATCCAAGCCTAGAGCACGCACAGCCATGATCAGATAGGCGCCCTGCAGACTGGAGTTTCGAAAAGCCGTACTTTCAATAAAGCCATCTTTGCCTACAAACCAGCTTTTGGCATCTACATGAGGAAACAATGTTGGCAAAGTCTCAATAAAGTCTAAATCCATCCCAATAATGGCTGTAACTGGTGCAGTTTGGGTTTTTTCGATATTTCCAGGATTTAGGCAGGCCAATAAACGCGCTTTTGCCGCCGGGCTTTTAACAAATATGAAGCGGGCCGGATTGCAATTGACAGATGTTGGAGCAAATTTGACCAAATCATAAATTTGCTCGAGTTGAGCATCGCTTACGGGCTTATCCAACCAACTATTGTGGGTGCGAGCCTCACTAAATAAGAGATCAATTGCCGCTTGATCCAAAGCTTGGGGTGTTGAAGTCATGAAATTACCTGAATAAAGAAGACTGCAAGGGGTGGATACGTCATTAAGCTTTGTAGAGCAAGGCTACTGCTTGAACTGCTATGCCCTCACCTCGACCCAAATGACCCAATAACTCATTGGTTTTAGCTTTGAGGTTGATGTGACTGGGTGTGACAGCCAGGTCGGCCGCAATATTGCGGATCATCTCGGGTAAGAAAGTTGCTAATTTGGGTTTTTGGCAAATGATGGTCGCATCTACGTTGCCAATATGAAAGCCGGCAGCTTGCACCTTTTGCAATGCAGCGCGCAACAAAATGCGGCTATCCATATCCTTAAATTGGGGGTCATCATCTGGAAAGAGCTGGCCAATATCGTTTAGGCCCGCCGCCCCTAACAAGGCATCCGTTATGGCATGTAACAAAGCATCTGCATCCGAGTGTCCAAGCAAGCCCTTTTCAAAAGGAACGTGCACCCCACCTAATATTAATTTGCGATCTGTGACTAAGGCATGGACATCGTAGCCCTGGCCAATACGAAATTGAGGAATATGCAAGGGAACTTGAGCCATAAGAATGTTTTAGGTTTTCAGAATAATTTTGGGGTGGCCTGCAGCAAAGTCTGCATGAGCTCCCAATCAGCCGGATGCGTTACTTTGAGATTGCGAATTGATCCTTCAACCAATAAAGGCTTAGCGCCCTCCAGCTCCATGGCGCTTGCTTCATCAGTAACATCAGCGTCAGCAAGTATTGCGACCTCCAATGCATCATGTAATTTCTTTAAGCCAAACATTTGAGGGGTTTGCGCTTGCCAGAGGTGATCTCTTGAAATCGTTTTATCAACACGCGTCGGATTACCGGCGATAGCGGAATTGAAATCAGAATGCTTGAGCGTATCCGCAACCGGTATAGCCAAAAGACCGCCAGTACCAGATTCATGAACAGCCTCAATTAGCTTTTGGATTAATGCCTGTGTAATTCCAGGTCTAGCCGCATCGTGAACCAAGACCCAATCCGTCTCAGGAATGCCGGCATTTAACATCGCCACCAAAGTGTTTCGCACAGTTTCTTGGCGCGTTGGTCCACCACTAGGCAAAAACTGGATTGGTTTTGAACCCCTCGAAAGTTCAGTTAACAAAGGGTTATGAATAAAACCATGACTCACCGCCACCCAAATCGACTCAATCTCTGGGGTTCGAGTAAATGCATCTAAGGCATAAGCAAGCATTGGCCTGCCTGCAAGTTCTTGAAATTGCTTGGGTAGCTCCCCGCCAAGCCGCGAGCCCGAACCGGCAGTTGGTAGCAAAGCGTGGCAACGTGGAAATGTTTGGTTTGCGATGTCCATGCCTGATTCTATAATGAGCCCAGATGTCAGATGCATTAAAACCCGTACCCCCTATTCCCGCTCCGCGGGCTGGGCAGCGCTTTACCTTTTCAGGGCTGGTTGGCTCAGCTGATGCGGCATTAATTGCTCAATCTGCCTTACGCTATCGGGCTAATTTCTCGGTAATGGTGGTTTTTTGCGCTCACGCCCAAGATGCACAGCGCCTTCTTGAAGAAATCCCGGCCTTTGCGCCAACCTTAAAGACGCTCTTATTGCCTGACTGGGAAATTCTTCCCTATGACCACTTTTCACCACATCAAGACTTAGTTTCAGAGCGCCTAGCGACTCTTTATGAACTTTTAAACGGTAGTTGTGATGTTGTTTTAGTACCGGTGACTACCGCTCTGCAAAGACTAGGTCCACCAAATTTTCTGTCTGGTCACACTTTCTTTTTTAGACAAGGCGATCGCTTAAATGATGTCGCATTAAGGCTCCAGTTACAGCAGGCGGGCTACGACCCTGTCAGCGCTGTCATGCGCCCTGGTGAATACAGTATTCGCGGTGGTCTGATCGATTTATTCCCTATGGGATCGGCCCTTCCATATCGACTGGATTTATTTGGTGATGAGATTGAACAAATTCGGTCCTTTGATCCAGACACGCAACGTAGCCTGTACCCCGTTAAAGAAATCCGTCTATTGCCAGGTCATGAGTTTCCGTTTGACGATGTATCCCGTACCGCTTTTAGAAATCGGTGGCGTGAAGTATTTGAAGGTGACCCAACTCGTTGCTCAATCTATAAAGATGCCAACTTAGGCATTCCGAGTGCCGGTATTGAATCTTATCTGCCACTCTTTTTTGAAGAATCCTCCAACCTTTTTGATTACTTTCCGCGTTCAGGCGAGCCTGTATGGCTGGTTAGCATTGGAGATGTCGATGACGCTATTCGTAGCTTTTGGAAAGATACGCTGGCTCGGTATGAATTTTTAAAACACGATTTAGACCGCCCCATTCTTGCGCCTCCAGAATTATTTCTAGATGTTGACGGATTCTTTACCAATGCAAAACCACACGCCCGCTTGGTTTTGGAACCAACCGCGACTGAGGCTAGTGCGGCGCAATTTTTACCAGTACCGGATATATCCGTACATCGTCGCGATAGCGATCCGATAAATCGCTTGCGAAATGTGGTATCCAAAGAAAAAATTCGGGTCTTGGTTTGTAGCGATAGTGCTGGCCGTAAAGAATCTATCCGCCAACTATTTGAAGAAAGTAATTCTGTTGCAGGAACGAGTGGCAAGCCCCTCTACCCTTTGCAGCCCGAGGGCTTTGACAGCATTGCCGAGTTTGTAAAAAGCGATTCCCTCTTTGGTCTAGTTACAGCGCCACTCTTTAACGGCTTTGCCTGGGCTTCTGAAAACTTATTGATCATTACCGAGGCGGAGCTCTTTACTTCTACAGCTCGCCAGCGTCGCAAAGGCAAAGCAACGGAGAGTGCCGATCCGGACATGCTCTTTAAGGATTTATCCGAACTCAAAATCGGCGATCCCGTGGTACATGCCGAGCATGGTATTGGTCGCTACCAAGGTTTAGTTTTATTGAACTTAGCGCCACCTAAAGAAGCCCCCATCTTTGAAGAATTTCTGCATTTGGTTTATGCAAAAGAGGGTGTGCTTTATGTTCCCGTACAGCAGCTTCAAATGGTTTCACGTTATGCGGGCTCAGATCCAGACTCAGCACCACTGCATCACCTGGGATCTGGCCAATGGGATAAAGCTAAACGTAAAGCTGCCCAACAGATTCGAGATACTGCGGCAGAATTATTGGGACTTTATGCAGCTCGTGCGATTCGTAAAGGCCATGCCTTTGAATTCTCCGCCCATGATTACGCTGCCTTTGCAGAGAGCTTTGGCTTTGAAGAAACCCCAGATCAAGCTAATGCAATTGCCGCCGTCATTGGTGACATGACTAGCGGCACGCCTATGGATCGCTTGGTTTGTGGTGACGTAGGTTTCGGTAAAACCGAAGTCGCTTTACGCGCTAGCTTTGTCGCTGTCATGGGCGGCAAACAAGTTGCCATCTTGGCGCCAACTACGCTATTAGCCGAACAACATGTAGCCACATGGAAAGACCGCTTTGCAGACTGGCCAGTACGTATTGTTGAGTTATCCCGCTTTAAAACCACTAAAGAAATTAATGCCGCCTTAGATGCGATTGCCAAAGGCGAAGCAGACATCATTATTGGCACCCACAAGCTTCTTTCTAAAGAAACCAAATTTGCCAATTTAGGCTTAGTAATTGTCGATGAGGAACACCGCTTTGGTGTGCGTCAAAAAGATGCCCTCAAAGCCTTGCGTGCTGAAGTCGATATTCTGACGCTGACCGCCACCCCTATTCCACGCACATTGGGAATGGCGATGGAAGGCTTAAGAGAGTTTTCCGTAATCGCTACCGCACCACAAAAGCGTCTTGCCATTAAGACATTCGTGCGCCGTGAAGGAGATGGCGTGATTCGCGAGGCAGTGCTTCGTGAAATCAAACGCGGTGGGCAGGTGTACTTCTTGCATAACGAAGTAGAAACAATTGAAAACCGTAAACGCGCCTTGCAAGAGCTTATTCCAGAAGCTAGCATTAGCGTAGCGCATGGCCAAATGCACGAACGCGAACTCGAATCCGTGATGCGTGAATTTGTCACTCAGCGCACCAATATTTTGCTCTGTACGACCATTATTGAAACGGGCATTGACGTTCCAACTGCCAATACGATCATCATGCATCGCGCGGATAAATTTGGTTTAGCCCAATTGCATCAGTTGCGTGGTCGCGTAGGTCGCTCGCATCACCAAGCATATGCCTACTTACTTGTTCCCGATCCTGAAGCATTGAGTAAGCAAGCGCAGTTACGCTTAAATGCTATTCAAGCCATGGAAGAATTAGGTTCAGGTTTTTACTTAGCCATGCATGACTTAGAGATTCGTGGGGCTGGTGAAGTACTGGGCGATAAACAGTCTGGTGAAATTCATGAAATTGGTTACCAGCTCTATACGGAAATGCTTAACCGCGCCGTTAAATCATTACGCAGTGGCAAAGAGCCAGATTTACTCTCGCCATTACAAGCAACCACCGATGTCAATTTGGGCATCCCAGCACTATTACCAAATGACTACTGCCCCGATGTTCATGAGCGCCTATCGATGTACAAACGCTTTGCTGGTACGAATGACTTTTCTGAATTAATGGCGCTACGTGAAGAGCTAGTAGATCGTTTTGGAGACTTACCAGATCAAGCGAAATCCTTTTATGAAACCCATCGCTTGCGTTTAGAAATGGCAGACTTTGGCATTAAAAAGATTGATGCCACTCCCGTTTCGATACAGATCCAATTTATTCCCAATCCGCCAATTGATCCTTTGAAAATCATTCAGTTGATTCAGTCGTCAAAATACATTCAACTAAATGGCCAGGACAAGCTTAAAGTACTCCCACAAAAGCTAGGTGAATTTGATAAGCTTGAGCAACGCCTTGATCAGATACGTCGCTTACTCAGACGCTTAAATGATTCAGCCGTTCTTTCTGGCGTTTAAAACATGAAGAACACAACCCACTATTTCATTGAGCAGATTTGATTATGTCTCTACACCAAACTCTTGTCGCCTTATCTCCTGAGCCTATTTCTAGGAGCCTTGAGGCCGCCCTGATGGAGCATATTGAGGTTCTTGGACTGGAATTAAGTCACCTCGACAATCCCCCGTCTATAAGCCAGACATCATCTTATTTTTCACAACGTTGGTCTACCCCAAAAACTTTGCTACCGGCGGCTCGTGATGCTCTACGTGAAATTGCGGCAAATCACAATACAGACTTGGCTTTTCTAGCACCCCACTTCAAACCGCAGGAGTTAAAGGTCTTGGCGATGGATATGGACTCCACCCTGATCAATATCGAGTGTATCGATGAGATTGCCGATTTCACAGGAAAAAAAGCGGCGGTATCCGAAATCACAGAAGCAACTATGCGTGGCGAGATTAAAGACTTCAAAGAAAGTTTGCGTCGTCGGGTAAAGCTTCTTACAGGTGTTTCAGCCGATGTCTTGGAGTCGATCTACCTAGAGAGGTTACGCCCCAACCCAGGCGCTCCTGAACTCCTTGCCGCCGCCAATCAACGCGGTCTTCATACTTTATTGGTTTCGGGCGGCTTTACCTTTTTTACAGAAAAACTTCGCCTTCAACTTGGCTTTGCTCAAACACAAGCTAACACCCTAGAGATTATTGACGGTAAATTAACAGGCAATGTTATTGGTGAAATTGTTGATGGCGCCGCTAAAGCTGCTCACCTAGAAGAAGCCTGTCGCCTACTCGGTTGCTCCAAGACAAATTCCATCACGATGGGTGACGGATCCAATGACCTCTTAATGATGCACGGCTCTGGTTTAAGTATTGCCTACAAGGCTAAACCCGTTGTTAAAGAAAAAGCCGACGCGGCTTTTGACCGAGTCGGCTTGGATGCTGCTTTACTGCTGATTGCTTAAAAAAAAGTTTTAAGCAATCGCAGTGCCATACATTACAGGCGTTCGAAAATCGTGGCGATACCTTGTCCACCACCAATACACATTGTTACCAAAGCATATTTACCTTGAACACGATGGAGTTCATGAATAGCTTTAGTAGCAATCGCCGCACCTGAACAACCAATTGGGTGACCCAAAGCAATCGCACCACCATTTACGTTCGTCTTGGCTGGATCCAATCCCAAAGCCTTAGTTACCGCTAAAGCTTGAGCAGCAAACGCTTCGTTGGATTCGATAACATCCATTTGATCTAATTTAAGACCCGCGCGTTCAAGAGCTAACTTCGTCGCTGGAATCGGACCTTCTCCCATGATGTCATTCGGCACACCTGCAACTGCATAAGACACGATTCGAGCAATAGGCTTATGGCCTGCTTTTTTCGCTGTTTCAGCATCAGCCAAAACAAAGAACGCAGCGCCATCATTGATACCAGAGGCATTACCAGCAGTAACACTACCGCCTTCTTTTTTAAACACAGCCTTCATCTTGCCCAATGTTTCCATTGTGGTCTCAGGTTTGCAATGTTCATCCGTATCAAATACCACATCACCTTTACGTGACTTGATGGTAATAGGAACGATTTGAGATTTAAAGCGGCCCTCTGCAATAGCAACTGCAGCGCGACGATGAGATTCAACAGCGAGAGCATCTTGCTCTTCACGAGTTAAATTCCACTTAGTAACCAAGTTTTCCGCAGTTACACCCATATGACCAACACCAAATGGATCGGTCAACACCGACACCATTAAATCAAGCATCTTGGTATCGCCCATACGCGCGCCACTGCGCATCGCAGGTGAACCATACATTCCGCGTGACATCACCTCAACACCGCCACCAATACCGTAGTCGCAATCACCGAGCATGATTTGTTGAGCGGTAGTAATGATGGCTTGCAAGCCAGAGCTACACAAGCGGTTCAATGCCATTGCAACAGATTCCATTGGCAAACCGGCCTGAATGGAAGCCACACGGGCAACATAAGCGTAACGGCTATCAGTTGGAATGGTATTACCAACAGTAACGTAATTAATTAAGGCTGGATCAACACCAGAGCGGGCAACCGCTTCTTTCATCACAATGCCACCGAGTTCTGACGGCTCGAAGCTACTTAAAGAACCATTAAAGGTGCCAATTGCGGAACGAACTGCACTCAAAACAACGACATCACGACTCATATTAATCCCCTTAGCTGGGCCCATTTTTGGGCTAAATTAGTAAATCAATCTGTATTTTTATTCTAATAGTCAAGTTTCCGCTATTAGGTCATGCCCTTGGGCGCTAATCACGGTAGCGCGAATGATTTCTCCAGCACGATAGCGCTTGGAAGGCTTGCTGGCTGGTAAAACCCTGACTAAACCATCAATTTCAGGAGCATCACCTACCGTACGGCCAATGCCACCTGACTCATCGATCCGATCAATCAGCACTTGAATACGTTTGCCTACTTTTTTAGCAAGTCGTTTAACGGAAATTTCTTCCGCTTTAGCCATAAAACGAGCGCGGCGCTCCTCACGAATAGCATCTGAAACTGGGTTATCCAAAGCATTGGCCGTTGCCCCGTCTACCGGTGAGTAGGCAAAACAACCAGCCCGATCAATTTGCGCTTCATCTAAAAAATCCAATAAATATTGAAATTCTTCTTCTGTTTCTCCAGGGAAACCAGCAATGAAAGTGCTACGTAATACCAAATCCGGGCAAGCGAGACGCCATGCCTGGATACGCTCTAAGTTCTTTTCTCCGCTAGCGGGACGCTTCATCCTTTTTAAAACATCTGGATGGGCATGCTGAAGTGGGATGTCGAGGTATGGCAATACACCATAACCATGCTCAGAGAACTCTGCCATTAAAGGCAAGATATCATCGACATGGGGATAGGGATAAACATAATGCAGACGAACCCAAGCTTGATGCTCCCTCGCGATTTGATTGAGCGCATTGACCAAATCAAACATACGGGTTTTGACAGGCTTACCATCCCAAAATCCGGTGCGATATTGAATATCCACGCCGTAAGCGCTAGTGTCCTGTGAAACCACTAATAGTTCTTTAACGCCTGACTCAAATAGACGCTTAGCCTCTATCAAGACCTCCCCAATCGGACGAGACACGAGATCGCCACGTAAGCTAGGAATGATGCAAAAGGTACAGCGATGATTGCAGCCTTCAGAAATCTTTAAATACGCATAATGCTTGGGAGTCAGTTTGACACCGATTGGTGGCAGTAAGTCTGTAAAAGGATCATGCGGCTTAGGCAAATGTAAATGAATGGCCTGCATCACTTCTTCAGTTGCATGCGGCCCCGTAACCGCTAAGACCTTGGGATGAATGCTTTGAATGAGATCGCTGCCATCGGCATTTTTTCTGGCACCAAGACAGCCAGTCACGATCACTTTGCCATTCTCAGCAAGCGCCTCGCCAATAGCGGCAAGACTTTCTTCTACCGCTGAATCAATAAAGCCGCAGGTATTCACAATCACAAGATCGGCGCCAGTGTAATCCTTCGCCGTTTCATAACCTTCTGCGCTTAACTGCGTCAGAATTAATTCTGAGTCAACCAATGCCTTAGGGCAGCCCAAAGAAACAAAACCTACTTTTCCAGCCACGACTATTCTTTATCGGTTTTAGCGGTTGCTGGAGAGAACGGAAAGCTCCCAAATATATTTTGTGAGCCCTGCATCTGCTCTTGCATTTTCAAGAACAGGTCCTTGCTCGACTCCATATAGCTACCCATGAGGCCTTGCATTAAAGGATTTTGTATATTCATCATTTGCGCCCAAGCTTCGGGACTACTACCTGCGCCCATCCCCTTGGATTGATCACCCAACTTATTGTGGATATCCACAAAAGACTGCATGGTCTTTTCTAAATAATTACCCATCAAACCCTGCATCGAGTTTCCGTAGAAGCGAATAATTTGGGAAAGCATTTGTGTTGAGAAAACCGGTGAACCACCAGCCTCTTCTTCCAAGATAATCTGCAAAAGAATGCTTCTAGTAAGATCATCTTCAGTCTTGGCATCAACCACCCTGAATGCTTCACCAGACATCACTAAATTCTTGATATCAGATAACGTTACATAGGCGCTTGTCTGCGTATCGTAGAGGCGACGATTGGGATATTTCTTAATAAGACGATCTTCACCGACTCGTTTTGCACGGCTAACCATATATTTTCCTAATTCTTCATACTGCAACGCAACATCGGCATAGTTTATCTCTAGTTTGACCTAAAGGTAAATATGCCGATGCGGGTACTGCTAAAACCTCTATTTTGCAAGGCTTAACCGGTGTGAATACCACCATTTAAGGAGAAGTCGGCACCAGTTGCGTAGCCGCCATCATCAGAAGCGATCCAACAGCAAATAGAAGCGATTTCTTCTGGAGTGCCTAGGCGCTTGACTGGAATGCCAGCAACAATCTTTTCCAAGACGTCTTCGCGAATAGCTTTAACCATATCTGTACCAATATAGCCAGGAGAAACCGTGTTTACAGTAACCCCTTTACTAGCCAACTCTTGGGACAAGGCCATTGTGAATCCGTGCAGACCCGCTTTAGCTGTGGAATAGTTTGATTGGCCAAATTGACCTTTTTGACCATTTACAGAGGAGATATTAATGATGCGTCCCCAGCCGTTATCAGCCATTCCATCAACCACTTGCTTGGTGACGTTGAATAAAGAATTCAAATTGGTATCAATTACCGCCTTCCATTGATCAGGCGTCATTTTACGGAAAACACCATCACGTGTAATGCCGGCGTTATTTACCAATACGTCTACACGACCTACTTCAGCTTTGACTTTCTCAAATGCTGCAACAGTACTATCCCAGTCTGAAACGTTACCCTCGGAAGCAATAAAGTCATAGCCAAGCTCTTTTTGCTCGGCAATCCAACGATCCTTACGCGGAGAATTTGGGCCACAACCAGCAATGACCTTAAAGCCATCTTTAGCGAGGCGTTGACAAATACTGGTACCGATCCCACCCATACCACCAGTTACATAAGCGATTTTTTGCGACATGAATTCCCCTTGTAAAAATACTTTTTATTAAATAGCTGCGGTTACTTTTTCTTTCACGTACTTACCAGGTGCAGCTTCCAGTTTTTTGTAGCGTGTATTACCAAACGATTTGCTAGCAGGCTTTTTCTTGCCACCAAATTGCTCTAACCATTTAGCGTAGTTGGGCCACCAACTACCCTTAATTTCTTTAGCCCCTTCTAACCACTCGTCGGCTGTCTTGGCGATCTTGTTGTTTTCATAGTAGTAACGCTTGTTCTTTGCAGGAGGGTTAATCACTCCAGCAATATGCCCAGAAGCACCCAATACAAATCGGTTCTTCCCTTTGAGAATATGGGTCGACTCATATGCTGACCTCCAAGGAACGATGTGATCTTCATGAGAGGCGTACAAATAGGCTGGGCAGGTAATCTTGCCCAAATCAACCTTTTCACCGCAAACTGTTAATTTGCCAGGCTTAACCAATTCATTTTGCAAATATGTATGGCGCAGGTACCAACAGTACATTGGGCCAGGAAGATTGGTTGCATCTCCATTCCAATAGAGCAAATCAAATGGGGGCGGAGAATTTCCCTTAAGGTAATTCTCGACCACGTAATTCCAAACTAAATCGTTTGGCCGTAAGAAGGAAAAGGTATTTCCCAATTCAACACCAGACATCAAACCAAACTTTCCAGACTCTCCACCAATCGTGGTTTCGCGCAACTTCACCATGCCTTCATCAATAAAGACATCCAAGATGCCGCTATCGGTAAAGTCTAAGAGAGTGGTGAGAAGCGTCAAGCTGGCAACAGGGGTTTGTTTGCGTGCCGCTAAAACAGCAATAGCGGTAGACGTTAAGGTACCGCCAACACAAAAACCTAAAACGTTAATTTGATCGGTGCCGCCAATATCTTTAGTAACTTCAATGGCCTTGATAACACCTTCACCGACGTAATCATCCCAAGTTACCTTGGACATGCCTGCATCTGGATTTTTCCAAGATACCAAGAACACGGTATGACCCTGCTCCACCATGTATTTAACAACAGAGTTATCCGGCTGTAGATCCAAAATGTAATATTTATTAATGCATGGTGGCACCATTAAATATGGGCGCTCAAATACGGTATCTGTCAGTGGCTTGTACTGAATTAATTCAAATAAGTCATTGCGAAAAACAACTTGTCCTTCAGTCGTAGCAATATTCTTGCCAACCTCAAACGCACTCTCATCCGTTAAAGAGACTCTGCCCTTTTTAAGATCTCCTAATAAATTGACAATACCATTTTGAATCGATTGACCTTGGGTGCTAATAATATTTTCTAAAACTTCTGGATTGGTCGCAATGAAATTCGATGGCGAAAACGCATCGATCATTTGCTCAGTAGTAAATAGAATTTTTTGCTTTGCTTTGTCATCGGCATCAACTGCTTTAGCAAGTTGTAGTAAATGTTTTGAATTGAGCAAATAGGTAGCAGCAACCATCTTGCTCCAAGCCGAACTCCATGCCTTGCCAGAGAATCGACGATCTTTCACTTCAATGGATTCTGGATTCGTTGCCAGATGGGCTAACTCAGCAAAATAAGCCTTCTGTATTTCTGCCAAACGCTCTGAGGGAATCATTGCCATATGGTGTGGCGCCAAAGAAGGTGCAACGCCAGTATTCATGCCTGCGAACATAGTAATCTCTTTAATTGTGTAGAGACATTCTCGCTCTATCTAGACTATAGAGTTATACGCACTAACCCTAGCCTGTTCATGAATCTAGTAATAACCCGTACAGGTTAATTACTCAGCCCTCACCAAGATAGAGCTTTGATCTAAGGATTGATCCAGATCAGCGAAGCAAAGCGACCGGTAACCCCATCGCGACGATAGGAGAAAAAACGGTGATCTTGATAGGTGCAAAAAGTACCGCCATCAACGCTCACAATACCCAAAGCATTCAAGCGACTTTTTGCCAAAAGATAAAGATCTGCGAGGTATTTACCGGGCTTTTTAGATATCGGTTTAAAAGCTTCGGACGGTATCTCTTGACCTGACTGAATAAAAGCTTGCAATACCTCTTCACGGACTTCAAAGGATTGAGACCCTATAGCAGGTCCAAGCCATACCAATAAGTCTTTTGCAATTAAGCCTGGCTCGAGAGCAAGCATCTGCGAAACAGTATTTTCCAGAACGCCATTGCAAGCACCTCGCCATCCGGCATGCGCAGCCCCGATGACTTTGCCATCTTTACTGGCAAACAATACTGGCAAACAATCGGCGGTCATGATGGCTAATACTTCGCCTGGAGTATTGGTCACTGCGGCATCTGCTTCAATGACAACCGTAGGATTTACTAGACGATCAGATGGAGTGCTCACCGCGATACCATGAACCTGTTTTAACCAGATAGGGTCTGAGGGTAATGATTGACGCAAGATGGCACGATTTACCTGAACATTCTCAATGGCATCCCCTACATGATCACCAAGATTAAAAGATGCAAATGGGGAGCTACTAACCCCACCTTCACGGTTAGTGACTAAAGCACCGATGTTGGACGGCGAAGACCAATCGGGCTTAAAGGTGCTCATTCTCGATGATCGTTTTTGATTGAAGCCATTAAGACTTCCTCTTTAGGTAGATCTTCTTGACTCATGCCAATCAAAGGCAAAAGATTATGAATGTCTTCTGGCGGCAACCTAAACCAAGTCATGGTCTCGTGAGTCACCGGGTGTTCCAGGCTTAGTGCATAAGCATGCAAAGCTTGGCGCTCAAACGGCAATAACTTAGCCGCTCCAGGAGTCTTTTTACGGTAGACAGGATCGCCCAGCAAGGGAAAGCCCAACGACTCTAAATGCACACGAATCTGATGAGTGCGCCCGGTTTCTAAGCGACATTCGAGCAAGGCTAAAGATGCTGTTTCAAACTGACCCTTTGCTAAACGTCGAAATACCGTAGCCGCAGGCTTGCCTTGGGCTGAGCCCGCAGCCATCTTGAGTCGATCTCGTTGATCACGACCTACTGTGGCTAAAACCCTACCCTGACTTGGGGCATCACCCCATACCCAGGCTAAATAGCGTCTGCCAACCGTTCTTTCTTGAAGCTGACGTACCAATGCCGTTTGAGCATGAGCGGTTCTTGCCACCACCATCAGACCGGAGGTGTCTTTATCTAAGCGGTGAACAATCCCAGCCCGAGGTAATTGCTTGAGCTCTGGATAGCGAAAGAGTAAGCCATTCAACAAGGTCCCCGTCCAGTTTCCTGCAGCGGGATGAACCACTAAACCCGGAGGTTTATTAACCACAATGATGGATTCATCCTCATAAACCACTTCTAAAGGGATATCTTCGGGGTTAAAGGCGAACTGCTCGGGCATTTCTTGGGGGTAGACCTTAATACTCTCCCCGCCACGCAATAAATGCCGTACTTTAGTCACTTTTCCGTCAACCGTGACCGCTCCAGCCTCAACCCAGGACTTGAGGCGATTACGGGAATAATCGGGTAAATAGCCTGCCAAAATCTTATCTAGGCGCTCCCCATTTACCTCGTGGGGAATCTCTAGGGCAATGAAATCTTCTTCATCGATATAATCAACAGAATTCGAATCAGGGGTTTGTGGTAAATCCAAGCTTAAAGGGCCTTTTAGTTATGTCGGACGTTATTTCAGACGCCAGTTTAAGGCTTGCTGCCAATGTTGAGTCATCTTCATTAAAAAGACACCAATCTTCTCGATGGATTAGTCTGGCGCTTTGCCTTGTTTTATATGCCTGCATCCTGCTCCTAGCCGGCTGTGCTGGTAGCGAGGGTACAAAAGACGATACCGATATTTGGTCGGAGGCTAAGCTGTACTCAGAAGCCACCGATAGACTAAATGATGCTGATTTCTCAAAATGCGGTAAATATTTTGAAAAGCTAGAGGCACGCTTCCCATTTGGCCCCTATTCTCAGCAAGCTCAGATCAATTCAGCCTATTGCTATTGGAAAGCTCAAGAGCAAGCCCAGGCATTGGTTGCTGTTGATCGCTTTATTAAGTTACATCAAGGTAGTCCTAGCCTGGATTACGCCTACTACCTTAAAGGCATGATTACCTTTAATGATGACTTGGGATGGCTTGGTAAATTTACCGGGCAAGACTTAAGCGAACGCGATCCTAAAGCTGCTAAGGAAGCTTTTGAATCCTTCAAAACTGTTGTTGATCGCTTTCCTGATAGTAAGTACGCCCCCGATTCATTAGATCGTATGCGCTACATCGTGAACTCATTGGCCGAGGCTGATGTAAACGTTGCGCGCTTTTACTATCAACGTGGTGCATATCTCGCCTCAGCAAACCGCGCTCAATTGGTAATTCGTGATTATGACCGCGCACCCGCGGTTGAAGAAGCGCTGTATTTATTAGTGAAGTCATATGAAAAATTAGGGATGACAGACTTAAGCAATGATGCATTACGCGTCTTTAAATTGAACTTCCCTGATAGTCAGATGATGGTTACAGGCCAGCGCGTTGTTAAAGAACGTAGATGGTGGCAGATCTGGAATAAGTAAGCGCCACGGCTGTAGCTGTAGTTAAAGTCAAAAAATAAAACCCCAAGTTAATTCATTTAACTTGGGGTTTGTTTTAAGTCACACCGTTTAGGTCGGTTAGTGCATTAGTCAGCCAGCGGATTAGTTAAATAATTTTGACCGGCACCCTTGGCGCTAAAGCGCAAACCAACTCATAGCCAATGGTCCCGCTCATCTGGGCAACATCATCAACAGGCACTTCGCTACCCCATAGCTCTACCACGCTACCAATCTTCGCGTTAGGCGCCTCGCGCAAATCAATTGTGAGCATATCCATGGATACCTGACCAGCCAGAGGACAAATAACAGATTCTCCATCAAGGCCACCGCCCTCAACCCATGCAGGCGTGCCATCTTGCGCTTGACGTGGATATCCATCAGCATACCCACAAGCAACCACACCCACGCGCATATCTTCAGGCGCCTGAAAGCGGCCACCATAGCCAACGTGATCACCCTTTTTGAGATTTTGAATGTCAATGATTTCACTACGCAATTGCATGACTGCCTGCAAATCTGAACGCACGATATCCGCATAAACTCCCGTAGGAGAAATCCCATAAAGCATGATTCCGGGACGAACCCAGTCACCTAAAGCATTGCGATGCCAAAGAATCGCCGCGGAATTACCCAAAGAACTAGGAACAGGCTGCAAACCCTCTATAGCCTCGTTAAAACAATCCACCTGCCCCCCAACTGACGGTAAACCATCAACTTGGTCGGCATTAGCAAAATGGGTCATGTGATGCATGTGATAGCCCGCAGCATGTAAGCGATGAAAGGCGGTTCTATATTCCGCAGGCGTAAATCCCAAACGGTTCATGCCGGAGTTCATTTTTAGGAAGATATTCAAGGGCTTAGTCAAACCCCCTTTGAAAGACTCCATCCATTGAACTTGACTCTCGCAATGGACCGCAAGATCACAAGATAAAGCTTGAGCTACCGCCAATTCGTCTTTATGAAAGAGGCCCTCTAAAAGCAAAATGCGTCCCTGCCAGCCGTTTTCCCTAAGCCACTGAGCATCCTCTAGATCCAACAGGGCAAAGCCATCACTAGAACCTAGACCTTGAAGTGCCGCTTCGAGGGTGTGGCCATAGGCTTTAGCCTTGATTACTGACCATATTTTGGATTCAGGGGCCAACTCACGAACACGGTTTAAATTATGAATTAAGGCCTCAGTGTGAATAGATGCCAAAATTGGTCGATTAATCAAACGATTAGCTAAACCAACCATGTTCACCCCCTCTTTCATGTTTTAATTGCAGCAATGACTAGATTGTACGAATGAACCGCAGTTTTTACATCATTATGGCGGCGCAATTTTTTTCGTCGCTTGCTGATAACGCTCTGCTAATTGCAGCAATTGCCCTCTTGGCCCAGCTTCACGCTCCGGCCTGGATGACTCCTTTACTCAAATTATTCTTCGTTCTCTCTTATGTATTGCTGGCAGCCTTTGTTGGTGCGTTTGCCGACTCCCGCCCTAAGGGCAACGTCATGTTCATCACCAATACGATTAAATTTCTTGGTTGCATCACAATGTTGCTCGGTAGCCACCCTCTTTTGGCTTATGCGATCGTGGGTCTTGGCGCTGCAGCATATTCCCCAGCAAAGTATGGGATTTTGACCGAACTCCTGCCACCAGAAAAACTCGTGGCAGCCAATGGCTGGATTGAAGGCCTTACGGTTAGCTCAATCATATTGGGTACCGTACTCGGTGGCGTATTGATTAGCAACTCCGTCTCAACCAGTCTATTGAGCCTGGATATGCCCATGATCACTACGGGTATTGATACCCCTGCTGAATCAGCGATTTTGATCATCATGATGATTTACGTAGTAGCCGCCCTGATCAACCTTCGCATTCCGGATACTGGGGCGCGCTATGTTTCCCAGAAAAAGAACCCTATTTCCCTCATCAAGGATTTTGCTGGTTGTTTTAAAACCCTATGGGCGGATCGCTTAGGTCAAATCTCCCTAGCGGTAACGACCCTATTTTGGGGTGCAGGAGCCACGCTCCAGTTCATTGTTATTAAATGGGCACAAGTGGCCTTGCACATGAGCCTTTCCCAGGGCGCGATTCTTCAAGCGATCTCAGCTGTTGGCGTTGCTTTTGGTGCTGTATGGGCGGCTTGGCGCATTCCTTTGCGCAATTCCTTAAAGGTGCTACCTTATGGCATCGCTATGGGCCTAGTAGTCTGCGTAATGGCTTTTTACAATTCCGATTTATTACCTAATACCGCATTAATGACTTTCGGAAAGTTCGAAGTCAATTTAAATCTGATTCCAGCATATTTCTTATTGATCCTGGTAGGCTGGTTGGCTGGATACTTTGTTGTTCCTATGAATGCCTTACTGCAGCATCGCGGCCACGTCTTAATGTCTGCCGGCCATTCGATTGCCGTACAAAACTTTAACGAGAACATTTCCGTTTTGGTGATGCTATTGATCTACTCAGGCTTGATCTGGTTGGATGCACCTATTCAGTATGTGATTGTTGGCTTTGGCGTAACTGTCAGCATCATCATGTGGCTAGTGATCAAACGCCACGCTGCAAATCAGGCTGAATATGACTCAATGCACCTTATCGGCGAACATAAGCACTAGAGAAACACAAAAAATAATTAAGCAACAAATACGAAGTAGTTAGATGTTTTGCAGCACCGAACGCGCCAAGATTAAATCTCGCCAAAACAAGGATTTGTCTTGTGGTCTTGAAATCAAATGATTGAGATCAAAAGTGGCTACCACTGGAATTTCTTCCAAACCCTCTTCTGAAAATCCCAATACCGTTTCTCTAAGTTGTGGAAGTGGATCACGCTCACCAGTGAGCTTTTGAGCGCTTGGACCACCAAAGGTGAAGGCAAGTACCGGTAAACCGCTTAAAGCCTCGTTAGCACCCTTTAAATCGTCCGCAGGACTCTTCCAAGACCATTCATCAGCAGATAAACCCAGCGCTCGAATGACATTATGAAAAAGAATTTGCGCATCACCTTGAGGGGTATTGCCAAAAAACCACCACATTGCCGTCGGGGTTTTAGCTTCAACGGGAATAGATGGAGCAGCCTGCAAAACAGTTGCCTCTTGTGAAGCTTGTGCTGAAGTTGCCGTCACTACTGCAGGCGCAACCTGTTCAGTCTGGATCAAAGCTTCACCTTCTTGACGTGAAGACCATTCGGAAATACCCATTTCTTTCAAAAAGGCTGAGCGAGTATCGTTATTCATGGCTCTAGCTTAATCGATTTAGCCATCACGATGGCATCCTCACGAGATCCAGTTTCTGGATTGACGGGGTAATAGTTTTTTCGCAGACCAATAGGTTCGTAGCCAATCTTTTCATACAACTTCACGGCACTCACATTTGATGGCCTCACCTCTAAGATGATTCGCGGCATATTTTGCTGCGCGGCAACGCCTTCGATGGCGCTCATCATCCGCGAACCAATGCCAAGCTTACGTAAATTTGGTGAAACCGTAATATTTAGAAGATGAAGCTCATCGACCGCAGGAAATAAGATGCAGTAAGCCCATAGAACTTGTGGGTCTAAATACGACCCTTTAATTGCTTTATCTAACTCAGGGCGAACGCAATAAGCCCAATGTCCCGCAGATAAGGAGTCGGCAAAATTGCCACGAGTCCATGGATGAATATGGGAAGTCGACTCAATCGCCAATACCTCATCTAAGTCTGCTTTAGACATCGGCAAAAAAGAAAGACTGGTCACGTCCCCAGCCTCTTGGCGATTAGTAATAGGCTGTAAGGCTTTATTAAACATGACTATGAATTGCTACGAAGTAAGCGTTCTGCAGTAGTAAGGGCAACTTTGTTGCGCACATATACGGGCTCAAGTAGATGCACGTCCTGCTGTTGGCCTTTTTTGAACATTTCACTGCCTTGCATTAATACGCCTAATGCACTAACGCCAATCTCAGAATCAAGGTATTGAGCAGGCAACGGTTTGTGAAGCGAATAAAAGAGTCGATCACCAAACTCTTGTATGGCAGTGCCTGCTAAAAATTGAACGCCTACTAAGTCCACCTCTTCAGGGCTCGTAAGCATCAGCTCTCCAACCCTAATTGGCAAACCCTTTGCAACAAATTCGTAATGCGCCCAATACACTTCACCCATTCGTGCATCCGCTGCAATTACAAATTTTTCTGGTTGAATATTAATAAATGATGGAGAAACACTTAATTGCGCAGCAATAGCATCAAGGCTGCATACCGATAGAACTGGAAGGTTAACCGAAATAGCCAGTCCTTGAACAGCGGCAACGCCCAATCGAACACCGGTAAATGCTCCAGGACCAACATCCACAGCAATAGCATCTAATGAAGAAAGGGTTAATCCAGCTTCACTAAGAAGCTCCTCAATCCAGGGAAGCAAAAGTTGACTGCTCCCAGCCGACACTTTTTCATGGCGGAACAAAGGGGGCTTTTCGCCCAAAGATAAAGCCACCGAACACCAGGCAGATGAGGTATCGATGGCTAATATATGCATCAAAGAAAACTTTCTATCGTTAGGAACTCAGACCCTTGATGACTTCAGGAGGAGCCTGAACCAATTCAATTAAAACGCCCTCACCGCTGATCGGAAATTCATCATTTCCTTTAGGATGGACAAAAGTAATGTCATAACCAGCAGCACCCTTACGGATGCCGCCAGGAGCAAATCTCAAACCATTTTCAGACAACCATTCAACGGCTTTTGGCAAATCATCTACCCATAAGCCGATATGATTTAAAGGGGTTTGATGAACGGCAGGTTTTTTATCAATATCAAAAGGCTGCATGAGATCCACTTCAATCTCATGCGCACCTGAGCCAATCGCGCAAATATCTTCATCCACGTTTTCACGTTCAGAAACAAAAGTACTTTTGTGCTCAAAACCCAATAGATCAACCCATAACTTACGGAGGCGAGCTTTATCTTCGCCACCGATAGCAATTTGTTGAATTCCCAATATCTTGAATGGTTTAGTCATGGTTTACCTTATTCGAAACGAATGATGAGCTGATCAACCGCCAAGCTATCACCTTCCTTAGCGCAAATCTCGGCAACTACACCATCTTGCGCTGCAGTTAAGGTGTTTTCCATTTTCATAGCTTCAATTGCTGCCAATTTTTGACCAGCAGTTACCGCTTCGCCAACCTTGACAGTAATTTGCGTTAAGAGACCAGGCATTGGAGACATCACCAATTTAGAAGTATCTGGCGGAACCTTGACTGGCATATGACGTTGCATTTCAGCGCCAAGAGGGCTTAAAACCAAGCATTCAAATTGAGCACCATCTAAAACGAGATGGTATTTGTTGCCGCGACGCTCTACTTGAGCAGTAATTTTATTGGTGCCATTGATCGTTGCACGCATGCAAATTTCACCTGGACGCCAGTTGCTAACGATGTCATAACGGCTGACGCCTTCTGGTTCATCGATATATACAGAGTAAACATTGTCTTTGTGCTCAACACGAACAGCAACTTCAATTTGGTCATCCTTCGATCCAACTCGCTTGCCAGTAACCACAACAAACTTCTTGGCAACAATCATTTCATGGCCGGCCAATTGGCCTTCAATCATCTTGATATGCTCAAGGTAGCGGTAGCGCATGAAAGCAGCCAAAGCAGATAAACGCTTAGGATCCGCAGGTTGAACGGAGTCCTTCTTAAAGCCGTCTGGGTACTCTTCAGCAATAAAGCCAGTAGTAAAGTCGCCTGACACAAAACGTGGATGTTGTAACAAAGCAGCCTGGAATGGCACGTTTGAATGAATGCCGCGAATCACGAAATCATTTAATGCTGAACGCATTTTTTCAATCGCTTCTGTACGATCCTTGCCGTGCACAATCAGCTTGGCAATCATGGAATCGTAATACATCGGGATCTCGCCACCTTCATAGACGCCAGTATCTACACGAACACCATTGGTTTCTTCTGGTGGACGATATTTAACCAAACGGCCTGTTGAAGGCAAGAAATTGCGAAATGGATCATCCGCGTTAATACGGCACTCCATAGACCAACCATCGAGCTTTATATCTTCTTGTTTGAATGCCAATTTTTCACCGGCGGCAACACGAATCATTTGCTCAACCAAGTCAAGACCCGTAATACCTTCTGTAACCGGATGCTCAACTTGCAAGCGGGTGTTCATTTCCAGGAAATAAAAGGATTTGTCTTTGCCAACAACGAACTCAACCGTACCAGCTGATTGATAGTTCACCGCCTTGGCCAAAGCAACAGCTTGCTCACCCATGGCTTTACGAGTAGCAGGATCGATAAATGGTGATGGCGCCTCTTCAATCACTTTTTGATGGCGACGTTGAATGGAGCAGTCACGCTCACCCAAATACACTACATTGCCATGTGCATCACCCAATACTTGAATCTCAATATGACGCGGGCCTTCTACGAATTTTTCGATAAAAACACGGTCATCGCCGAAGCTGTTTAAAGCTTCCGTGCGGCATGCGGAAAAACCTTCGAACGCTTCTTTGTCATTAAAGGCAACGCGCAAACCTTTACCGCCCCCGCCTGCTGATGCTTTGATCATGACTGGATAGCCAATCTCTTTAGCAATTTTCACGGCATCATCAGGTGTACCGATAGCCTCGTTAAACCCAGGAATTGTATTAACTTTGGCTGCAAGAGCGAGCTTCTTAGAGGCGATCTTGTCACCCATCGCTGCGATGGATTGGTGCTTAGGCCCGATGAAGACGATACCCTCTTCTTCGCAGCGTTTAGCAAATTGCTCGTTCTCCGACAAGAAACCATAGCCAGGATGCACTGCTTCAGCGCCAGTATCTTTACAGGCCTGAATAATGCGATCCATCACCAAGTAGGATTCACGCGAAGGGGCTGGCCCGATACAAACCGCTTCATCGGCCAACTGCACGTGACGAGCTTCTTTATCAGCTTCTGAATACACAGCTACCGTCTTGATGCCCATTTTTTTGGCAGTTTTCATGACACGGCAAGCAATCTCGCCGCGGTTTGCAATCAAAATTTTCTTAAACATTTTCGTAGTCATTTCTCAGCGCCTTTACAGAGGAATATTGCCGTGCTTACGCGCAGGATTCTTCAAATCTTTATCTTTCAACATAGCTAAAGAGCGAGCAATACGTTTGCGAGTTTCATGGGGAAGAATTACATCATCGATATAACCTCGACGACCAGCTACAAACGGATTGGCAAATTTTGATTTGTATTCCGCTTCACGAGCCGCAATCTTTTCAGGGTCAGATTTCTCTTCACGGAAAATAATCTCTACCGCGCCTTTAGGGCCCATCACTGCAATTTCAGCTGAAGGCCATGCAAAGTTCACATCACCGCGTAAGTGCTTGGACGCCATCACATCATATGCGCCACCGTAGGCTTTACGAGTAATCAGGGTGACTTTAGGTACTGTGCAATCGGCATAGGCATATAACAACTTCGCACCGTGCTTAATAATGCCGCCGTATTCTTGGGAGGTACCAGGCATAAATCCTGGAACGTCTACTAAAGTAACCACGGGAATATTGAAAGCATCGCAAAAACGCACGAAACGCGCTGCCTTAACAGATGCTTTAATGTCCAAGCAACCGGCCAATACCAAAGGTTGATTAGCAACGATGCCGATAGAGCGGCCTTCCATACGCGCAAAGCCAATCAAAATATTCTTAGCGTAATCAGGCTGTAATTCAAAAAACTCACCATCATCCACAATCTTCGCAATCAACTCCTTCATATCGTAGGGTTGATTAGGGTTGGATGGAACCAATGTATCTAATGAGAAATCGGGCTCTTCATTGCGATTCGCACCTTTAATCAACGGTGGTTTTTCACGGTTTGATAATGGCAAGTAGTTAAAGAAGCGACGTAACATGGAGATTGCTTCAACATCATTCTCAAATGCCAAATCACAAACGCCAGAGATAGTTGAGTGAGTCACAGCCCCACCAAGCTCTTCAGCAGTCACATCTTCATGAGTCACCGTTTTAACGACTTCAGGACCAGTAACGAACATGTAAGAACTGTCTTTCACCATAAAGATGAAGTCGGTTAAGGCTGGTGAGTACACAGCTCCACCAGCTGATGGCCCCATGATCAATGAGATCTGAGGGATCACACCAGAAGCAGTTACGTTGCGTTGGAAAATCTCCGCATAACCACCTAAGGATGCCACACCCTCTTGAATACGCGCACCACCTGAGTCATTCAACCCAATCACTGGAGCGCCGACTTTCATCGCCTGATCCATGATTTTGCAAATCTTTTCAGCATGCGCTTCAGAAAGGGAACCACCAAGAACTGTAAAGTCTTGGGAGAATACAAATACCAAGCGGCCATTAATCATGCCGTAGCCAGTAACTACGCCATCACCCGGAACGGTTTGTTCGGCCATGCCAAAATCATGGCAACGGTGCTCAACAAACATATCCCATTCTTCAAAGGTTCCAGCATCAAGCAAGAGCTCAATACGTTCGCGAGCCGTAAGCTTGCCTTTTGAATGTTGTGCCTGAATACGCTTTTGCCCACCACCTAATCGGGCAAGCTCGCGCTTTGCTTCAAGCTGTTGAATGATTTCCTTCATGCTGACTCCTTAGAAAAATTCATGCCCCATCGCTTCGAGTAAACGTCTCGCAGCAACAGAAGCGGCCATGGTTCCTTGATTTACTTCTGCACTTAAGCTTGGTAAAAGTTTTTGTACTGCCAAATTATTACGAAATGCATTTTTTAAGCCCGCATCGATGCGATCCCACATCCATGCGCCAGACTGTTGCTTACGACGTGAGTCTAATTTCCCATTGGCTTTTTGTAGCCTCTGAAAATCAAGAATTTTTTCCCATAACTCTGGAATGCCGGTGCCTTGTAGCGCACTAAGACTCATTACTTGTGGATGCCACAATTCTTGTACATGAGATGCATGATCTGGATTACCCTGAAATCCCAATAAACGTAAGGAGCTGGTAATGAATAATTGCGCACGCATTGCGGCATTGGGATCAATATCGACTTTATTGATGACGATGAGATCCGCTATTTCCATCACACCTTTTTTAATAGCTTGAAGATCATCCCCAGCATTAGGAAGTTGCAACAGTAAAAACATATCTGTCATGCCGGCTACTGCAATTTCACTTTGACCAACACCCACTGTTTCAACAATCACAATATCGTGACCTGCAGCTTCAGCAACCAAGAGCGCTTCACGAGTTTTTTCAGCTACTCCACCTAAAGTTCCAGAAGATGGGCTCGGGCGAATAAAGGCGCTATCTTGAACGGATAAACGCTCCATGCGGGTTTTATCGCCCAAGATAGACCCACCGGATATGGTTGATGAAGGATCGATTGCCAAAACCGCAACGCGATGGCCCTTCTCTATTAAGTAGAGCCCCAAGGTTTCAATTAAGGTTGACTTGCCGACGCCTGGTACGCCAGAAATTCCCAGGCGAAACGATTTACCTGTTTTCGGTAACAAAGTATTGAGCACTTCATCAGCGCGTTTGCGATGATCTAAGCGCGTTGATTCAAGTAGGGTAATGATCTTAGCCAGAGCACGTCGCTGCTTAGGCGTATGTGCACCGGTGAGATCAGTCACCAAATCTTGATCAGCAGCGTTAAGCATGCTTAATGATCCGTACTTAGGCGGGTTTTACAGATTTACGAATTTGCTCAAGCACATCCTTTGCCGAAGCCGGTATTGGTGTGCCTGGGCCGTAAATACCTTTGACGCCAGCCTCGTAGAGGAATTCATAATCTTGACGAGGAATCACGCCGCCAACGAAAACAATAATGTCATCAGAACCCTGCTTTTTCAGCTCAGCAATAATTGCTGGCACCAAAGTCTTATGACCGGCAGCCAAGGTGGAAATTCCTAAGGCGTGAACGTCATTCTCAATTGCCTGACGAGCGCACTCTTCAGGAGTTTGAAACAAGGGTCCAATATCTACGTCAAAGCCTAAATCAGCATAAGCGGTAGCCACAACCTTAGCGCCGCGATCATGTCCATCTTGACCTAACTTAGCAACCATTACACGAGGGCGACGTCCAAATTCCTTGGCAAAGTCTGCGATTTCTTCTTTGAGTTTTTCCCAGCCTTCGGCTGAGTCATAAGCCGCTGCATACACACCAGTCACCTTTTGAGTATCGGCGCGATGGCGCCCGTAAACTTTTTCCAACGCATCGGAAACCTCACCGACCGTTGCACGTAAACGCATTGCATTTACAGCCAGCTCCAATAAGTTGCCATTATTTTCTTCTGCGGCTTTGGTGAGCGCATCTAATGCCGCTTCAACTTTTTTGCTATCGCGCTTAGCTTTGATGTCATTTAAGCGAGCAACCTGGCTCTCACGAACCTTATCGTTATCGATCATCAATACGTCGACGAGATCTTCTTTACCAAGCTTGTATTTATTAACACCAACAATAACATCAGTACCCGAATCAATCTTGGCTTGTTTTTCAGCAGCGGCGGCTTCAATCTTCAGCTTAGCCCAACCACTTTCAACAGCTTTAGTCATGCCACCCATGCCATCAACTTCTTGGATGATTTCCCAAGCTTTATCAGCCATTTCTTGGGTGAGACTTTCCATCATGTAAGAACCGGCCCATGGATCGATCACGCTAGGGATATGAGTCTCCTCTTGGAGAATCAACTGTGTATTACGCGCAATACGGCTAGAGAATTCTGATGGCAATGCAATCGCTTCATCTAATGAATTGGTATGCAAAGATTGCGTGCCACCAAAAACTGCGGCCATAGCCTCAATAGTAGTTCTAACGACGTTGTTATACGGGTCTTGCTCTGTCAATGACCAACCTGATGTTTGGCAGTGCGTACGCAACATCAATGATTTAGGATTCTTGGGATCAAAAGACTTCATAATGCGCCACCACAATAGGCGCGCAGCACGTAACTTCGCAACTTCTAAATAGAAGTTCATGCCTATGGCAAAGAAAAATGAGAGGCGCCCAGCGAAACCATCAACATCCAACCCTTTTTTCAAAGCAGTTTGGACATACTCTTTACCATCGGCCAAAGTAAATGCCAATTCTAAAACTTGGTTGGCACCCGCTTCTTGAATGTGATAACCCGAAATCGAAATCGAGTTGAACTTTGGCATGTATTTAGCGGTGTACTCAATAATGTCACCAATGATGCGCATTGAAGGCTCTGGTGGGTAGATATAAGTATTACGCACCATAAACTCTTTCAGAATGTCATTCTGAATCGTTCCAGACAAAAACTCTTGCTTCACACCCTGCTCTTCACCGGCAACAATGTATCCAGCCAATACCGGTAATACCGCACCGTTCATTGTCATTGATACAGAAACCTTGTCCAATGGAATGTTGTCAAACAAAATCTTCATATCTTCAACAGAGTCAATCGCTACGCCAGCTTTACCAACGTCGCCAGTAACACGAGGGTGATCTGAATCATATCCACGGTGGGTAGCCAAATCGAAGGCCACTGAAACGCCTTGACCACCAGCATCTAAGGCTTTGCGATAAAACGCGTTAGATTCTTCGGCAGTAGAAAAACCGGCGTACTGACGAATTGTCCAAGGACGTACTGAGTACATCGTCGCTTGTGGCCCACGTACAAATGGCTCGAAACCAGGTAATGAATTTGTATATTGCAAATCATCCGTATCTTCGGATGTGTAGAGGGCCTTTAGATGAATTCCATCCGGTGTTTTCCAACCAAGCTTATCGACATCCCCATTGGGAGCAGATTTTTGCGCTGATTTTTTCCATGCATCTAAATTAGATTCAGGCACATTCGGCCATGTATTAGATGCAGACTTATTTTCACTTGTACTCATAAAGCACTCCCGGTTGGCTTTATTGCATGTTTACAAAATACTCAGGTCTATTGTGCTTGACATTTTTTTATTTGTCTACATACTGTATACATAATTATGAATACAAAACTGAATAATAGACCGATATATGAAGAGGTAGCTGAACGCCTCAGAGAGCAAATATTTGCCCATGAACTAGCTCCTGGTAGCTGGTTAGATGAGCAGGCTCTGGCATTGCAGTTTGGAATCAGTCGCACGCCAATGAGGGAAGCCATCAAAGTGTTGGCCTCTGAAGGCTTGGTGACTATGAAAATGCGTCGCGGGGCTTACGTTACTGAAGTGGATCGCCGTGACTTAGAGCAAATCTTCACAATCCTTTCCCTCTTGGAAGGTCAAGCAGCCAAAGAAACTGCTTCAAAAGCCAGCGAAAGTCAGCTTACCCTACTTGACAATATTCACCAAAGACTTGAAAAGACTGCTGCAGATCGTGATATTGAACAGTTTTTTGACGTAAATAGCCGATTTCACGAGCTTATTCTGGAAATTGCAGGTAATAAGTGGATGAATGGTGTGATTGTCGACTTAAGGAAAGTTCTGAAGTTGCAAAGACGGAACTCATTAGCTAATGGCGGACGACTTCATCAGTCTTTGCTTGAACATCGCGAAATCCTTCAGGCCATCCTCAAACGTGATTCAGTAGCTGCAGAATTAGCCATGCGCACTCATCTTGCTAATGGCTTAGAGGCAACTAAATAACCATAAATAACAAAGGCTTAGAAGATTAATCTAAGCCTTTTATTAAGAAACTCAAAAGTCAAAATTGTAATAACTTACTTTTTAATGACGAAGTTTCCTGGTAGAGAATTTACATAAGCTGCGATATCGTGCAAGTCAGATTCGCTAAATGCGGCAACTTGGGATGACATCACCGCATTGTTGCGCCCATACTGCGCATTGCCATTACCCACTTGATAGGCCTTAAGTGCGTAATACAAATAATCAGAATACTGCCCAGCCAACTTAGGATAGGTAGGCAAAATTGGGGCATTTAAGCCAGCTCCGTGGCAAGAAGCGCAATTGCCCTTCTCTACTAAAGCTTGACCATTTGCAATATTGGCAGCGTTAGCTATACCAATGCTAGACAACAATACGGCTGTAATTAGCGCGACTTTCATAAATGTGCCTCTATATATCACTTCAATGGGTTGTTAGGTGAGCTGGCAGTCTGCGCAGCGTAGTAAGCGCCGAGATCAGCCATATCTTGATCAGACAAGCTTCCGGCAATTGAGCGCATCGTTGGATGCTTTCTTTCGCCCTTCTTGTATTCAGATAAGGCCGTAGCAATGTAGCCGGCATTTTGGCCGCCCAGCATTGGCACTTTATAGATAAAAGGATAATCCGCACGGTAATCAGGAATGGAGTGGCAACCAGTACAGAGCCAAACCTTACCGTTACCCGCTTCAACAGAACCCGTCACGTCAGCAGCTTGTGATGAAAAGGCAGCAGAAGTTAGGCCGGTAATTAGCGCGAATTGAGCAAGAATGTAGAGTTTTTTCATAGAAATCATCGATAAAAAGTTTGATTTAGATCAAGTTGGAAAGAGTATAGCGGAGGGTTTGCATTCCCACATCCTCCAAAACCACTAGTTAGCACAAACACCCATACTTTGCCCTCTATTACCTATACTTAAGCTTCAATAACTTGATTTTTTGAGCTAAATCCATGACTAAGACCAAATCCCGTTTTGAGAGTACCCAAAGCTATGTAGCAACTGATGACCTTAAATTGGCGGTTAATGCAGCCATTCAGCTACAACGCCCTCTCTTAATTAAGGGTGAGCCCGGAACGGGCAAAACCATGTTGGCAGAAGAAGTTGCCGCTTCTTTGAACATGCCTTTATTGCAATGGCACATCAAATCGACCACCAAAGCCCAGCAAGGTCTGTATGAATACGATGCCGTTAGTCGGCTACGCGACTCTCAGCTTGGTGATGAGAAAGTTAAAGACATCGGCAATTACATTATTAAAGGGGTCCTGTGGCAAGCTTTTGAAGCAGACGAGCCTACAGTTTTATTGATTGATGAAATTGACAAAGCGGATATTGAATTTCCGAATGATCTTTTGCGTGAAATTGATCGCATGGAGTTCTATGTTTATGAGACCAGGGAGCTGATTAAAGCGAAGCATCGCCCGCTCGTCATCATCACCTCCAACAATGAAAAGGAATTGCCCGATGCCTTTTTAAGACGCTGCTTTTTTCATTACATCTCCTTTCCAGATGCGGTAACCATGCAAAGTATTGTGGATGTTCATCATCCCCACATTAAGCAAGATTTACTGGATGCAGCCCTTAAGTCCTTTTATCAATTACGTTCCCTGCCCGGCCTTAAAAAGAAACCCTCAACCTCTGAGTTGATTGATTGGTTAAAACTTTTATTGGCGGAGGATATTCCTGCTGAGGCGCTCTATAGCACCGATGAGAAGCTGGTCGTACCACCCTTGCATGGGGCCTTACTAAAAAATGAACAAGATATTCATTTATTTGAGCGCTTAGTCATGATGAATCGCAATCATCGTTAAGAATGCTCATTCAATTTTTCCTCAAGCTGAAAGAGGCAAAGGTGCCGGTTTCTGTTCGAGAATTTTTAACATTACTTGAAGCGTTAAAGATAGGTGTAATAGAACCCTCCATTGATGAGTTTTATCAATTGGCGCGCATGACATTGGTTAAGGATGAGCAACACTTTGATCGCTTCGATCAAGTCTTTGGGGCGTATTTCAACGGCATTGAGCAAATCATTGCCCTGCAAGCAGAGATTCCGCTAGATTGGTTAGAAAAGAAACTTCAACGTGTGCTCACCCCCGAAGAAAAAGCTGCCCTCAAAAAATTGGGAGGGCCTGAGGCTCTTAAAAAACGCCTTGAAGAACTTCTCAAAGAGCAAAAGGAATGGCATGGCGGCGGCAATAAATGGATTGGGGCTGGTGGCTCCTCTCCTTTTGGTCATAGCGGTTACCACCCTGAAGGCATTAGGATTGGTGGTGAAAGCGCCGGCAACCGAACGGCAATCAAAGTTTGGGAAGCGCGTGAATTTAAAGACTATGACAGCAATCTGGCTCTAGGTACCCGCAATATCAAGGTTGCCTTGCGTCGCCTGCGTCGCTTTGCACGCGAAGGTTCTATTCTTGAATTGGATTTAGATAAAACCATTCATTCAACAGCGGCCAATGCCGGCATGCTCGATATTCAAATGCGACCCGAGCGCCATAATCAGGTAAAAGTTTTACTCTTGATGGATGTAGGCGGGTCAATGGATGATCACATTCAACGAATCGCTGAATTATTCTCAGCAGCAAAAGCGGAATTTAAACACTTAGAACATTACTATTTTCACAATTGTGTTTATGAAAACCTATGGCAAAGTAACCGGCGCCGCAAGGATCAAGTGATGCAAACTCAGGACATCATTAATAAATATGGCCCTGATTACAAACTGATCTTTGTTGGTGATGCCACGATGTCTCCTTATGAGATATTGAGCCCAAACGGGTCCGTGGAATATAACAATAATGAATCTGGCGCAACTTGGATTAATCGCTTGATAGACCACTTTCCACACTTTGCCTGGCTAAACCCAGAGCCAGAGGCAGTATGGCAATACCGTCAGTCGATCGATATCATGCAAGGCTTAATGAAAGATCGCATGTATCCAGTCACCTTAAATGGATTAGAGCAAGCTATGCGTCAACTTTCCAAGTAACTAGTAAGATTGCTGCATTATTTTTTTAATACCCCTCGACATTTTTTAGAGAAACACGATGAGCACAACCATTGCAGAACGCCTTAAAACCCTTGGTATTGATTTGCCTCCCCCAGGACCACCCGCGGCCGCTTATGTCATGGCAGCCACAACTGGAAATACCGTATTTCTATCTGGTCATATTGCAAAACAAGATGGCAAGCCTTGGGTTGGTAAGCTAGGTAAAGATATGGATACCGAAACTGGTAAAGCCGCTGCCAGATCTATCGCGATCGATTTAATCGCCACCCTCCAACATCATTTGGGCTCCCTCGATAAAGTTAAACGTATTGTTAAGGTCATGGGTTTAGTGAACTCTTCACTCGAATACACAGAACAACACCTGGTTATAAATGGGTGTTCTGAATTACTCTTTGAAGTATTTGGCGATGCCGGAAAACATGCCCGTAGCGCATTTGGGGTTGCACAAATTCCTTTGGGCGCTTGCGTTGAAATTGAATTGATTGCGGAGATTTAAATCCTAGGCTTTATTTAGTTGCGTTACCAAATAAAAAACCCGGTTAGATAAATAACCGGGTTTTTTATTATGAGACTCAATGTAATTCTCTTGAATTCTCTTTAGTTCGCTTTCTAGTTCGCTTTCAGCTTGGCATCTTTTAAACGCGGTTCAACAAAGTGGCCTTTGCGCGCACGGTTACCAGCAAATGATTTCAAGGTCTTCGAATCTAAAGTTAATTCTGTTGGCTTACCTGCGCGACCCGCGCCAAAGTAAGTGGCACCATCGGCACCAACGGCAATCGCAGACGCTAACTTTTCCTTGTCTTCCAAGCCCATTAAGATCACACCCTTACCACCTGTTGGCAAACGCTTGAGCTCATCTAATGGGAAAACCAATAATTTAGCGCTTTCAGATAAGCAGGCGACTTGCTTCATGCCTGCCGTCACTTTTGCAGCGCCCAAAGGAGCATCGCCGCCTGGGAATTTACTATCAACGCCAACAAAAGACTTACCTGCTTTATTACGAGTGGTCATATCAGCAACATTAGCCAAGAAACCATTGCCAGCCCTAGTGGAAATCAGGACCAAATCATCTGGCTGACCAGCGTAATACGCAACCATCTGCGAGCCAGCAGCCAAATTCACAAAGCTCGTCAGAGGCGATCCATCGCCACGTGCGCCCGGAAGCTCGCTGACTGGCACTGTGTAGACTCGACCATCACTACCAAAGCCTTGCATGACATCAACGGTTCGGCATTCGAATGTTGCATACAAAGCATCACCCGCTTTAAAGCCAAATTGTGTTGCATCGTGCTCATGACCTTGACGAACTCGTACCCAACCTTTTTGGGAAACAATCACCGTAACAGGCTCATCAACCACCTTGGTTTCAGCGATAGCACGCTTATCCTCCAAAATCAAAGTACGACGATCATCGCCAAATTCTTTAAGATCAGATTCAATTTCTTTAATAATGCGTTTACGCAATACAGTATCGTTTTGCAGCAAGCCCTCTAGATCATCGCGCTCAATGCGCAGTTCTTTAAGCTCTTGCTCAATCTTGATGCCCTCAAGACGAGCCAACTGGCGCAAACGGATATCCAAGATATCTTCTGCCTGGCGATCGGTTAACTTGAACTCTTTAATTAAGTCAGCCTTAGGCTCATCGCTGTTACGGATGATCTTAATAACTTGATCGATATTCAAAAGAACGGTCAAACGCCCTTCCAAAATATGCATACGATCTCTGACTTTACCTAAGCGATATTGGGTTCGTCTTGTTACGGTATTAACACGGAATGCAATCCACTCGGTCAGGATTTCTTTTAAGCCTTTTTGACGTGGGCGTCCATCATTACCAATCATCACCAAATTCATTGGCGCATTGCACTCTAATGAAGTATGGGCCAGCAAGAGGTGTACGAATTCATTAACCTCAATATTTTTGCTCTTAGGCTCAAATACCAAACGCACAGCTGCATCTTTGCTTGACTCGTCACGCACGCCATCCAAAACATTGAGGATAGTGGACTTCAGATTATTCTGATCTGGCGTGAGGGTCTTTTTACCAACCTTCACCTTGGGGTTGGTGATTTCTTCAATCTCTTGGAGAACACGTTGTGATGAAGTTGATGGTGGCAATTCATTAACAACAATCTGCCATTGTCCACGGGCTAACTCTTCAACAGACCAACGTGCACGCACCTTTAAACTGCCGCGCCCTGCTTCATAGATTTGCGCAATTTCAGAAGGTGAAGAAATAATCTGACCGCCACCTGGGTAATCTGGACCAGGCATGATTTCCAGTAATTCCGGTGTAGTCATCTTTGGCGATTTCATCAAAGCAATCGCCGCAGTCGCTACTTCACGTAAATTATGAGAAGGAATCTCAGTAGCCATACCAACAGCAATACCTGACGCGCCATTTAACAAAACAAACGGTAAACGTGCTGGCAATAATTTTGGTTCTTGGAACGAACCATCGTAGTTTGGCGCGAAATCTACCGTACCTTCGTCAATCTCACTTAACAATAAGCCGGCAATCTTGGTCAGGCGCGCCTCGGTGTATCGCATTGCTGCTGCGCCATCACCATCACGTGAACCAAAATTTCCTTGGCCATCAATCAGGGGGTAGCGCAAAGAGAAGCTTTGCGCTAAACGTACTAAAGCATCGTAAGCAGATTGGTCGCCATGCGGATGAAATTTACCTAATACATCACCAACGACACGTGCACTCTTGACAGGCTTAGCATCAGCGCGCAGACCCATCTCACTCATTGAGAACAAGATGCGGCGCTGAACTGGCTTCTGTCCATCAGCTACATCAGGCAATGCACGACCTTTAACTACGCTAATGGCGTAATCTAAATAAGCGCGCTCAGCATAGACTGCAAGCGTCAAACTATCTTTGCCATCTTCATTTAAATCAACATGTTTTGGATCATGCGGATCATTGGGTCCGCCAGCCGATGCTTCTGGCATTGCTAGAGCCGGATCAATTTCGATAATGTTCATTTCAATGGGATTGGAGAACAAATCAGCCTGCTCAGAAGCTGCGTCATCACCAGGAGTCTTTTTATTTGTCATTAAATATCTGCCTCTACTTCATTGCCGCGCTCTTCTAACCACTCACGACGTGCGCCCGACTCAGATTTACCCATCAACATATCCATCGTTTTAAAGGTTTCATTTTCGGTCCAGGCACCCAAGGTAACCGGTAATAAACGACGGGTATCAGGATTTAAGGTGGTATCCCACAATTGTTCTGCACTCATCTCTCCCAAACCTTTGAATCGAGAGATTTGCCATGAAGATTCTTTAACACCTTCTTTGCGCAATTTATCCTCAATCGCTTGGAGCTCATTTGCATCTAAAGCATAGATTTTTTGTGCAGGCTTTTTGCCGCGCGCAGGCGCATCCACCCTAAACAAAGGTGGCCTAGAAATATAAATATGACCTAAGTCGATCAATTTAGGGAAGTGCTTATAGAACAGGGTTAAAAGCAATACCTGAATATGCGCTCCATCGACGTCCGCATCGGACAAAATACAAATCTTGCCATAACGCAAATTTGATAAATCCGGAGTGTCATTAGCGCCATGTGGATCAACGCCAATCGCTACAGCGATATCGTGGACTTCATTATTTGCAAACAGGCGATCACGCTCTGCTTCCCAAGTATTTAGGACCTTCCCGCGTAATGGAAGAATCGCTTGATACTCTTTATTGCGACCCATTTTTGCTGAACCACCAGCAGAATCGCCCTCGACCAAGTAGATTTCATTCTTGCCAATATCTTGGCTTTCGCAATCAGTTAACTTACCTGGCAATACCGCTACGCCTGAAGATTTTTTCTTCTCAACTTTTTGACCGGCACGGGTTCTAGCTTGCGCTTGCTTGATGACTAAATCAGCAAGTTTGCGACCGTAATCAACGTGCTCATTTAACCAAAGCTCTAAAGCGGATTTAACATAACCCGATACTAAACGTACCGCATCACGTGAATTCAGACGCTCTTTAATCTGCCCTTGAAATTGTGGATCAAGCACCTTGGCTGACAAAATAAAGGAAGCTCGCGCAAAGACGTCCTCAGGCATAAGCTTGACGCCCTTAGGTTGTAAAGCATGCATTTCAATAAAGCCTTTAACGGCATTGAAAAGACCTTCACGCAAGCCACTCTCATGAGTACCGCCTGCTGGTGTTGGAATCAAATTGACATAACTTTCACGTACTGGTGCGCCATCTTCAGTCCAAGTCACCACCCAGGCCGCGCCCTCACCTTCGGCGAAAGAATCATCCTCACCGTTACCTGTAGCGTATTGCTCCGCTTCAAATGGAGGAATTACTTCGGCACCATGACCAGCTTGAGTCATCGCTTCATTTAGATAGCCACGTAAACCTTGGGCGTATTGCCAGGTTTGACTTTCACCAGACTTTTCTTGAATCAGGGTGACCTTAACGCCTGGCAACAAGACAGCCTTTGAGCGCAACAAGCGAATGAGGTCCGGCATTGGAATGGCTGAACTATCAAAATATTTACCATCAGGCCATGCGCGCACACGGGTACCGTGGGTTTTATCTTCCTTGCCCGCAGGTGAAGATTTGAGCTTTTCAATCACCTTGCCATCAGCAAAGGTCAGAGTGGAGAGTTGTCCCTCACGCCAAACAGTGACCTCCAGGCGCTTTGACAAGGCATTTGTAACTGAAACACCCACACCATGCAAGCCACCGGAGAAGGCATAAGCACCGCCAGTGCCTTTTTCGAACTTACCGCCTGCATGAAGCTGAGTAAAGACGATTTCTACGACAGGCAACTTCTCGGTAGGATGCATTCCCACCGGAATTCCACGGCCATCATCTTCAACGCTGACGCTGCTATCGGCATGCAGAGTCACAATAATTTGTTTACCAAAGCCCCCTAGCGCCTCATCAGAGGCGTTATCCAATACTTCCTGGATGATGTGTAAGGGGTTATCGGTACGGGTGTACATTCCAGGCCGTTGACGGACTGGTTCAAGTCCTTTTAGGACCTGAATCGACGATTCACTGTATTCAGAGGTTTTACGGGTAGCCATGCGCGCAAATTGTAGTCATGTCTGAACCCAAACCTCAACTTTTCCCAAATTACCCCTTCATCCATGCCAAAATTAGCCAATGGGAGCCTTAAGTCATATTCGCGTTCTAGACCTTAGCCGAGTGCTTGCGGGGCCTTGGTGCACCCAAAATCTGGCCGATTTAGGGGCAGATGTCCTCAAAATTGAACGTCCAGGTACTGGAGACGAGACCCGCCACTGGGGCCCTCCCTTTGTGAAGGATGAAAAAGGCGTATTTACCACCGAAACAGCCTATTTCATCTGCATTAATCGCAATAAACGCTCGATTACCGTCGATATCAGCAAACCTGAGGGTCAAACCATCATTCGCGAACTGGTTTTACAGTCCGATGTGGTCGTTGAAAACTACAAAGTAGGTGATTTAGCCAAATATGGCCTAGATTACGCCAGTTTGACTCAGATTAAGCCCGATTTAGTCTATTGCTCCATTACTGGCTTTGGCCAAAATGGTCCTTATGCCCAGCGCCCTGGCTACGATTACATCGTCCAAGGAATGGGTGGATTTATGAGTATCACCGGGGAGGCAGACAACAAACCTGGTGGTGGCCCCCAAAAAGCAGGTGTAGGTACTGCCGATCTCTTTACAGGCATGTACGCCACTACAGCCATTCTTGCAGCCTTAGTCCATCGCGAGCGCACTGGTGAAGGCCAGTACATTGACATGGCCCTTTTAGATACCCAAGTAGCCGTCATGGCCAATGTATCAAGCAATTACCTATGCTCTGATGAGATTCCACAACGCTGGGGCAATGCTTCCCCCATCATCGTTCCCTATCAAACCTTTCCGACATCGGATGGCTGGGTGATTATTGCGGTTGGCAATGACAGTCAATTTAGGCAATTTGTCACCGCTGGCGGACAAGAGCAACTTGCTGACAATGCCCTGTACTCGAAAAATCCTCAGCGGGTTTTAAATAGAGAACAACTCATCCCCCTTCTTGAAACCATGACGCGCCGGAAAACCAAAGCGCAATGGCTAGGTCTTTTAGAAGAAGCTGGCGTTCCTTGTGGACCGATCAATAACATCAAAGAAGTGTTTGAGAACGAGCAAGTTAAAGCGCGCGGCCTTCAGTTTGATATGCCTCACCCTACCACTGGAAGTATGAAATTGGTTGCCAGCCCCATGCGGATGTCTAAGACTCCCGTTGAGATAAACCTGGCACCACCCACTCTTGGGCAACATACTGAAGAAATTTTGCACGATCGTTTAAAGCTCGATTCTGAACAAATACATAATCTGCGAGATCAGGGCATTATTTAGCCTGCATCAGAAATAAGAACTTGGCTAAATAAAAATATTCCATGAGCACAACCCACAGCGCATCTCATAAGCATCTCACCTTAAATCAAGTCCTCATCTTTGGCGGGCTGATGGTGACACTTTCTATGGGAATACGTCATGGCTTTGGCTTATTTAACCTGCCTATTACACAAGCTAACGGCTGGGGCCGAGAAACGTTTGCCTTAACAATCGCCCTGCAGAATTTAATCTGGGGTGCTTTTCAGCCAATTACTGGCGCTCTAGCCGATCGTTACGGCACCCTCAAGATCATGATTGCTGGTGGAGCACTTTACGCCCTAGGCTTAATAGGCATGGCCATCTCTACTGATGCCTTGAACTTTACGGTTGCCGGTGGATTCATGATCGGCTTGGCTCAAACTGCGACTACCTACAGCATCGTCTACGGCATCTTAGGTCGTAACGTTTCAGCGGATAAGCGTGTATGGGCAATGGGCATTACTGCCGCAGCAGGTTCTTTTGGACAGTTCCTCATGATCCCGACAGAGCAAACCTTATTGAGCGCCTTTGGCACGCAAGATGCTCTGTTGATTTTGGCCCTCATGGCTAGCTTCATAATTCCAACAGCATTCTTGCTCCGTGAGAAGAATTTTGAATACGTCCACAACATTGGCGATCAAAGTATTAAAGAGGCGCTTTTAGAAGCTATCGGTAATCCCAGTTTCCGTTTACTGACCTTGGGCTACTTTGTTTGTGGTTTCCAAGTGGTGTTTATTGGCGTACATTTGGCACCTTACTTAAAAGATCTCTCCAAAATCTATCCATCGGTTGGCGCTCCTGCTGTTGCTACAACCGCCCTCGCCCTGATTGGACTATTTAATATTTTTGGAACGTATAGCGCAGGCATTCTCGGTCAGCGTTTTCCAAAGCGTTATTTACTGTCGGCAATCTATCTGTCCCGATCTATTGCCATTATCGCCTTCTTAACAATTCCGCTGTCGCCCATGAGTACCTATATCTTCGCTGCGGTGATGGGTTTCTTATGGTTGTCTACCATTCCACTGACTAACGGTATTGTTGCTCAAATATTTGGCGTCAAGTATTTGACAATGCTTTCAGGGTTAATATTCTTCTCCCATCAACTGGGTAGTTTCTGCGGAGCCTATCTCGGAGGCTATCTTTTTGATCGTACGGGCTCTTATCTGCTTGTCTGGGAAATTGCGATTGGATTGGGTGCAGTAGCTTTCCTCGTGAATTTACCTATAAAAGAGCATGCTTTGAGGCGGATGGCTACAGCCTAGGTAGCCTACACACAGAGCAACTCCGGCTTAACCCATGTAACTCAGTACAATTCAGATCAAATTTGAAAAAGCAACTATGAACCGCCCCCTATTTATCAAGCCAAAAAAGAAAACTGCTGCTATGCAGTGGCTTTTGTATATTGCTTTGATGTTTTTGTTGGCTGCCGTGTTTGCTAGCTACTTCGCACCGGATCTTACAGTTGCAGTGACCAATCAAGTTTGGGCGCTTTGCGGTTGGCAGTAAGTTAACAAGCAAGCGCAATACGTATTAGTTGTAGGGTTGTACCAAAACTCGCCGTAGCACAATGGATAGTGCACATGCCTCCTAAGCGTGGGATACAGGTTCGATTCCTGTCGGCGGGACCAACACTCACCCCCCCCAAAAAAACTCAAAAAAAATATTAGGCGTCTTTGATGGAGGATGGGTTTATTTTTCCCGCCACCAAATCAAGCCAGTATTCTGAATCTCGAATGGCGTTCTTTATGACAGGCTGCTTTTGAGCTTCTTTTTGAGTTTGCTCTAAAGCTTGTTTTGCGGTCACATAGACGCAATATTCACCTTCAGTTATTTGATGTTCATGGTTCGACTTCAGACGTTTTAATATGAGCTCGCTATGATCCTCCTGTAGATGACCAAGCTCTACAAAATTAAACCGCGCGGAAAACATAAACCAGACCATGACAGTCGCTCAATAAATAGATTCGCCTCCAATTTAGCATTTATACATACCTTTATGCAAACTGAAAATCTTCAAATACGCTGACCCGATCGCAATTCCAATTCCTATCTTTGCAACACGTAAGTTCCCGGTGCATTAGCAAGAACCGGGTAGCCCTTTTTATCTGTCGTTCCTAGGGGTGGGGGTTCAGTTAGCTTGCCTGACCGTTCATTAAGCCATTTTAGCCAGTATGGCCACCAAGACCCCTCATGATATGGAGCGGTTTTTTTCCATTGCTCATAATCAATGCAGTCTTCTTGAGGATTGTGCAACTGCACCTGAAAACTTCTATCAGGCACGCCAGGTGGATTAACAATACCTACATTGTGACCACCAGAGCTTAGTAAAAAAGTAAGCTCGACGTGAGTTAATAAATGTAATTTGTAAACTGATGGCCATGGTGCTACGTGGTCCCGTACTGTTGCGACACAAAATATAGGGCAATCAATATTAGCCAAGGCTATAGGTTTCTGATTGACCCGGTAGCGACCTGCGGCTAAATCATTATTTAAAAATAAGGTACGGAGATATTCAGAGTGCATGCGGTATGGCAAGCGGGTACCATCCGCATTCCAAGCTGCCAAATCATTTAATGGCGAACTCTGACCTAAAAGATAATTTCTTAAAATTCTGGACCACAGCAAGTCATTGGAGTTGAGCAACTGGAAAGCCCCATTCATGCGCCTGCTGTCAAGGTAGCCTTTCTCCCACATAATGTCCTCAAGGAAGGCGATTTGACTGGCATCAATAAAGGTTGATAACTCCCCCGGCTCCGTAAAGTCCGTTTGCGCGGCAAATAAAGTGATGGAGGCTAGACGATCATCTTTATTTCCCCCCCATGGCCGCAGCAGCTATAGCCAATAAAGTCCCACCAAGACAATAACCCACACCATGAATTTTTTTATCAGGAACAATGATATTAATAGCCTTAATGCTTTCCATAACCCCCATGTTCAGATAATCATCCATACCTAGATCACGCTCTTGTGAACCAGGATTGAGCCAAGAAATCATAAACACAGTGTGCCCTTGATCTACCAAATACTTCACCATGGAATTGCTTGGTGAAAGATCAAGAATGTAATATTTCATGATCCATGCAGGAACCATGAGTATGGGTTCAGGATGGACCTTGGGTGTGGAGGGCTCATACTGGATTAATTCAATCAATTGATTTCGATAAATCACTTTACCGGGGGTAACAGCAACGGCCTTTCCAACTTCAAATTCTTCGGCGCCTAATGGAGGCAATTTGTTTTGAATGCGATTGAGACGATCTAAGAAGTTTTCATATCCCTGCATCAGATTTCGGCCACCGGTTTTCGCGGTTAGCGATAACACTTCAGGGTTTAAGCAGATAAAGTTTGCTGGTGAACACATATCGACCATTTGACGCAATATAAATTGCACTACATCCTGATGGTGCTTTGAAACACCTAAGACATTTGTTGTCGCCAATTGCCACCAGTGCTGATTTAGCAAGAAGGATTTGCTAATGATGTTAAACGGCCAAATCTCCCAAGCGGAATTAGCAAAGCGCTTATCGGCGTCAATAACATTGCCCTTTAAATCCGTAGGCAGAGCATTGGCTTTTGCAGGAACAGCGAATACTTGACTTAGTAAATTGAGGTACTCATTGGTCAATTGCACCTGCTCATCAGGGCTAAGCGCTAAATGTGTGAGCCAATCTTCAAAAGCGAGTCGCAACGATGTGGGGGAAATTCCGCCGGTAAGTTGAGCCAATTGAGAGTGAGCCCACCTGTCTAAACCAGATCCAAAGTGCTGCGGCACTACTTCAGAATCCGACTGATGCCTGGCAACTTTCGTTACCGCACTAATGTGTTTCACGCTCTTCACGATTACCCCGTTAAATCAAAGCTCGTTAAACCAATGAAATTCTCAATCAACTGCAATTGGCAGACCTTACGACCTATTAAGCGCTCTTTTATAGGATTAATACACTGTTTTTTGTGTTTTATCTGATCCGCGTCAAAAAATATTCAAAATCTTATTTAGGCAAGCACAGGTAGCGTAAGTCACCATACGATAAGGACCCAACGTTCTCTGCGCCGGCAGTACGGGTATCAATGATCAGTATGTCCTTACCCTCTGATTTACAACGCTCGGTAGCAACATCCGTTGCCATAGAGTCTTGCTTAGGATTAGGGCTATAGCCAAACGCGTTCTGAGGGGCAACATCAAGAAGCTCAAGATCAACCGGAGGATTTGAACTTGGTTCTGTACCACAGGCTGTGAGAATGAACGCAGTAATCGCAAAAATGATGATTTTTCTCATAATTCATCATAAACCCGATTAATCAGAACTTGAAGCTCTCCTCAAAGCAAAATACTTATCCACAGGCAGTGTGGATAAATCCCCAAAAGTTTTCGTAAGTCCCAGATTTGTATAGAACGATCTAGCTTGCTTAAATATTAAGCAGAAATTTCTTACGAATTTATTTTGAATAAACGGATTGACAATTAAAAAATATGGTTTAGAAAATTTCTCTTACACTGCATTCATGCAAGCCATAAATACCAGCACCCTAGCAGCCTTAGAGGAGATGCTTCAAAACACTGCGATCTCTGCCCCGCATGACTTCATGCCGATTTATTTTGCCTGCACTCATCAAGGTGGCGCCGTTATTGGTCACCTTAACCCTGAATTTGTTAGCTACCTGCAAGAGTCTCTGAAAAAAACTCCAATTGCCCACCTGCAGATTGGGCATGATCAATTAACTATTGGGCCTGCGAGCCCTTTAGAACTTTCAGCCAGCCTCGCCCTACTCTCAGACCGCATGCGTTTAGGAGGATTTATTCCTGGCTGGCGTAATGAAGAATTTTCCTGGATTGATCAAAATGGTCATGCGTATTTCCGTCTTGAACGCGCTGCATTTAGAACCTTTGGCTTTCGCAGTACGGCAGTTCATATCAATGGCTTTACCAAGTCTGGAACGATTTGGCTAGGACGGCGCAGCCAAAATAAATCGACCGATCCAGGTCGTTTAGATAACTTAGCTGCTGGCGGAATATCTGCTGATGAAACCCCTTGGGTAAGTGCTCGTCGTGAGCTTTGGGAAGAAGCTGGTGTGCCGGGTCATATTGCCGATCAAATCCATCCAATAGGCCGTATTCACATGCGTCGCTTAAGCCATGACCGTGGATTTCATGATGAACAGCTATATATCTACGATTTAGAGCTGGCAGAGAACTTTGTACCCACCAATCATGATGGCGAAGTGAGCGGTTTTATCGAAATATCCCTTTCTGAAGCCGCTGCGCGTATTTTGGCTGGTGAATTTACCAGTGATGCGGCCTTTGTAACCGCGGACTTTATTCTGAGAAACCTCAAAAAGTAAGTATTTTGGGTATTTTTCTCTAACTTTTAATGAATCTCAGGCTAATGTGAGGTTTTTAGGCTTTCTTGCAAAAGATCACGAGCCTTTGATCAAATTCGTGGTTAAATCATAGCCAAGGATGAAACAGGGGTGCCCTCCCAAGCAAAAATAAGCAGTAATGACTAAGAGGCGCTGAGAAAGACCCTAGAACCCGATCCAGGTAATGCTGGCGTGGGGAGTTACATCAGACCGACACCCGGTTTCGTCCATCTACAAACAGTTAGGAGATGGACATGAGCAAAACTACAGATAAATCCAAAACAGAGATTCCGAGTTTAAAAAGCTTGGAACATGACTTCGGTCAAAAATTTGCTTATCCCGCGTCAACCAAAACTTATTTGGAGGGTTCGCGTCCAGATATCAAGGCACCGATTCGGATGATTGAACAGCAGGCCACTCGTGTTGGCGAACAAATGGTTGCCAACCCACCTGTTCCGGTCTACGACACATCAGGTCCTTATAGCGATCCAGAAATTATTATTAACCTGGAACAAGGCCTGCCTAAGTTACGTGCCAACTGGATTTCTGAGCGCAATGACACGGAGCAATTGGCTGGACCAACTTCAGAATACGGTGTTGCCCGATCACAAGATGAAGCCACTCAACATTTACGCTTTGGTCATATTGGCGCACCCCGTGTAGCGAGGTCTGGAAATAATGTTAGCCAAATGCACTATGCCCGCCAAGGGATCATTACCCCTGAAATGGAGTACGTTGCCTTACGTGAATCCATGGGACTGGAGCAATTGCGTAAAAACCCAGAATACAAATTGCTTCTCAAGCAGCATCCTGGCAAAAGTTATGGCGCCAATTTACCTGAGATTGTTACTGGTGAGTTTGTCCGTCAAGAAATCGCTGCAGGTCGCGCCATCATCCCAGCAAATATTAACCACCCAGAATTAGAGCCAATGATTATTGGCCGTAACTTCCGAGTGAAGATTAATGGCAACTTGGGTAACTCTGCCGTGACTTCGTCGATTAATGAAGAAGTAGAAAAAATGGTGTGGTCCATTCGCTGGGGTGCAGACACCATCATGGATTTATCCACCGGCAAACATATTCACGAAACCCGTGAATGGATTATTCGCAACTCTCCAGTGCCGATCGGTACGGTACCTATTTATCAGGCTTTGGATAAAACCGGTGGGGTTGCAGAAGACCTCACATGGGAAATGTTCCGCGATACCTTGATTGAACAAGCTGAGCAAGGTGTGGATTACTTCACCATTCATGCGGGTGTATTACTGCGTTATGTACCTTTAACCGCTGACCGTATTACTGGCATTGTTTCTCGCGGTGGATCGATCATGGCTAAGTGGTGTTTAGCTCACCATAAAGAAAACTTCCTCTACACCAAGTTCGATGAAATCTGCGAAATCATGAAAGCCTATGACGTGTCCTTTAGCTTGGGCGATGGTTTACGTCCAGGCTGTATTGCCGACTCTAATGATGCCGCGCAATTTGGCGAACTTCATACTTTAGGTGAACTTACTGCTAAGGCATGGGAACATGATGTCCAAGTCATGATTGAAGGTCCTGGACACGTGCCTATGCAACGCATTGAAGAGAATATGACTGAAGAGCTCAAGCATTGCTTTGAGGCTCCCTTCTACACCCTCGGACCATTGATTACTGACATCGCTCCTGGCTATGATCACATCACTAGCGGTATTGGGGCGGCGCAAATTGGTTGGTATGGCACAGCAATGCTTTGTTATGTGACCCCTAAGGAACACTTAGGTTTACCAGATAAAGAAGATGTGCGTGAAGGGATTATTACCTACAAGATTGCTGCTCATGGCGCCGATCTCGCCAAAGGCTTGCCGGGTGCACAAGTTCGCGATAACGCCTTATCCAAAGCCCGTTTTGAATTCCGCTGGGAAGATCAATTCAATCTGGGTTTAGATCCAGAGCGCGCTCGTGAATATCACGATGCAACCTTGCCCGCTGAAGGCGCAAAGATTGCGCACTTTTGCTCCATGTGCGGCCCTAAGTTTTGCTCTATGAAGATCACCCAAGAAGTACGTGACTATGCGGCAAGCTTAAAAGCGGAAGGTATTGATCCGAACAAAGGTATGGAAGAAAAGTCGATTGAGTTTCGTAAGCGCGGTAGCGAAATCTATCAGTAACTTGACTGAATAAGATGAAGCAAGGCATGTTCGCTGATGGCAAATACGCGATAGTGGGTGCCGGCCTGATAGGTCGGCTACTCGCTGTTGCGTTAGCTAAGCGCGGCGCTCAGGTTGAACTTTTTGAAAAAGGTAGCAAGGACGCCGAACTATCTCCCGCCCGCATTGCCGCGGCGATGCTTGCACCGCTTGCTGAATCTGCGATTACTGAAGATAACGTTGTGCGAATGGGCGTGCACAGCCTGCCGCGCTGGCAAGAAATACTCGCGGAACTATCAACCCCGGTGTATTTTCAGCAAGATGGGACGTTGATTTTGTGGCACCGCCAAGATAGCCAAGATGCTGATCGCTTTACCTCTCACTTAGAGAAAAACGCCCTGAATAATTCCCGGCTAAGTTCGCCAGTAAAATTAGACAAAGAGTCTCTTGCAGAGCTCGAACCTAGTGTCGCTGAGCGTTTTGGCCAAGGCGTGTACTTGCCTCATGAAGGTCAATTAGATAATCGTCAGCTACTAAATGCCCTACTTATTGAGTTAGATACTCTCAAAGTAAATTTTCATTGGCATACTGCTGTAGAACCTGAAGACTTACGCAACCAAAATACCTACGACTGGGTCATTGACTGTCGTGGTCTGGGTGCAAAAACCACCTGGAGCAATAATCTTAAGACTGCCAATCCATTGCGTGGTGTTCGCGGTGAAGTAGTTCGCTTATACGCACCTGAGGTTAAATTAAGAAGACCTACCAGACTGATTCATCCACGTTATCCCATTTATATCGCACCAAAAGAAAATGATATTTATGTTGTGGGCGCTACGGAAATTGAATCTGATGATCTATCCGAGATGAGTGTGCGCTCCGCTATGGAACTACTCAGTGCTGTCTATACAGTACATAGCGGCTTTGCAGAAGCTCGTATCTTAGAAATGGCAACGCAGTGTCGCCCTACTCTTAAAGATAATCTGCCAGAAATCAAAGTCGATAGAAGTGTCGCCACTAAAACCAAGCTCATGATGATCAATGGTTTGTATCGTCATGGCTTTATGATTTCCCCAGCAATTCTGGATTGCGCCCTAGAGTTACTGAAACACCCTATGAGTAAGACAGCGCAAGAGTTAGGCGTGCACGTGACAGACATACCAGCTTCTAACACCCCCGCACCACAAGAGGCCAGTACATGCGCGTGATCATCAATCAAAACGCCTATGAACTTCCTGAGAATAGTCTTGTGCAAGATGCGCTTGAATTGATTGACGCCACCCCACCTTATGCGGTTGCCGTGAATCTGCAATTTGTACCAAAAATTCAATACTCGCAAGCAATTCTTCGTGACAACGATCGTATTGAGGTTATTGCGCCTGTAACGGGTGGTTAATCAATATGTATCAATACTTCAAAATCTCTACGTAAAAATAATAGCTCCATGACCGCAACGCTACCTTCCAATCTTCAGAAAGCAGACTGTCTGGTGCTTTATGGAGAAAGTTTTGCCAGCCGTTTATTACTGGGTACCTCACGCTATCCCTCACCTCAGATTTTAGAAAACGCCGTAGCCTCTTCTAATCCAGCAATGATTACAGTGAGCTTGCGTCGCCAAGGCACAAGTACTGCCGAGGCGCATAGTGGATTTTGGGATTTACTTAAAAAAATGGCCGTTCCCGTCTTGCCCAATACGGCAGGCTGCCACAGCCCTCAAGAAGTTATTACAACTGCGCAAATGGCGCGTGAAGTATTCGAAACGGATTGGATCAAACTAGAACTGATTGGCGATGATTACACCTTACAGCCCGACACCCTTCGTCTTGTTCAAACCGCGGAAACTCTAATTAAAGATGGTTTTAAGGTTTTGCCTTATTGCACCGAGGATCTGATTTTGTGCCAACGCTTGGTAGATGTTGGTTGTCAGGCGGTTATGCCATGGGCCGCCCCTATTGGTACCGGCCAAGGACCTTTAAATCCTTATGCCTTAAAACTCTTGCGTGAAAGATTACAAGTACCACTTTTAGTCGATGCTGGCTTAGGCCTTCCTTCGCACGCATGCGCCGTGATGGAATGGGGTTTTGATGGCGTTCTTTTGAATACCGCTGTAGCTCTAGCCGAAGATCCTGTGGCGATGGCAAAAGCATTCTCTATGGCCGTAGATGCAGGACGTACAGCGTATTTATCGGGCGCCATGAAAGCACAAGCATCTGCACAAGCAAGCACTCCATTAGTGGGCACTCCTTTTTGGCATCAGACTTAAGAAAATATGAGCCTTATTCGCGACCTCGCAGATCAAATTATTGCAGCTCATCACACTGATGATTTGAGTATTCCCATTCCTCAGTTTTGCATGAGCTCGCCACCGCCTCTCATTGATAACGAGCATGCCTCAGATCATTACGAATTGGCTGGCAGCTTGGCCGCTGTAGAGATGGGTTTTATTGAGAAGGATGCAAAAGTACTAGGTAAAGCCTGGTCACGCATGGTGCATCAAGATGGCGGTTTTAATCCATTTAAATGGCCCAGCCGTCCCGAGCATTTTGATTTACTCCCGTGGACTCGTAATATGAATCCCAGAGCTTTTGCAGAATGTCCAAAGCACCTAGGTTTATATGCGGTGATGCCTGATGCCGACTGGGTCAAGCGTATGGTTGATGCGGAAGTTCCTACTGTGCAATTGCGCTTTAAATCTGACGATTCCTCTGAGATTGAGAGGCAGATAAGTCAATCTGTCCAAGCCGTAAAGGGAAGTAAAACCCTTTTATTTATCAACGACTATTGGCAAGAAGCTATTTATGCCGGTGCCTTTGGCGTGCACCTTGGTCAAGAAGATCTAGAGAGCGCTGATTTAGATGCTATTCGCAATGTTGGCTTACGTTTAGGAGTCAGCACACATGGTTATGCGGAGATGGTAACTGCCGATCGTCTTTGTCCAAGTTATATCGCGATGGGTGCGGTGTTTCCGACACAATTAAAAGATATGCCAACAGCTCCACAAGGCCTAGGTCGTCTATATCAATACACCAAATTGATGAACCATTACCCCTTAGTGGCAATCGGCGGAATCGACCAAAACAGTATTCATGCGGTTGCGCAAAGTGGCGTAGGCTCTGTTGCTGTAGTACGAGCAATTACAGGTTCGCAAGATCCTAAAGCTGCAGTGAAAAAACTTCAAGAGTTAATGCAGACTTAATACCTACCCTCTTCATCAATTAAGGCAGTTGGATAGAACTCAAACATAGGCCATAAAGGTCCAGGACCCTCGCCAATACTTAAAAAACGGCCCGCCTCTAGGCCTGCCTCTACAAAAGCAATAGCTTTGCCAACCGCGTGACTTAAATCATGACCATCGGCTAAATAAGTCGCGATAGCAGAAGCCAAAGTGCAGCCCGTACCATGCGTATTTATAGTATTAACTCGGTAGTGCTTAAATTCTTTTGATTGAACAATTTCCAAGCCATCTTCAAGGCTACGCCACATCAAATAATCGGTAATTTGAGTGTGCGTGGAATCCAAATGACCACCCTTAATTAACACTGCCTGTGGGCCCATATCTAAAAGCTCTTGGGCGGCTAATTTAAAGTCATCTGGACCTGCGATATCCCACCCCAATAACAAGGAGGCCTCGTCTAAATTAGGGGTAATTAAGCTTGCTATCGGAAATAAATCTGTAATCATCGCTTGAGCGGTGTCATCACCCCCCAAACTTGCTCCAGAGGTTGCCCGTAAGACCGGATCAAGGACAATTTTCTTAATGTTATGACGCTTTAAGGCTGAAGATACGGTGCGAACAATCTCTGGACTAGCGAGCATGCCAATTTTGACAATATCCACCCCGATATCCAATAAAACCGCATCAATTTGTGCCTCGACCACATCAAGATCGATGTCCTGAATGCGAGTTACCCCCAAAGTATTCTGCGCAGTGATGGCTGTAATGACCGACATACCGTATCCACCCAAGGCCGTGATAACTTTCAAATCGGCCTGGAGCCCCGCCCCGCCGCCACTATCGGACCCCGCGATGGTCAGTACTTTAGGAATATTCACAGAAGTTTGAAGAGTTGATTTCATCTTGCTATAATATCGGCTTATTCCTCGATAGCTCAGTTGGTAGAGCGCCGGACTGTTAATCCGTAGGTCCCTGGTTCGAGCCCAGGTCGAGGAGCCAAATGCTTGTGTGGTCTGTGTTTAGCGTCGACATATCTTTGCAACTGACTGTTGCTCTTTTATGGAGAATCAAACATGGAACATCAAAACTCAGTAGTAAGTAGCCCCCTGGTAAGAGGCGAAAGTTTCACCCTCTCGGCACTTGCTGATACTTACATGGCTGGATATAAGGCTTTAGACCCTTATTTCGGTAGCCGACTTCAATTCTTTGTAGAAATCCTAGGTAGCAAGAACGCTTGTGACATCGATGCCGATGATGTCCAAGACTGCCTGGATATCCTTACCAATCGTGGAAAGCTTCATAACCGTGGTGGCACAAAGCCTGGCGGTGAGATGACTAAGGTCAACAAACCCCTTGCTCCAGCGACAGTTAATCGCTACCGCACCTCATTGCAGGCAGTACTCACCTGGGCAAGAAAGAAACGCCTGATGCCCAAGGGTTGGACTAATCCTGTAAACGACACAGAGCGTCTGGGCGAAGACAACGCACGCACCCGCTACCTGAACACCGATGAATACGAACGCCTTATTAAGATGGCTCGCATCTCTTGCTGGAATAAGTTAACTGCCCTAATCATCATGGCTGTGACTACTGGTGGACGCAAAGGTGCATTAATGAATTTGAAGTGGCAGGATGTTGACTTAGATAACGGTGAAGCCTTTGTCCACAGAACTAAGAACGGTGAGCCCTTTGTCCTCGTTTTGCTCCCAGAGTTAGTAGCTGAGTTAAGACGCTTTAAGGCAGGCACAAAGCCCGATGAACTGGTCTTTTGCGGTCAGAACCCCTGCCGCCCGATGAACTTCACTAAAGCCTGGAAACGAGCCGTAATAGATGCAAGGCTCGAAGATGGACCAGAGGTGGCTCCTAAGGATCGCCTGTGCTTTCACTCCCTTCGCCACTCCCACGCAAGTTGGTTAGCTAAGCAAGGCACGCCCTTGCTAGCCATTGCTGAGTCGATGAATCACAAGTCGCTTGCAATGACCAAACGCTATGCACACCTCTGTATTGATTCTCGGAAAGAGATGCTCCGCAAGACCTTCCAGGGCGGACAGATGATGACTCAGGGTGCCTGATACAGTAGATAAAAGGACAAATACCATGAAACAAAAATCTTTTATCAAACCCACAAGCACAGCCGACTACATCAAGTTAGGACTTAAGAAGGCGGACTCAGCCATCAAGATGCTTTTTGTTTACCTAGATGATGATAAAAAAATTGAGCCAGTGGAAATGTTTGATGTCTTAAGTCGTCATAAACACTACCTGAGTTTTGCTAGCAAGGGAAAGATGGAAAAGGCATATGAAGACCTATTGGTTGACTGGTATTTTAATAGATACCGGGGTGTCCAAACAAATTCGATGGATAGCATTGAGGCAGGCTATGGATTGCGACACAGCCTCATACTTTTATGTGAACTGGCTGGCTACTACTCCGCTATGGCTAAAGCCTTCCACAAGCAAGGAGACATGGATGACGCAACCCACTATGTCATTAAGCTGGCTGAAATAAATGGAATGCTTTACAGGCTCCACGCAGAGAAAATCTACCTCAAGATTGAGACAATCAAAGAGTCAGTCGTCACGGAGGTTAAGGTCGAGACTGATATCAAGAAGGCAAGGACCAAGAAGGCAATTGATAACGCCAATATTCGACTTGAAAAAAGTAAAGCAAAAAAGATTAGAAAGGATTGGGATTTTATTCTCGAATGCTATGACGACTGGATGAGCGGAAAGGCTAAAACAAAATACAAGTCTCTTGCCCAGTTCATTCGTGACATGGAAGCTAAGTCGGATCTCGCAAAACCCACAACACAAGTTCTAAAACGAAAGCTTAAAGAACGCCAAGAAATGTTGTAAATCGCAGTTTTAAAAATGTGAACTGAGGTGCCTAAGTTCTGAACTCAGATAGCTAAGTTCAGCAAATCAACTCTCCTCCACGCTCCAGCTAATTAAGCTCCTCTCAAGTCAACAGGTTGTTGACTCGTCTGACCTACCACCAGACCATACAAGCAAAGTAACTTGAGAAAGATTAAAGATAATGGATGCAACCTTAGCTGGCGTTCAGAGCAAAACTGAATTCCTAGAAACCCCCGAAGGCAAAAGCCTATTTGGGTCAGAGAATGCACTCGATTGGTTCGAGCGGATTAACCGCAGAGAATTAGTAGAGGCTGGAGTTCTTTTTAAGATTCGTGGCAGATGGGTTCGCTCCCGCCCTGACTACGACACCAAGGTCTTGGAGATTGTGCGTACCAAAACACGCCAGGCAATCTCAAAATGAGAGCCGAAGAATTCTTATCTAGACTAGATGGCGTAAAGAGCCTGCATAGCGGTCAATGGATGGCTCGTTGCCCATCCCATGATGACAGCACCGCCTCTCTTGGCATTCGTGAGGAAGCTGACGGTAGACTGTTGATTAAGTGCTTTGCTGAATGCTCCACACAATCAGTTTTGGAGAGTTTGGGTCTGACATTTTCAGATCTATTCCCAGAGAGGTACCTTGGTCACCACAAGCCGATTAATAGGCGTTGGACACCCAGAGCCATCTGTGAGCTCATGGGAGCATCAGCTAGCAATGTCGCCCTCCTTTGGGAGCGAATGCAGAACCGGGAACTCACGGATGAGGAGTTTGCAATATTTAGAAGTGAACTCCAGAACATCATCCTGCTAGGTAACGAGGCTCTCAATGGTTAATCTCGCCCAGAAAAATGTCATCACGCCATTTGGTTCGACATTAACTCCTGACACAAAGGTAAAGCTGAGTGGTCAAAAGCCAGAAGTGATCTACCCAGAGTGGACTCCCTACCCCACAGATCTTAACCAGGTTAAGGCGGTCGACTACATTGTTAATGGTTTTGTACGCAATGGCATACAGCTATTTGCTGGTGCCACAGGTGTTGGCAAATCAACCGCAATGGTTCCAATTGCCACTAGCGTCACAGGCTTTGGGTTGCAGAATTCACCCCTACAAACAAACAGACCACGCAAGGTCATCTACCTCACAGAAGACCCTGAGCAGGTAGAAAGAATTCTGTACGCAATGAAGCGGTCTGGCAACACGAGACTCAATGACCCTGCGTTTAAGGAGTGGTTTTTATTACTTGAATCGAAGAGGCTTCCACCAGAAGAGTTCGCAAGACGCATCGACGAGTACGCACTCGACTATGGTGTAACCCAGCAGACTGAGAGCGGGATCATCGTCAACTCGCCCCTCATCGTGGCTGACACCTACTCATCAAACTTCAGCCTAGATAACGAGAATGACAACGCCCAGGGTGCTGAATGCATAGCGAAGATTAAGGAGCCAGCCATGCGTCACAGGATGCCAATCTGGATCGTTGCACACACAGCCAAGGCAATGAGTCGTGCTGACTTCGAGTCGCTCTCTGCAAGGGGTGCTGGGTCCCTAGAGGCGGATGTGAATGGTACAGGATACCTATTCATTGATGAGAAGCTAGATAAGCGTGTATTGCGTCTAAAGAAGTATCGATTTGAGCCGACTATCAAGGAGGTGGCAATCGAGACCGAGTCATACCGTGAAGTTGTCTTTGATGAGGTTGGCGACTCTCAAGAGGTCTGGTGTCGCTATGGCATTCCAGTTAAGTCATCCGAAGAGGAGAGATACGCTAAGGCAGAACAGGTCAAGCAAGAAAGGGTAATGAAAAGGATCAGCGAGATCGAGGAAAAGATTTTGAAGGTGCTCTTAAAGCACCCTAAAGGAATCTCTAAAAGTGAACTTTGCGACCAAATTGATGTGAAAAAGAGTGACTGCATTGGATCAATAAATCAGTTGATAGATCTCGGTGAGATCGTTGAGATTGATGGATTCAGTAAGGTTGGACGCAAGATGAAGGTGCTATGTCATTTGGGAACAAGTAGAGCAAATGAAGGTGAATTTTGAGGTTTTTATGGTGATCTTTAAATATCAATCCTTCTTGTTCCCATTTGGCGTGTTCCCTATAGAAAAAGAACAGGGAACAAGTAGAAAAACTACTCTTTTTGGGTCTTTAGTGACCCTAAAAAAGGTAGTCAGATTGTTCTGTTCCGAGAACACCTGGAACACAAGGGAACAGATGGGAACAACAGGAACAGCATGGCTATGAATTATCTTGGTTTACAGCGTCAATTTAGCGAGAGTGCGAACCCAGCCAATAAATTCTGCCCAGACCTTGACTTACTTTTTGGATGCAGTACATCATGAACTCTAACGATCAACTCTTTCATGCAATGCTTGAGATGGGATGTAAGGTGATTACAGAGCGACCACAGCCCTTGATCAAACTTCGCAATACCAAGAGAGCAACTAATGAGCCAAAGACTCTTGTGTGGCGATTAGTCGAGTCGAAGAGCCCTCATCTAAGATCACATAACGACATCTTCACCATCTATCGTGACAAGGGTGTCTACACACTCTTTAAAAACGGTGTAACCATCGGCAAGTTTGCAAACAGCATAGATGCCAGAAACTACGCTAGCAACAGTTGGGTAGACCGTCGCTCCCTTCGCAAATAAATAAACTCCCCTACTTCGTATGTAGCAATTGGAGTTGATGTCATACCCTGTCATTACCAGCGTTGAAATCACAGTATTTGGCACCCTAACGAATCGTTTCCTGTTGTAGCAAAACATCATTTCTAAGCATCACTCTCAAGTACTTTCAGAGACACTCAAGTAGCCTCAGAAGGCAATAAATATTTGCCTCTAATGGGTATTAATGTGATTTAAAGTCACTAAATATCACTATTTTATTGAAGCCATCACATGAACTCAGTCACAAACAACACTCAGACAAAGCCACCATCAGCAGGCAAAGGTAGACCCAAGGGGTCGGTTAACAAGATCCATTTTGAAGTAAAGGAGATGATCCTTACTGCGTTAAATAATGTTGGCGGTCAGGAGTATCTGACCAGGCAGGCAGAAGAGAATCCCACCGCCTTTCTTTCCTTGCTAGGCAAAGTTATCCCTAGAGATGTTAAGGCTGAAATAAGCGGTGTTGAATCAATCTTGGCTGAACGGCTACAAGAGGCAAGAAAAAGGATATCGACCTAGCTAGTCACCACAAACTATCTTTAGGAATCTTTCTCTGCACTCTAAGGCATTCTTCATATACTCACGAATTGTTTTGGCTCGGGCGATAAAAAATCTCGTATAGGTGTCATACAAATCCCCCTCGTAATAACCATCTTCGTTAAGTTCCCCAACGGCAAAGGTGCACTCATATTCGGCATCCCAGAGCACAATACCTTTATTAAATTCTTGAAATGGACATTGCTCAGTTGCCTCAATAGCAAAATATCTACGCCCTTTGTAAAGAACTCTTTGCCCATCTAGCGGTGGCAGTTTGTATTTAGTCACCCAGGTGATGCCATTCTTCTTCACTCAAGGAGTGAAGAAATTTACCCACCTTATCCAAGCACCCTGATTCAAGTGAGTAATTAAGGTGTTCATTGAGTCGTATGATTTTTTCAAGGTTGCTAGTGAATGACCAGGCACCCAAGATCAGAGGTAGAGGTGGCTCCCAACCTCCGCCAACTCTAGTTTTATTAGGAAGCATTTCCCATAACTCATCCCACCTGTCGGGCACTGGGCAAACTCTGTTATTACTTCCACAGGATGCCTTTAATTCTGCCAACTGCTCTTTGCCCATGGTTAGGCTACCCTCTGCTCATACAGGTGCTTTTGGAAGTTGATAAAGACCTGGTTAATTTGGTCAACATCGCCTAAGACCTTCTCAGCCTCAGGTATTCCACCGTACTTGGATTTAATGATCGTACTGAGTTTGGCAATATCCAATTCATCAACGCCATCTTGAATGTAGTTACGCAATACAAAGCCAATAAAGTCCCTCTGGCTGGCATTCAAGAATGAGTAAATATTAGATTCATTCGCCTTAACCCTATCAGCTCGGCTAATTGGCTTGCGTGCATAGCTGATGTACTCAAGCACATCAAATAGGTCGCTGTTCTCTGCATTAATCATTTCCTGCAACTTAATCAGGTCTGACTTTCCACAACCTTCCTTCTCGAGTCGCCCCAGTAATTCTCTACGGGTGATCGGGCTAGACCATAGCTTACGCAGGGACTCCTCACTACCGAGCAACTCGGGTAGCTTCAAGGTATTGAATAGGCGTTGCAAGAACTCCTCAGCACTAATCGGCTTGCCATCCACATAGAACATGGTTGAAGACATGCTTTGGATCTCACGCTCCTTGCCGTCACTAAGTTTTATTCTCAGCTTTTCTTTTTTATCTTCAGGCTCACGACCACCCTTTTCGCAAATACATGGGGTTTGATTGCATTCCTTACACGGCTTGCGTTCACCCTTTTCGCAAACACAGGGGTTACTCCCGCACTTCTCACAAATTGGCTCGCCATCCCACCCTGGGTCATTGAACAGTTGATAGGCATTCACGAAATCAATGATGGTGAAATAGTGCTTACCTTCGAATAGACGAGTTCCACGACCAATAATCTGCTTGAACTCAATCATCGAGTTAACGGGTCTCATCAGGACCACATTTCTGACATTGCGTGCATCTACCCCCGTAGTTAACTTCTGACTCGTAGTCAGGATGGTAGGGATAGTCTTGTCGTTATCTTGAAACTGCCTTAAATAAGTCTCGCCTATCACACCGTCATTAGCCGTAACTCGCACGCAGTAGTCGGGACTCTTTACTGGGGACTCCTGATTGATCAGGTCACGAATCATTCCAGCATGTGCCTGGTTAGCACAGAAGACGATGGTCTTCTCATTAGGGTTAATGGCTCTGAGTAGATCCTGGACTCGCTTACGCTCCCTAGCTTCGATCACGATGTTTTTATTGAAGTCACCCTCTACATATTCCTTGCCTTCTTCAACCTCGCCTTCAAGCACCACATCATCCGAGGTGTAGATGTATTTATCCAATGTGGTTTGGATACGTTTGACCTTGAATGGAGTCAGGAATCCATCCTGGATGCCTTCTTTAAGGCTGTAGGAGTAGATGGGGTTACCGAAGTACTTGTAGGTATCCACATTGTCTACACGCTTGGGGGTGGCTGTTAAACCCAATTGGACGGCAGGACTGAAGTACTCAAGAATCTCCCTCCAAGTGCTTTCATCATTTGCACCTCCCCTGTGACACTCGTCAACAATCACGAAGTCGAAGAAGTCTGGCGGGTACTCTCCAAAATAAGGCTTCCCATCTGGACCGCTCATAAATGTCTGGAAGATCGTAAAGAAGACACTCCCGTTCATCGGGACCTCGCCACGTTTACTGATCTGGTTTGGGTTAATGCGAACCAAAGCATCGTCAGGAAATGAACTGAAGTCTAAATAGGCTTGGTTGGCTAAGATGTTTCTATCTGCCAAGAATAGGATTCGTGGCGAACGCTTGCCGTCCCTCTGCAAGTTCCACTTGGCATTAAATAGTTTCCATGCAATCTGAAAAGCTATGAAGGTCTTTCCAGTTCCCGTAGCCAATGTCAGCAGTATGCGTGACTTGTTGTCCGCTATCGCCTCCATGGTCTTATTAACAGCTATCTCTTGATAGTATCGAGCCTGCCTTGTGCCGTTAATGTCTTCAAAAGGGACCGAATTGAATTTTTCAAGCCACTCATTCCTATCGCCGAATGTTCTATGCCAAAGTTCATCAGGAGTTGGAAACGAATCAACTAGACCCTCTTTTCCCGTAAGAAGAGAGATCTCATAGATTTGTCTACCGTTAGCCGAGTAAGTTGTGCCTAGTTGGAGTTTCTGAGCGTATACCTTGGCTTGGGCAACCCCTTCACCAACTTCCAATTCATCGCTCTTAGCCTCGACTACAGCGAGTTTTCTATTTTTATAACTGAGGATGTAGTCAGCCTTTAACTGCCCAGTACGAATGCCACCTGCACGAATTTCACCAGCGTTAATATTGTACTCACGATGAATACGACTCTCACCTTCACCCCAGCCTGAGGCTTTGAGTTGTGGATCGATTAGTTCTGCTCGTGTATCGGCTTCGTTCATTGTTAGTCCTTAACTAACTCACCATTGAAGGCTTGCTTGAGAATTGAATTCTTGAGTGCTAAGTATGATTTTGTTTTTTTGATATTTTCTTCTTTTATTTTTTTAATTGCATCAATTCCATTTTTAATTCTATTTTTAATATCATGCTGTATTTTTAATGGTGGGACTGGAATTGGCATTCTTAGCAGGTCTTTTATTGAAAGATTAGGTTGCATTAATGCATTTACATTTGATAGAACATAAAAACTAACAATCGATGAAGAAAGATAAAAGTAAATTAATTCACCATCCATTAATGATGGAATTGCATTGATTGCGGCTACTCGTTGATTAAGCAATGAGCCATCAAATTCTTTCGGGACAATCGCAACCTTTAAGCCGCCACCAATTATGGTACGGGTAAGCGGAATAACAATTGCACCCTCACTTACCAAAAAATTAGGGTGTTTAATTGAGTAGTTTGCCGGTAAAAATTCATTAGCCTCGCAAACAAAGTCTCTTATTCCCACATTGGCTATTTTTATGCATTTAATACCATTCTCTGAAATAAAATCACCACTTTTGAAGGCATAGCCATTTACAACCTTAGCAATGTCACTTAATTGCCTTCTTTCCCAACCCTCACCGCCACGCTCAAAGACTTCAGTTAAGTAACTTTGAAATAGTGCCTCAGCATTTTTAGCGTTAGCCTCAGCTACCGCAGTAGCCTTGTCTATCTCGGTAAAGATAGCATCAAGTTTAGTGACTACCTTTTGCTGGGCTGCTAATGAGGGAACGGCTAATTTAAGGTCTTTAAGGTACCTGTAGTGCCGTGAGTAACCCTTTCCCTCTATTGGATTCGCCTGAAGAAAATAGTAAAAAAATTTGCTATCAATAAATTCTTTAGGCTTGATTATTTTCGCACCATCAGCACCCAATACAAAACTAAAGTCAACATACTTTACCGCTCTGGTGTGATCGCCAAATATAATTACAGGCTTTTTAACCTCAAATACATCGCAATCATCATTCCAGTAGCCATTTATCAAATCCGATTCTTGCGAGACAATCGGAAACGTTCCCGCATCAAGATAATCTGATCTCTGGATTTTGTTTCCATACTTGATTTTTTCAATACAGTCTTCAAATTTTTTTAAAACATTATTCACAGCAATTCCCTAATGGCAGAAATAGCTTGGGAAGCCTCCAGATCCAACTCATCGATCTCAGCCAATATTTCTTGAGGGGTACGCTTATCAGAAGTATCTTTGCGATTTGGATTTGTAGCAGTTAGGTCCCAAGTTGATATATCAAGATCCTTAATACTTACAGACCAAGAGTTCTCACTATCAACCTGCTTGGCTGAGAATTTAACGAACTCTTCTAAGTCGCTCTCGTTTAGACTATTGGTCTTACCTAAGTTACGCCCTAGATTTAAAGAGTAGTACCAAACCTTCTGAGTAGGTCTGCCCTTCTCAAAGAACAGGACAACAGTCTTAACTCCCGTACCTGTAAATGCTCCTTGAGGCAGCTCAAGTACAGCATAAAGATCGCACTCTTCAAGCAACTGCTTTCTTAAGGCTACGCTGGCGTTATCTGTATTACTGAGGAATGTATTCTTGATAACAACACCACAGCGACCACCAGCCTTGAGGATCTTAATAAAGTGCTGGAGGAATAGATATGCCGTCTCACCAGTTCGAATCGGGAAGTTCTCCTGAACCTCAATTCTTTCATTTCCACCAAAAGGAGGATTGGCTAAAACAATATCAACTCGGTCTTTTTCTTGAATGTCAGCAATGTTTTCACCAAGCGTATTTGTATGAAGTATGTTTGGAGCCTCGACCCCATGCAGGATCATGTTCATCACGCCGATGATGTAGGCAAGTGACTTCTTCTCTTTGCCGTAGAAGGTCTTTCGCTGGAGTTGCTCAAACTCTTTAACAGTCAGTTCTTTACTGGTGCGTAGATACTCATAAGCCTCACACAGGAAGCCCGCACTACCTACTGCACCGTCGTACACCTTATCGCCTATCTTGGGCTTGACGATCTTAATAATGGTCTTAATCAAGGGACGTGGTGTGTAGTACTCACCGCCATTACGCCCAGCGTTACCCATGTTCTTAATCTTATCTTCATACAGACCGCTCATCTCGTGCCTGTCTTCGCTACTCCTGAAGCGTAATTCATCTACTTTATTGATAACTTCACGAAGGGTATATCCACTCTGTAATCTGTTCTTGAGTTCGTGGAAGATTTCACCGATCTTGTATTCAAGGGTATCGGCATGCTCAGCATCGGCTCGAAACTTCTTTAAATACGGAAATAATTTATGGTCAACAAACTCTTTAAGGTCATCACCAGTTAGAGCAATGCTGTAGTCAATCTTGCCATCCGCAGTTTTGGGGGCTGCCCAATTGCTCCACCTGAACTCATCAGAAATGAGTCTGGTGTACTTCTCACCATTTAGCTTGGCTGATGCCTCTTTATCTGCCTCGAAGTCTTCAAGGTATTTTAAGAACAGGATCCAAGAGGTCTGCTCGATATAGTCGAGTTCGCTACTGCAACCAGCGTCCTTACGGAGCGTGTCATCTAAATTACGAAATGCGGTTTCAAACATGTATACCCAATTTTGGTCATTAAAGTCGTCGCAGTTGAACATTGCTGACGGGATTTCCATCGCTAATGACTTTTCTGCTTGATACTGTAACTATAACCCTTTGATATATGTGGCTTTGGGTGTGTGGATCTAGTCTAAAAAGGGCTCACGGGTGTAGTGGGCGACAGACTTATCGGGTTCAGTCTGGATCTTGGTCCTGCGGTGGGATACCTCAGACCGAACAGCCTCCTCTAGGTCTTTAGCGAGCCTCTGGGCGTTTCCCTTCTGCTCGGCTAAGTCAGATGCTGAAATGACCCTCCCTGACCTTAGAAGCTGGCTTAGATCGGGTTTATTGATAACCTCATTGGGGATTCGTTCACGGGTGACTTCAGGCTCAGGTTTCATCAGCTTACCCGCCCTGCGTAGTGCATTTTGTTCCATATCATCACGGTATTGCTGTTGCGAGGTTTTGAAATCCTCCTCCAGCGAAGTTAATCGCTTTGGGTTCATTCTGCCCAGGAATTCAAGATCACTCATAGTGTCATCTTAATACTCAACCTTACCTAGGCTAGAAAAACGACAGGTGCTTATCTACCAGCATTCTGATGCCCTGTAATTCTTGAAGGGTAGGCTCTGTGGGTTTTTGAAGTCGCTTCTCAAGCATGATGCCGAGATTAGTCAGCGTGTTCTTTGACATGGATTGCAACTCATCTTGCGTGTAAACCTGGAATGCGTAAAACGATAAGTTAGGCGGACTATTAGACTTTTCAACGGAAATGGATTGAGGATTCATATGTAAATTCTAGTCAGAAAATTAGTTATGGGAAGATATTTTTGAATTGAGTAATCTGGTGTAAAGTTGAGCCATGTCGAGGCAAATGGAGATCAGGCTACTCTGTTAATCCGTAGGTCCCTGGTTCGAGCCCAGGTCGAGGAGCCAAGAATCATAAGGGCTACAAGGTTAATCACCCTGTAGCCCTTTTTCTATATAAGTTTAGATATAGGGACTATGTTGAGGAATTCGAGGAATTCAACCTCAATACAACACCCAAAACTATACTTTTAATACATGAAAAAGGCGCTGGTCTTCTCTATACAAGCCTACTAAAGAAGACCATCAATTGAGCCAAACAGTAACTCATGTAAATTAGCCGACCCTAAGCACGAGGCAATACCATCGACTCCCGGCAGAACTTCAACAAACCACCAAAAAAAAGAGGGTCTCCAAGCATCCATGAATCGTTTGTCATACCGGCACTAAATCCCCAATATATTGTTCTGATAAATCGTTACTGATTGGCAAATTTGCTTCACTTGCAAGTCTGTTATATTGCCGCAAGCCTTTGCAGTACCAATGATTAACCCTTAGTTCGTTTACCAATTATTAATAGACGAATGAGTGGCAAGGAAATAGCACCATATCTGTGCACCATTAATACCACTACCAATATAAATAGTTATCGTTGGTAAGACTTTACAAAGGCAATATTAAGATGCGCTCATTACCTCGTACATGTAAGTATCTCGTCATTTATGCGACCACGCTTCTGATGACAGGGTGTGGCTCCACTGCAACTCCGGACTTTAGTGAGATGTCAGCAAAATATGCCAATATTCTGGAGCAGTACCAAATCAATATGTTGTTTCAAAATATATTGCGTTCTGCAGAAGATCGGCCAGTAAGCTTTTTGGATATGCCTACCATCAATGGTTCGGGTTCTATCACTACAACACCCTCCATCAGCTCGCTTTTTACAGGCGGGATTCTTCCTTATAACGCTAGCTACCTGCCGATTAGCGGTGGGCTAACTGCACCCGCATCACATTAGCGCCAGAATTACACATTTGAATTTGATAGAGCTTTCCTTAAATAGGGGGTTCGGTTGTATCTTTAGCTCCCCAATAGATAACCACTGGCGCAACTGGATTAACGGGAGAAACTGAACTCTTAGTGAATGCTTGGACCCAAGCTAAAGTATTGGTAGGTTGAGGCTTAAGCAATC
>Ga0316222_1000476_pt1 | contig 61979 bp, 54 predicted proteins | sample TBH18011metaG_FD_206008 | JGI IMG/M metagenome (GOLD analysis project Ga0316222, IMG submission 206008) | Freshwater microbial communities from Trout Bog Lake, Wisconsin, USA - TBH18011 | ecosystem: Environmental > Aquatic > Freshwater > Lake > Hypolimnion/Profundal zone | place: USA: Wisconsin... | reverse complement strand
CCCAAATTGCCCGAACTATCCACCCGCGCCCGAGAGATTTTCCGCCTCGTGGTAGAGGGTTACATCGGCACCGGGCAACCGGTGGGCTCGCGCACGTTGGCGGGGGCCGCGCATTTGGGTCTGTCGCCGGCCTCGATCCGTTCGGTGCTGGCGGAGTTGGAAGGCGTTGGCTTGCTCGGCCATCCGCATACCAGCGCCGGGCGAATGCCCACCGAGCAAGGGCTGCGTTTGTTCGTCGATGGCATGATGCAGGTGGCCGAACCTAGCCAAGAGGAGCGCGCCGCCATCGAGCGCGAAGTGGCCCAGCCCGGCCCCGTCGAGGCGGCGTTGGCGGCGGCGAGTGCTGTTTTATCAGGGCTTTCCGCCTGCGCCGGAGTGGTGATGGTGCCCCGGTTGGAGCCGCGTTTGGCGCAGCTTTCGCTGGTGGCCTTGGCGCCGGATCGGGCGCTGGCGGTTTTGGTGAGCGTCGATGGCACAGTGGAAAACCGCGTGGTGGAGTTGCCATTGGGCTTGGCCCCCGGCGCGCTGGAGCAGGCCAGCAACTACATCACCCACCATCTGGCCGGGCGCACCCTGGCCGAGGCAACGGCGGCGATGCAGGCGGAAATTTCCAGCGGGCGCAGTGCCTTAGACAGCGCCAGCGCCGATCTGGTTGCGCGCGGGCTGGCCGTTTGGAGCGAGGACGCAACACGCCGCCCGGTGCTGATCGTGCGCGGCCAAGCCAATCTGCTCGACGAGGCCGCGCTGCAAGATATTGACCGCGTGCGGCTGCTGCTTGATGATCTGGAGAATAAGCAATCGGTGGCGGAACTGCTTGATTTGGCGCGCGAAGCCGAGGCGACGCGCATCTTTATCGGCGCCGAAAACCGGCTTTTCGCGTTGTCGGGCAGCGCGGTGATCGCCTCGCCTTACCGCGATCGGGGCGGGCGGGTGATCGGCGTGGTGGGTGTTATTGGCCCAACGCGGTTGAATTATGCGCGTCTTGTCCCCATGGTAGACTTTACGGCCCAGTCGCTGGGCAAATTGATCGGCTAACACTGGAATTTTGATACACATGACCGAAGAAACCACTACCCCTGCCGCCGAGGAAGTCGTTGAAAATTCAGCGGAAGATACGCAGGCGGAACGCATTGCTCTGCTGGAAGACGCGCTGGAGGCCGCCAAGCAGGATGTGCTTTACGCCAAGGCCGAAACGCAGAATGTGCGTCGGCGGTTGGAAAAGGATATTGCGGATGCGAGATCCTATGCCGCGACGGGTTTTGCCCGTGATATCTTGTCTGTAGCGGATAATTTGGCGCGTGCGTTGGAGGCTATTCCCGCCGAATTGCGCGAGGATGAGCGGATGAAGGCGATGATCGCCGGTATCGAGGCGACGGGCCGCGAGATCGAAAAAGTCTTTGGAATGCATGGGATTAGCAAGATCGCGGCGCAGGGCATGCCTCTGGACCCGAACCAGCATCAGGCGATGTTGGAAGTGCCTCATGAGGCCGAGCCCGGCACAATTGTCCAGGTTTTACAGCATGGTTACACCATAAAGGACCGCTTGCTGCGTCCGTCGATGGTGGCTGTGGCGAAATCACCCGAGTAGGGGCGGAACGATTTCTTCGCATTCTCCGCTTAGGGTGGTCCGGAGCAAGTGGCGGAGAATGTGATGTTTTTGAAGATTTTGGCCCTTTGTGCGGCGGCGTCTTTGTGTTCGGGGTGCGCGGTGGTGGATGCTACTACCTCGGTCGCGTCGGCGGGGGTTAGTGTGGTCAGCACCACGGTCAAAACCGGCGCGCATGCGGTGGGGGCTGGCGGGCGCGCTATCTTTCGGAAATCAAAGGGTAAATGCTACACCAGCGATGACAAGGGCCGCGAAGTCCGCATCGAATGCCCCAAAGGCGCTTGATTTAGGCGCAAAAACGCACAAAAAATGGCCTAAATTTGCGAGTTAAAACAGTTGGTTGCGTCGATTGCTGTTTTTGGTGCCGTTATGAGCGCGTTTTGAGGGCTGTTTGGCCGGCGTTTTTACATTTTTTGGGCCGGCGCGGAGTTGGATGCGGCGGAGCCTGCGGACTCGATTTGGAGTTCCACAGCAGACTGAGAATTGTCGCCCCCAAAGCTGAGGTAGGCATATGCTCTTTGTCCTGGTTTCTCTTTGGGCATCAACCCGAAAAACATAACTTGTTTGCCTCCGGGAGAAAATGTGACCGATCCGCAGGGGGGAATCCTAACTTGCTCTAGTTGTCGCACCGTTTTTCCGATATTTTCGTACATTCCACTTTTGCCGGCCAACGGTATTTCAGGTGAAGCGTCGTCTATTTGGCTTACAATGCGTACGCCTGTTAAAATATATGGATCGGTAAAGTTGTTGTTTATGGTAAAATAAGCGACAGCCGGATTGCCCTTTACGGTTGGAAGTACCAATCTGCCTATACTGTCGCTATATATTTCTTTTTGGGCAGCGGAATACGCAGCGTTCGGATCACGGTCTCCATCACAATATCGACTGGAGGAGCCATTGCTATGATGACACCCGCCCACCAACAACACCCCACCCATCACGCAGGCCAAAGACATCATTTTACGCATATTCAATATCCTTTGATGCCCCCGGCCTGCTGGGATGGGTTACTTCTTGTCGCCGGGCGCGGTGCCGGCGGCTTCTACCTTCAGCGTGCCCAGGATCACGGTGTCCTTGCCCGATCCGTCGTCAAAGGTCAGGGTGACGCCGGTGGTGGTGCCTGCTTTGACCATCGGCATCAGGCCGAACACCATCGCATGCTTGCCGCCGGGGGCGAAAACCACCGAACCCTTGGCGGGGATCGTGACCGACTTTAATTCCTGCATCGCGGTGCCGGTGGTTTCGTGCATCTCGGCCTTGTCTGCTCCGCTGATGACGACTTTTTTCAGCGTCGCGGGGGCCGCGCCGTCGTTTTCAATGGTGAAATAGGCGGCGGCGGGGTTTCCGGCCACCGCGGGCAGCACCAGACGCGCCGGCGCGGTCTTGGGCATGGTCAGGCTGTTGGTCGATGCGGAGTAGGAGGTGACCTTGATCGGCGTGGCGTCCGAATGCTTGGCAGGCTCGGACTCGGTTGCGGCTGGCTGCGGGGCCGGTTTGTTACATCCCGCCAGCGCCAAACTGATCACGGCGGCACATGCTATTCCAGAGATTTTCATCAATTTCGCTTCCTTTTGTCCGTTCCGGGCCATTTTCGTGGGGCCAGATGCAACAAGCATAGCCGATAGCCCTTGTGCCATGCAATCGCGCACCTATATCGCGTCCGTCAACGAGCCGCTGCGCCGCTCTGCCGGGGAATTTCCGGGGGGCGCAAGGGCGGTGTCATAGCTGCAAGGAACTGAACTCACATGGCTAAAGTTATCGGGATCGATCTGGGCACCACCAATTCCTGCGTGTCCGTGATGGACGGGGGCACCCCCAAGGTTATTGAAAACGCTGAAGGCGCGCGCACCACGCCCTCGATCGTGGCGTTTACCAAGGATGGCGAGCGTCTGATCGGCCAGCCCGCCAAGCGTCAGGCCGTCACCAACCCCGACAACACCATTTTCGCGGTAAAGCGCCTGATCGGCCGCCGCTTTGATGACCCGATCACCCATAAGGATATGGAGCTGGTCCCCTATAAGATCGCCAAGGGCAAGAATGGCGATGCGTGGGTTTCGGCCGGCGGCACCGATTATTCGCCGTCGCAGGTTTCCGCGTTCATCCTGCAAAAGATGAAGGAAACCGCAGAGGCCTATCTGGGCGAGACGGTCACGCAGGCTGTCATCACCGTGCCCGCCTATTTCAACGACGCTCAGCGTCAGGCGACCAAGGATGCCGGGCAGATTGCCGGCCTTGAGGTGCTGCGCATCATCAACGAGCCGACCGCTGCGGCGCTGGCATACGGTTTGGACAAGAACGACGGCAAGACCATCGCGGTTTATGACCTTGGTGGCGGTACGTTTGATATCTCCGTGCTGGAAATCGGCGACGGCGTGTTCGAGGTGAAGTCGACCAACGGCGATACCTTCCTGGGCGGTGAGGATTTCGACAACAACGTCGTCGATTATCTGGCCGATCAGTTCAAGAAGAAGGAAGGGCTGGACCTGCGCGGCGACAAGCTGGCTTTGCAGCGCCTGAAGGAGGCCGCTGAAAAGGCCAAGATCGAGCTGTCCAGCGCGCAGACCACCGAGATCAACCTGCCCTTCATCACCGCCCGCATGGAAGGCGGCGCCACCACCCCGCTGCATCTGGTGGAAACCATTACGCGCTCGGATCTGGAGCGGATGGTGGGCGACCTGATCAAGCGGACCATGGACCCTTGCAAGAAGGCTTTGGCGGATGCGGGCTTGAAGGCCAGCGACATCGACGAGGTCGTTCTGGTCGGCGGTATGACCCGCATGCCCAAGGTGCGCGACGCGGTGAAGGACTTCTTTGGCAAGGAACCCCACACCGGCGTCAACCCGGATGAAGTTGTGGCCATGGGCGCCGCCATTCAGGCCGGCGTGTTGCAGGGCGATGTCAAGGATGTGCTGCTGCTGGACGTGACCCCGCTGTCGCTGGGTATCGAGACGCTGGGCGGGGTGTTCACCCGGATGATCGACCGCAACACCACCATTCCCACCAAGAAGTCGCAGGTTTACTCGACCGCAGAGGACAACCAGCAGGCCGTCACCATCCGCGTGTTCCAGGGCGAGCGCGAAATGGCGGCGGACAACAAGATGCTGGGGAACTTTGACCTGATGGGCATTCCGCCCGCACGCCGGGGTGTGCCGCAGATCGAGGTGACGTTCGACATCGACGCCAACGGTATCGTCAACGTCAGCGCCAAGGACAAGGGCACCGGCAAGGAGCAGCAGATCAAGATCCAAGCCAGCGGCGGTCTGTCGGACAAGGACATCGATCAGATGGTCCGCGATGCCGAGAAGTTCGCCGACGAGGACAAGAAGCGCCGCGAGGCCGCCGAGGCCAAGAACAACGCCGAAAGTCTGGTCCACGCCACTGAACGTCAAATTGAAGAGCATGCCGACAAGATCGATGCCGGTCTGAAGGGCGAGATCGAGGCGGCGATTGCCGAGGCCAAGACCGCGATCGCCGGCGGCGATGTGCAGGCGATGACCGACAAGACTAAGGACCTCACCGAAAAGGCGATGAAGCTGGGTCAGGCGATTTACGAGAAGGAGCAGGCTGCGGCGGCGTCTCCGGGCGCGGAAACGGCGCATGCCGGCGCTGAAGACGTTGTCGATGCCGAGTTCTCGGAAGTTGACGAGCATAAGTGATAGGCTCTGGGGGTCTTAGGTGCCCCAGACGTTACGGGGTGCAGGGGTGGTAAACCCCTGCGTTCTAATTTAGGGCCTTATATCTATGTCGGCAGAAGTCGATTTCTACGAACTGCTCGAAGTCGAGCGCGGCGCGGACGATGCGGTGATCAAATCATCCTATCGCAAGCTGGCGATGAAATGGCACCCGGACAAAAACCCCGGTTGCGCAGACAGCGAGGCGCGTTTCAAGGAGATCTCTCAGGCCTATGATTGCCTGAAGGACCCGCAGAAACGCGCCGCCTATGACCGGTTTGGCCACGCGGCGTTCCAGAACGGGGGCGGGCAGCAGGGCGGCGGCTTTGGCGGCGGCGCGGGCTTTTCGGACATTGGCGATATATTCGAGAGCATCTTTGGCGGCGGCGGGCGGCAGCAGCAGCCCCGGCGCGGCGCGGATTTGCGCTATGACCTTGAAATCGAGATGGAAGACGCCTTCCACGGCAAGGACGTCACGATTGAAATCGACGTCTCCATGCCCTGCGAGCCGTGCAAGGGCGCGGGCAGCGAGCCCGGCACTGGCAAACGCCGCTGCAACCTGTGCGGCGGGCATGGCAAGGTACGGGCGCAGCAAGGTTTCTTTATGGTGGAGCGCACCTGCCCCACCTGCCACGGCCGCGGCGAGGTCATCGAAAAACCATGCCGCAGCTGTCACGGCGAGGGCCGCACCGACCAGCGGCAAAAGCTGGACGTCGCCATCCCGCGCGGGGTCGATAATGGCACCCGCATCCGCCTGACCGGCAAGGGCGAGGCGGGGCCGGCTGGCTCTCCGCCCGGCGATTTGTACATATTCCTGCACATCCAGCGGCACCGAATGTTTGAACGCGATGGCACCACCTTGCTGACCCGCGTGCCGATCAGCTTTACCCGCGCGGCGCTGGGGGGAGAGGTGGAGATACCGGGCCTCGACGGCGAACGGCATGTGATCGAAATCCCCGCCGGCATCCAGTCCGGCAAGCAACTGCGCAAGCGCGGGGCGGGTATGCCGGTGTTGAACGGGCGCGGCACTGGGGATCTGGTGATCGAGGTTGAGGTGAAGACGCCCAATAAGCTGTCGGCGAAGCAGAAGGAATTGCTGCGCGAGTTTCAGGCGACCGAAACCGGCGAAGAATGCCCCGGGGTTAAGGGGTTCTTTGACCGGATCAAGGATGTTTTGAGCGGGAAAGATTAAAGGGTTTAAGGTACGAGGGGCACGCCCCTCGCGCTCCCCTTGCTTTTGCGGTGCGCTGCGACAGCTACCTCATGCCTTTGCCGCGTAGCGGCTTTAAAAGCCTGCGGCGCTGAGGGGCGGCGTGCGCATGTCACGCACCAAAAATTCGGGGGGTTTGGGGGTGTAACACCCCCAAGAACCTTAAGCTTTTAAAACCTCCGCTCGAATTCCCGAAACCAACGAAGGATCAGCAGTCAGCCGCGTCTCCTCCTCGTCCAGAATGGCGAGGAAGGCGGCGCGTTTGATGCGGGCGATCTCGGCGGCGGGCAGGGGGGCGGCGCCGTCGGCCAGCGAGGAGGCGACGAGGTCTATCATCCGCTCGGCGCCGTGGAGGCGACCCCAGAGGTAGTCGTTCTCGCGATAGGCGCGGCTGAAGAAGGCGCCGAAATTGTAGAATTCGACGCCGCGCAGGCAGGCCTCGGCGCCGCCCTTGCGGATCGAGGTGGCGTCTTCGGGGCTGATGCGATCGACCTTGACGGGGTCGAATTCGGTGAGGTCCGCGCCGCGCAGCAAGGGCAGGGTGACGACGTCGTAATAGGGAAAGCCGAGGTAGGTCAGCAGCATCATCCGGCGCAGCGGCTTGGGGGCGGCGGCCATCGCCTCGGCCAGAATGGCGTCAACCTCGGCGTCGGTCGCGGTCAGCTGGCGGGTGGCGGCGATGGCGTGGAGCGCGGCTGCGGGGTCTTGCAAGGCGGCGGCGGCGATGGCGGGGAATTCCGGGCCTAGCGCTTCTTGCCCGTCGCGGGCGAAATAGAGCGCCAAGGCCTGATAGACCGCGTCGCGGGCGGCCTCGCGCTGGTGGCTGGTGACGCCGGGTTGCTCCTCCCAATCCTCGGCGAGGCGGCGGGCGAGCAGGCGCAGGCGGCGGATGCGGTGGGCGAGGTCGTGTTCGCGCAGAAAGGCGATGGCGGGCGGGGTGAGGCCGCCGCCGCCGTTGGCGATGCGCGACAGGCCGATGTCGGCCAGATGATGCTGCACGGCGTGGGCGAGGTGGGCGCGGTCGAGCGCGGGGGCCGCCGCCGCGATAACGCCGGTCAGGGCGTCCGCCACGCCTGCGAATTTCAGCTGGGCATAGGATTGGTAGGCGTAACCGGCTTGGCTCGCGGCGCCGTGCTGGGCCTTTTCGCGCCAGGCGGAGATGCGGCGCTGGTTGGGCTTGTCGAGGAAGAATGTGTGGCCGAACAGATGCTCCACCGCGTGTTCGACATCGGCGCGAAGGGCGGTGATGACGCCGCGCAGCCGCTCCATTTCGCGGCTTTCGTGGGCCAGCGTGTCGAGGTTGTCGCGGATCGGCTGCTCGCGCGGGATCGCCGACAGAGAGCCGAAGATCACCGAAAACCAGTTGGGCGGGCGCGGATCGCTGCGCTCCATGCCGCCGACGCGCTGGGGGTGCGGGTCGATATAGACGAAGCGGCGGTCAACCTCGCGCTGGGCGGGGCGGGCGGAGAGGACCGACATCGCCTCGGCAAAGGGGGCGTTGACCAGAACGGAGCCGTCGATCAGCGCGGCGCCGGCGATTTCCTGCGCCGTGGTGAGGTGGGGCAGGACGCGCGCCAGGAAGGCGGCGCGGGTGGGCCATTTTGCCTTGCGCTCGGCGGCGAGGGCGTCGATTTCGGCGATCTGTAGCGCGGGAAAAGCACCGGGGAAGCTGGCCGTGGCGCGCGCCGCCAGCACCAGTTCCAGCGTCTCGGCGAGAGGGCCGCCTTTGGCCGGGGTGATGCGGCGGAAACCGATGGAGAGGCGGTGCTCGCCCTCGTCCACCTCTGGCGGGCTGTTGAGGCGCAGTTTTTCCAGATGGCCCTTGAAATCGGTGACGGTGACAAACAGGTCGAGCGGGTGGCCGCGTGGCAACAGGGGCGCACTGACCGGGCCGGCGGCCATCGCGTCCAGCGCCTCGGCCAGCAGGCGCGAGAAGCCGATGCCGCCGAAGGGTGCCTCGAACCAGCGCGAACGGACGAGGCGCGAGAGTTTCCCGCGCACCTCGGCGCGGGTTTCGGGGGCGACGCTGGCCGAGACCATATTGCCCGGCCGGCTGAGCAGGAAATTGACCACCGGCACCGCCCAGTATTTCAGGAACCGGGTGGCGAGGCGGGCGTCGGGATCGAGCAGCACATCGACGTCGGCGCGTTCCAGCCAAAGGGCGGTTAGCGGCTCCAACGACTGGCCCGAATGGATGGCTTGGGCGAGGAACACCCCGTTGATGCCGCCCGCGCTGGCCCCCGCCACGATGTCTGGCAGCACGCGCAGGCGCAGGTCATGTTGCGCCTCTATGCTGCGCAGCATATCGCGGTAAACCACTTCAACACCGTGGATGCCATCGCCGCCGTTGAGGTGGGCGCGGCTGGCGCGGGCCAGTTTCCACAGCTCCTTGGTGACGCCGTGCATATAGACGGCAAGGCTGATGCCGCCATAGCACACAAGCGCGATCCGGAGTTCTTTTTGCCGCATAAGTGGAGTGTGGCAGACTATGGTTAATATTGCCAATCACGTGACGTGGGGATGTTGCGGAGGGGACTTGCGTTCTGCATTCGTTCCGTTTATGCGGGGGCATGGTGAAGGCTAAACGACGGTATGTGTGTGCGCAGTGCGGCAGCACCAGCCCCCGGTGGGCTGGGCAATGCGGCGATTGCGGCGGGTGGAACACGCTGGGCGAGGAGGCGCCGGCGACGGTGTTTTCCACCAAGCATGATCTGTCGGCGGGCGGCCGCGCGATCACGTTTGAGAAGCTGGATGAGGCGGTGGCACCGTTGCAGCGGATATCCACCGGCATTGCCGAGTTTGACCGGGCGCTGGGCGGCGGATTGGTGCCGGGCAGCGCGATTTTGATGGGCGGGGATCCGGGCATCGGCAAGTCCACCTTGCTGTTGCAGGCGGCGGCGCGGATTGCGCTGGCGGGGCGGTCGGCGGTTTATATTTCGGGCGAGGAGGCGGGCGGGCAGATCCGACTGCGGGCCGAGCGTTTGGGGTTGGCCCAGGCGCCGATTGCCTTGGCCTCGGCGACGTCGGTGCGCGATATTCTGACGACATTGTCGCGGATGGAGCCGCCGGCGCTGGTGGTAATCGATTCGATCCAATGCATGCATTCGGACACCATCGAGGGCGCGCCGGGGACGGTGTCTCAGGTGCGGGCATCAGCGTTTGAGCTGATTCGTTACGCCAAGGAGAGCGGTGCGGCGCTGGTGCTGGTGGGGCATGTCACCAAGGATGGCAGCATCGCGGGCCCGCGCGTGCTGGAGCATATGGTCGATGTGGTGATGAGCTTTGAGGGCGAGCGCAGCCATCAATACCGCATCCTGCGCGGGCTGAAGAACCGCTTTGGCCCGGTGGACGAGATCGGGGTGTTCGCCATGGAGGGCGCGGGGCTGACCGAGGTGGGCAATCCGTCGATGCTGTTTCTGTCGGGGCGCGAGGAGGCGGTGGCGGGCAGCGCGGTGTTCCCGGCGATGGAGGGGACGCGGCCGGTTTTGGTCGAAATTCAGGCGTTGATTGTGAAGTTGCAATCGGGCGCGACGCCTCGGCGGGCGGTGGTGGGCTGGGACAGCGGGCGTTTGGCGATGTTGCTGGCGGTGCTGGAGGCGCGGTGTGGGCTGAATTTCTCGTCTTGCGAGGTTTATCTGAACATCGCGGGGGGATACCGCCTGGCGGACCCGGCGGCGGATGTTGCGGTGGCGGCGGCGCTGGTTTCGGCGCTGGCGGACAAGGCCTTGCCGGCGGATGCGATCTGGTTTGGCGAGGTGTCGCTGGCCGGCGAGGTGCGGCAGGTGGCGCATGCTGGCCTGCGGATTCGTGAGGCGGCCAAGCTGGGTTTTGGTAGGGGGTTTGGCCCTGCGGAAGGGGCGGGCGCCGAGGCAGCGAAGGAGGCCAATGGGCGTTTCGCGGAAAAGGGGGCGGTTCAGGTGAGGTATGCTGGTTTGCGGATGTTGCCAAATCTCGTTGACCGGATCGTGGGGGCGGAATAACGCAGGGGCCATGATAGGTGTTCAGCTATGACCGGATTTGATGTAGCCGTTTTGATCCTTGTGGGCCTGGGCGCGGTGCTGGGCTTTATGCGCGGTTTCGTGCAGGAGTTTGTCGCGCTGTTCTCGTGGATATTTGTGCTGTTTGCCATCCACTATATGCATACGCCGCTGACCGCGATGTTGGTTGGCTATGTGCATACCCAATCGGGCGCGGCGGTGCTGGCGTTCGCGCTGTTGCTGCTGGTGCCCTATGCCGGGACCAAGCTGGTGGCGCGGTGGCTGGGAGATGCCAGTCGTAATTCGTCGCTGGGGCCGATTGACCGGGTGCTGGGCTTTGGCTTTGGCGCGGTGAAGGGCACGTTGATTGTGGTGCTGGGCTTTTCGGTGCTGGTGCTGGGTTATGACACGATCTGGGGCGTCAAGGGGCGGCCTGACTGGATCACGCAGGCGCGCACTTATCCCTTTGTGAACGCGTGCAGCGATGGGCTGGTGAAGATGATTGGTGAGCGCCGCAAGGCCGCTGCCGACGCTGCGGATAGCTCGGTCGCTGGGAATTAACGTGAGCGCGGCGGCGAAGCTCTATACCCCAGAGGTGCTGGGGTTGGCGACGTCGCTGGCGGGGTTTGCGCTGCATGATGGGCTGGTTTTGCGGGGCTCGGCGCGCTCCTTGGCTTGTGGGTCATCGCTGACGCTGGGTTTGGCGCTGGATGGGGGGCGCATTGTGGATGTCGGCGTCACCGCCAGCGCTTGTGCCATCGGGCAGGCTGCTGCTGCGATATTTGTGACGGCGGCGAAGGGGAAAACTGCCGCCGAGATTGCCGAATTTGAGGAGGCCATCGCGCGGTGGCTGGCGAGCGCGGCGAAAGGCCAAACTGCGGCGACGCCCGATTGGCCGGGGCTGGGGGCGATTTCGGCCGCTGCCGCTTACCCCGCGCGCCACGGAGCGATCATGTTGGCGTGGCGGGCCGCGGGCGCTGCCTTTGCTGCGGAGGCCCTTCCTTCCGGAACGGCGCTTCGCTAGGGCGGGGCAGAGGGGTATTGATCATGAGCGAGCTGGCCCGCCATCCAGACGTAGAGCCCACCGCCGCCGACATGCGGCTGGTGATCGCCGCCAGCAGCGCGGGGACGATCTTCGAATGGTATGATTTCTTCATCTACGGCACGCTGGCCAGCATCATCGGCAAGAGCTTTTTCCCCGCAGGCAACGCGACGCTTCAGGTGCTGCTGGTGTGGGCTGGTTTCGCGGTGGGCTTTGGGTTTCGGCCGCTGGGGGCGATGTTGTTCGGCTATTTGGGCGACCGGTTGGGGCGCAAATATACGTTCCTCATCACCGTGGCGCTGATGGGCGTTGCCACGGCGGGGGTGGGGCTGACGCCGCCTGCCGCGCAGATAGGCATCGCGGCGCCGATCATCGTCATTGGCCTGCGGGTGTTGCAGGGGCTGGCGCTGGGCGGGGAATATGGCGGGGCGGCGATCTATGTGGCCGAACATGCGCCGGCGGGGCGGCGCGGGTTTTACACCGGGTTCATTCAGGCCAGCGTGATCGGCGGATTTGTGTTCAGCCTGATGGTGGTGCTGGTGTGCAAAACTCTGCTCGGCCCGGCGGTTTGGGCCGCATGGGGCTGGCGGGTGCCGTTTGTGCTGAGCCTGCTGCTGCTGGCGATATCGCTGTATATGCGGCTGAAACTGTCCGAAAGCCCGGTGTTTGCCGCCATGCGGGCCGAGGGGGAGCTGGCGGGCAATCCGTTTGTCGAAAGCTTTACCTATCCGGGTAACAAAAAGCGTCTGTTCGTGGCGTTCCTGGGGCTGGCGGCGGGGATGACGGTGATTTCGTACACCGCGATGTTTTCCGCGCTCAGTTTTCTGAAGGGCGCGATGCGTCTGGAGGATACCCATGCCGAGGTGCTGGAGGGGCTGGCGGCCGGAGTGGGCATGGTGCTGTTCGTTGCGGTGGGGCATTGGTCGGACAAGGTGGGGCGCAAGCGGCCGATGGTTGTGGGCTATGTGCTGACGCTGGCGCTGCTGTTTCCGCTGTTTTGGATGGTGGGCGGGGCGGCCAATCCGGGGCTGGCCGATGCCGCGCGCCGAGCGCCTGTGATGGTGGTTGGGCCGGATTGTTCCTATGCCCCGTTTGCCAGCGAGCAGCCGACACATTGCGGCAAATTGCTGGGTGATCTGGCGGGGGTGGGGGTGCCCTATCACTTGGCGGCGGCGCCGATGCTGGCGGTTTCGGCGGGCGGCAAACCGTTGGACTTGGGCGCTTATCCCTGGGGCGACAAGGCGGGGCGCGCGAAGGCTTTGCAGACGATGCTGGCGCCGTCGGGGTATAATTTCGCGCATGTGACGCCCGGATTCGTTCGCGATCTGGTGATTGTGCTGGGCTTGATCGGGATTATGGGGCTGAGCGCGCTGACCTATGGCCCGATGGCCGCGCAGCTGACCGAGATGTTTCCGGCGCGCATCCGCTATTCCTCGATGAGCATTCCCTATCATTTTGGCACCGGGTATTTTGGCGGGTTTTTGCCCTTGATCGCCAGTTATATCATCGCGCGGACGGGCGACCCCTATGCGGGGCTGTGGTATACCTGGGGCGTGGTGGCGTTGGGGCTGGTGGTGACGCTGTGGGGGCTGAAGGGCGGCGCGCACTCCGATTATGCTGAGGAAATTTCCTGAATGTTTAGCGAAACCGCTGTGCCTGCGCCCCCTTCCGCGCTGCGCCTCGCCCTGGATGCCGGGGCGCTGGCGGGCAATTGGCGCAGGCTGAATGCGATGTCTGGGGCCGGTCTCAACGGAGGCGCGCGTGCGGGCGCGGCGGTGAAGGCGGATGCTTACGGCCTGGGCGCGGTGGCGGCGGTGCCGGCGCTGGCGGCGGCGGGGTGCCGTGATTTCTTCGTCGCGCATTGGGGCGAGGCGGCGGAGATCGCGCATCTGGTGCCGCCGGGTGCGATTTCCGTGCTGCATGGGCCTCTGACCGCCGCGGATGCGGATTTCGCCCGTGCCATCGGGGTGCGTCCGGTGATCAATACTTTGCGGCAGGCGCATTTGTGGCTGGATGCGGGCGGCGGCGCGTGTGATTTGATGGTGGATACCGGGATGAGCCGCTTGGGGCTGGCGCCTGCGGATCTGGGTGATGAGGTGATTGCGCGGCTGCATGTCGATGTGCTGTGTTCGCATCTGGCATCGGCGGATGAGGATGTGGCGCAGAACGGCGCGCAATTGGCGGGGTGGCGGGCGGCCTGCGCGCAGGTGCCGCATCAACGCGCCAGCCTTGCCAATTCGGCGGGGATTGCGCTGGGGGCGGATTATCATGGCGACCTGACGCGGCCGGGTTTGGCGCTGTATGGCGGCATTCCGAGGGCGGAGTTCGCCGGCGCAATTGCTCAGGTGGCGCGGCCCATGGCGGCTTTGATGCAACTGCGCGATCTGCAAGCGGGCGACAAGGTTGGCTATAACGCGACCTTTACCGCGCCGCGTGCCATGCGGGTGGGGGTGGTGGCGCTGGGCTATGCCGATGGGTATTTGCGCACGTGGTCTGGGAAGGGCGCGATGCTGCACGATGGGCGGCGGCTGCCGGTCTTGGGGCGCGTTTCGATGGATATGTCTGTGATCGACCTGTCCGCCGCGCCTGATTTGAACGAGGGCGACTGGGTGGAGGCGGAATATGCCCTGCCGCAGGCGGCGCGGGTGTCGGGCCTCAGCCAGTATGAATTGCTGACATTGCTGGGCCGCCGTTTCGCCCGTTAAGGGCACACGGCGGTGGCGCCATTTTGCTGCGCAGCATTTTGTTGCGCTGCACTGGCCCTCGGTGTTAGGTTGACGGCAGAGAAGTTGGAGAAACCGCAGATGTCAGACACCACGAGCGCGCAAGACAATACCGTCATTATCAAGAAATACGCCAACCGGCGGCTGTATAATACGCGTTCGTCGAGCTATATCACGCTGGACCATCTGGCCAAAATGACCCGCGAGGGAATCGATTTCCGCGTGCTGGACGCGAAGAGTGGCACCGATATCACCCATCAGATCCTCACCCAGATCATCATGGAGGAAGAGGCGGGCGGCGAACAAATGTTGCCTGTGAACTTCCTGCGCCAGTTGATTGGAATGTATGGCAATTCGATGCAGGGGATGCTGCCGGGCTATCTGGAGGCGTCGATGGAACATTTCCACGCCAATCAGGTGAAGCTGCGCAAAGCGTTCGAGGAAAGCATCGAGGCCAACCCGCTGGCGAAATTGGCGCAGCAAAACATGGCGATGTTCAAGGCGGCGACTGCGGCGTTTATTCCGGGGGCCGAGGGGCTGGCAGAGAAATCCGACGCGACCCCGGCCAGCGGCGATCTGGATGCCCTGCGCGCGCAAATGGCCGAAATGCAGAGGCAGTTGGACGCGCTGTCGAAGTAATTGCGCAGCGTTACGTCTGCGGCTAACAGCGCGGCATGACAAAACCAGCCCCAAATCCGTCAAAGATTAAACACGCCCTTACCGCCCGCCGCGCGGACGACTTCGCCGCTTGGTATCAGGAGGTGATCAGCGCCGCCGACATGGCCGAGGAATCGGGCGTGCGCGGATGCATGGTGATCAAGCCGTGGGGATACGGCATTTGGGAGCGTATTCAGGCGCTGATGGACGCTCGCATCAAGGCGGCGGGGGTGGAGAATTGCTACTTCCCGCTGTTCATCCCGCTGTCCTACTTCGCCAAGGAAGCTGACCATGTGGAGGGTTTCGCCAAGGAAATGGCGGTCGTCACCCACCACCGCCTGATCGCGGATGGCAAGGGCGGCTTGATCCCAGACCCCGCCGCCAAACTGGAAGAACCGCTGATCGTTCGCCCAACCAGCGAGACGGTGATCGGCGCGGCGATGGGCCGCTGGGTGCAAAGCTGGCGCGATCTGCCGCTGTGCGTCAACCAATGGGCCAATGTGGTGCGCTGGGAAATGCGCACGCGGATGTTTTTGCGCACCAGCGAATTCCTGTGGCAAGAAGGCCATACCGCCCACGCCACCCGCGAGGATGCGTTGGAGGAGACACTGCGGGCGCTGGAAATGTACCGGGAATTTGCCGAAAACGTGTTGGCGATGCCGGTGATGGCGGGCGAAAAGCCCGAAAACGAGCGCTTTCCTGGGGCGGTGGCGACTTATTCCATCGAGGCGATGATGCAGGATGGCAAGGCCCTCCAGGCGGGGACATCGCATTATCTGGGCACCGGGTTCGCCGAGGCTTCTGGGATCAATTATCAGGACCGTGAGGGGACGCAGCAGCTGTGTCACACCACATCGTGGGGCGTTTCGACGCGGATGATTGGCGGCGTGATCATGGTGCATGGCGACGATGACGGGCTGCGCGTGCCGCCCGCTATTGCGCCGCAGCAGATTATTATTCTGCCGATGCTGCGAGAGGATGACGGCGATGCGGCGCTGCTGGCTTACTGCGAGGAGTTACGGCGCGATCTGGCGGGGCTGATGGCGCTGCGTGAGCCGGTGCGGGTGCTGCTGGACAAGCGGCCCGGCAAGGCGACTCAGAAGCGCTGGGCCTGGGTCAAGAAGGGCGCGCCGCTGATTCTGGAGATCGGCGGGCGTGATGCGGCGGGCGGGCAAGTCAGCGTATTGCGCCGCGACCAGCTGTGGCGCGAAGATGGCAAGCCGGCCTTTGTGGGCGAAGCGCGGGATAGCTTTGTGGCGCGTGCTGCGGCTGAGATTGAGGCGATCCAGCAGGCGCTGCATGCTGAGGCGTTGGCGCGCCGCGACGCGCAGATTACCCGCGGGATTGATACTCTGGAGGGGCTGAAGGCGTTCTTCAGCGAAGATCAAAAATACCCCGGCTGGGTGGAGATGGGCTGGAGCCGGCCTACGGGCGCGGCGCTGGACAAGGTGGTGGAGGTGCTGAAAACGCTGAAACTGACCATTCGCAATACGCCGCAGGGGGGGGCTGCGCCGCGCGGGGTGTGTCCCTTCACCGGCGAGGCGGCGGTGGAGACGATCTATGTGGCGCGGGCGTATTGATGTTGCGCGTGTTGGCAATTTTGGCGCTTGTCGTGGCTGGAGCGGTTCAGGCTCGTCAGCCAAGCGAAGTTGAGCGCCGCTTTAGCCCGGCCTATGCTGCTTGTCTCAGCCACGGCGAGGCGGCGCAGGGCGTGACAGTTGCCATGCGTGATTGCAACGGTGACGAGCTTGCCCGTCAAAACATCAAACTCAACGCAGCATATAAGCAGGCAATGCAGATACGCTCGGTCGAGCAAAGGCTAAAGTTACGGGATCTGGAGCGTGGGTGGATCAAGGCGCGACAAGCCAAGTGCAATCATGAAGCTGCGGGTGAAGATGGCGGTGACGGCGGGACAATGGGCTTGTTGAACTATGACGGCTGCATGCTTGACGAAACCATCCGCCGCACAATCTGGCTGGAACATTTGCGCTAAGCTGGCGCGGGGCGCGGGCTTGCCCTAAGGCGGGCGGCATGAGCCATTCCAAACATCCGCAGCGCCCGACTGTTCTGGGCCTTCCCTCGCGCCAACAGGTGCTGGATTTCATCGCCCACGCCACTGACGAGGTCGGCAAGCGTGAGATCGCCCGCCACTTTGGGCTGAAGGGGGCGGAGAAGATACAGCTGAAATCGCTGCTGAAAGACATGGCCGAGGAGGGGTTGATTGACGGCAAGCGCACCGCTTTCCACGCGATGGGCGGGGTGCCCAAGGTCACGGTGCTGCGGGTGATCGAGATTGAGGACGGCGAGCCTATCGCCATTCCCGATAGCTGGCAGCCGGACGATGCCACCCCGCCGCCGCGCCTGCGGGTGGTGGCACCCAGAACGAGCGGGGGAGGCCCGCGTAAGGGGCCGCGTGACAACGCTGCCTTGGGCGTGGGCGACCGCGTTTTGGCGCGCACCGAGGAGACCGAGACGGGCTGGATCGCCCATCCGATGAAGAAACTGCCCGCTATGGCCGACCAGATTATGGGCGTGGTGGAGATCGGCAAGGACGGAAAAGGCTGGCTGGCGCCGGTGGATAAACGGGTGCGGTTTGGCTCGGCGATCAGCGATTTAGGCGGGGCGGTGGCAGGGCAATTGGTGCTGGCCGAGCCTTCGGGGCGCTCGGCGCGCGCCGGGGTGCGGGTGACGGCGGTGCTGGGCGATCCGCTGGCGCCGCGTGCCTTCAGCCTGATTGCCATCCACAAACACGGCCTGCCGCATGTGTTCAGCAGCGAAACCTTGGTCGAGGCGGAATTGGCGGCAAAGTTGCCCCTGACGGCAGAGACGCGCGAAGACCTGACGCATCTGCCGATCGTCGCCATCGACCCCATCGATGCCCGCGACCACGATGACGCCATCTGGGCTGAGCCGGACGGCGAGGGCGGTTTCCGCGCTTTGGTGGCGATTGCGGATGTGTCGTTCTATGTTCGCCCCGGCGGCGCGCTGGACCGCGAGGCGCGGAAACGAGGCAATTCGGCCTATTTCCCCGACCGCGTGGTGCCGATGCTGCCCGAGGTTTTGAGCGCCGACGTTTGCTCGTTGAAGGCGGGCAGCCCTCGTGCCGCGATGGCGTGTCATTTGGGCGTTGATGCCAAGGGGCGGATTACGTCTTGGCGTTTCACCCGCGCGATTGTCCGTATCCATGAGGTGATCGCCTATGAGGAGGCGCAGCGGCGGATTGATGCTGCCGAGGCCGAACCGCATTTGGTGAACCTGTGGGCGGCGTGGGCTGCGCTGGCGGCGGCGCGTGACGAGCGTGATCCCTTGGCGCTGGAATTGCCAGAACGCCGGGTGATGCTGGACGAGCGCGGGCGGATTACCGAGATTGCCCTGCGTGAAAGGCTGGATGCGCACCGCGTGGTCGAGGATTTCATGATCGCCGCCAATGTCGCCGCCGCCAAGGCTCTGGAGGCCAAGGTGCAGCCGGTCGCCTATCGCATCCACGAACCGCCGAGCCGCGAGAAGTTGATCGCGCTGAAGGATTATCTGGCGACGTTTGAACGTAAATTGTCGTTGGGGCAGGTGATTACGCCGGGGCTGTTCAACCGTATGCTGAAGGATGTCACCGACGAGGCCGAGAAGGCGCTGGTGATGGAGGCGGTGCTGCGCAGCCAGACTCAGGCCTATTACGGGCCGCGCAATGCGGGGCATTTTGGGTTGGCGTTGGGGTCTTATGCGCATTTCACCTCGCCGATCCGGCGGTACAGTGACCTGTTGGTGCACCGGGCTTTGGTGGATGGATATGGGTTGGAGCAGCCTGCGCCTAAATCGGATTTGCCGCCGCATTCGGGCCTGTCCCCGCGCGACCGGGCCGATTTGGGGCGGATTTGCGATGCGATATCGGTCACCGAACGCCGCGCGATGGAGGCGGAGCGCGATACCATCGACCGTTATGTGGCGGCTTGGCTGTCCACCCGTGTGGGCGAGGTTTTTGATTGCCGGGTGACCGGGGTGCAGCGTTTTGGTCTGTTCGCCACCATTTTGGGGCTGGGCGGCGATGGTTTGGTGCCGATATCGGTGCTGGGTGATGAAAGGTTCGGGCATGACGAAAAAGGGCAGGCTCTGGTGGGGGAGCACACGGGCACGCGATTTGGTATGGGCGATTTGCTGCGGCTGCGGCTGGCGGAGGCCAACCCGCTGACGGGGGCGCTGAAGTTCGAGCCCGAGGACAGTGACGGCCGCATCGAAAAGCGCGGCAGCCCCCGCCCTGAACAGGGCAGGCGCGGTTCGCATCTGGTAGGCAAACGCGGGCGTCCAGCCAATGTGCGCCACCAAGGGCGCAAACGTTAGCTCAGCCGGTCGAGATCCGCGTCGGTGAAGGTGCCGGGGATGATGTAGAGCGGGCAGCTGATCCCGCCCAGACCTTGGCCCGAAAAATGCGAAACCAGCGGGCCGGGGTGGCCTTCGCGTGCGGCGCCCAGCACGAGGGCAGCCACCTCGGGGTGCTCGGCGATATATTCGCGCACCACTTTGGCGCCCTCGCCGTGGCACACCGATATGACCGGGGTGTGGCCATCCTTGGCCAGCACATCGCCCACGGACGCGCTGGCCATTTGTTCGGCGCGGGCGAAAGCCTCGGCCTCTATGGTGGCCTGAATGCTGCCGAATGCCAGGAAAGGCTGGGGTTCCACCACCGCCAGCACATGCACGGTGCCGCCCGTTTTGGCGGCGCGCCGGCTTGCAAAGCGCAGCGCTACGCCGGCTTCCTCGCTCTCGTCCATGATTACCAGATATACGCGCATGGTTTTGCCCCTGTCGCCTCTATGGTATCTCTACAAACGTATTTGTTGCAAGCGTCTTGCCCTTCGCCCGCAATTTGGCCAGAACGTTTGCCATAAACATGCTCATCAGAGGGTAAAAAGCCACTCATGTCGATCGCCATCAAGATGCCCGCCCTGTCGCCCACCATGGAAGCGGGCAAACTCGCCCGATGGCTGGTCAAGGTGGGGGACACCGTTTCATCCGGCGACATCATGGCCGAGATCGAAACCGACAAGGCCACCATGGAGTTTGAGGCCGTGGACGAGGGCGTGATCCTGTCCATCGACGTGGCCGAGGGCACAGAGGATGTGAAGGTGGGCACGGTGATCGCCACGCTGGGAGGCGACGGCGAGGAGGCTGCGCCTGTGGCCAAGGCCGCGCCGGTTGCGGCTGCACCTGCGGCGGTTGTGGCTGCCGCGCCTGCGCCGGTGGCTGCGCCCAAGGTTGCCGCTGGCGACCGCGTGGTTGCCTCTCCGCTGGCCAAGCGGATCGCGGCGGACAAGGGGATTGATCTGGCCGGTATTGCGGGTTCTGGCCCCAAGGGCCGTATCGTGCGCGCCGATGTTGAGGGGCTGACGGGCGGGGCCGTTGCGTCTGCGCCGGTTGCTGCGCCTGTGGCCGTTGCCGCGCCTGCCGTGCCGGCCGCCCCGTCTGCGCTACCGGATTACGGCATTCCGCATGAGGATGTGGCTCTGTCGGGCATGCGCAAGGTTATCGCGCGCCGGCTGACCGAATCGAAGCAGACAGTGCCGCATATTTACCTGACGGTGGATGTGCGTCTGGATGCGCTGTTGGCGCTGCGTGGGCAATTGAACGCGGCACTGGCGGGGCGCGGAGTGAAGCTGTCGGTCAACGATCTGCTGATCAAGGCGCTGGGTGTGGCCTTGATCCAGGTCCCCTCGTGCAATGTGGCCTTTGCGGGGGATACTCTGCGCCAGTTTAGCCGCGCGGATATCAGCGTGGCGGTCAGCATTCCGGGCGGTTTGATCACCCCGATCATCACCGATGCGGCCGGCAAGGGCGTCGCGCAGATTTCCACCGACATGGGCGCGCTCGCCGCCAAGGCCAAGGAAGGCAAGCTGCAACCCGCCGAATATCAGGGCGGCACCGCCAGCCTGTCGAACATGGGGATGATGGGGATCAAGCACTTTGAGGCCGTCATCAACCCGCCGCAGGGCATGATCATGGCGATCGGCGCGGGCGAGAAGCGGCCTTGGGTGATGGAGGACGGCAGCCTTGGCGTCGCCACCGTGATGTCTGCCACCGGCAGCTTTGACCACCGCGCCATTGACGGCGCCGACGGCGCGCAACTGATGGCCGCCTTCCGCGCTTTGGTGGAGAACCCGTTGGCGTTGGTGGCTTAAAGCGTGCCTCGCCCCACATCTGAACCCGTGATCCGGGTCACGGCGATGCCGGCGGACGCCAATGCCTATGGCGATATATTCGGCGGGTGGTTGATGAGCCTGATGGATATGGGGGCGGGGCTGATCGCTTCGCGCCGGGCCAAAGGGCGGGCGACCACGGTGGCGATGGATGGGATGCAGTTTCTGGCGCCGGTCAAAATCGGCGATGAGGTTTCGGTTTACGGTGCGCTGGTGAAGGTGGGGCGCACGTCGATGACCATCAGCATCGAGGCTTGGCGGCGGCACCGCAGCGAAGAAAACGGCGTGAAGGTGACCGAGGCGACCTTTACCTTTGTGGCAGTTGATGATGCGGGCAAGCCCCGATCTGTTGATTTGGAGACGTAATTCCGTGGCTGATACATATGATCTGATCGTTCTGGGTTCCGGCCCCGGTGGCTATGTGGCGGCGATCCGGGGGGCGCAGTTGGGCCTGAAGGTCGCGGTTGTCGAGCGGGAGAATTTGGGCGGGATTTGCCTCAATTGGGGCTGCATTCCGACCAAGGCCTTGCTGCGCAGCGCCGAGGTGTTCCACCAGATGAAGCACGCCAAGGCTTATGGCCTGTCCGCTACGGGTGTTGCGGCGGATCTAGAGGCGGTGGTGGCGCGCTCGCGCGGCGTGGCCAAGCAGCTGAATCAGGGCGTGACGCATCTGATGAAGAAGAACAAAATCGCCGTGCATATGGGCGTGGGCAAGCTGCTGGGCGGCGGCAAACTGGAGGTGACGGGCGATAAGGGGAAGGAAACCCTGTCGGCCAAGCATATCATCGTCGCCACCGGCGCGCGGGCGCGCGATCTGCCCTTTGCCAAGGCGGACGGCCAGCGCATCTGGACCTATCGCCACGCGATGACTCCGAAGGAAATGCCGACCAAGCTGTTGGTGATCGGTTCCGGCGCGATTGGGATCGAGTTCGCCAGCTTCTACAACGATATGGGCGTGGATGTGACGGTCGTAGAAATGATGGACCGCGTGGTGCCGGTGGAGGATGCTGAGGTCTCGGCATTCCTGGAGAAGGCGCTGACCAAGCAGGGGATGAAGATCCTGACGGGTGCGGGGGTGGAGAGCATCACCACCAGCGCCACCGGCGTCAAGGCCAAGATCAAGGGTAAGGATGGCAAAGTCGTCGATGGCGATTTCAGCCATGTCATCGTCGCGGTGGGCATCGTGCCCAATACCGAGGACATCGGGCTGGAAACGCTGGGCATCAAGGCCGAGCGCGGGATCATCGCCATCGACGCCATGGGCCGCACCAATGTGCCCGGTATCTGGGCGATTGGCGATGTCACGCCGGGGCCTTGGCTGGCGCATAAGGCCAGCCACGAGGGCGTCACCGCCGCCGAGGCCATCGCGCAGGCGCTGGGCAACAAGGATGTTCACCCCCACGGCATGGACCGCCGCAACATCCCCGGTTGCACCTATTGCCACCCCCAAATCGCCAGCGTCGGCATGACCGAGGCTAAGGCGAAGGAAGCCGGATACACTTTGAAGGTTGGCAATTTCCCCTTCATCGGCAATGGCAAGGCGATTGCGCTGGGCGAGCCAGAGGGCTTTATCAAAACCGTGTTCGACGCCAAAACCGGCGAATTGCTGGGCGCGCATATGGTCGGGCCAGAAGTGACCGAGCTGATCGCCGGCTATGTGGTGGGTAAGTCGCTGGAAACCACCGAGCAGGAATTGATGCAGACGGTCTTCGCGCATCCGACGCTGAGCGAGGCGATGCATGAGAGCGTGCTGGCTGCCTATGGGCGTGCCATTCACATCTGATGATGGGGGCGGGGCCTGCGCGGTCCCGCCTTAGTCGGCGTGGCCAGCGACGATATGTGCCAAAACGGCCTCGTGCAGCGGGGTTTGGAAGGCGCAGCCGATGGTGCGTTTTTCGATCCACGAAATCTTTGCCGACAGCACCTGATAGCCCGGAATGCGCACACGCACCAATTGGCTGGGGTCAGGATGGGCCAAGCCCGTCATGCGGAACCCCTCGGCTGACAAATCTTTCAGCGACAACCACACCCAGGGGCTCAACCCCTGCCGTGCCTCGCAGCGGATATATACCGCGGAACGGCTGCGTGAACGGCGGGTGGAGGCATGTTTTTCAGCGCTGGGGGATGCTTGTGGCACGTTTGCGTGATCCATTGAAAAGGTTAACCAGCGGCAGCATATAGCCCGCCACCCTTAAGGAAGTCGTAGTAAAATATTGCGAATAAACAATTAACACGTGTCTTTGGGTGCGCCCCGTAACCGGCATCGCGCAGGAGGAAATGGCGGATCTGCAGAAATAATGGGCGAAATTGACCATTTTCCCCTTGCTTGCCGGGGCCGCATGTGATTCTTACAAACTATGGTTAAGAGACGAGGTAACCCCAAACTGGCGCGAGAGTATGTGATGCAGGGCATCGCATTGTGCAGCCTGATGATTATGGGTGCGCTGGTCATCGCCGGGCCCAGCGGGCTGCTTGCCTGGGGGGAGAACCGCCACTTGCTGACCGAGCGGCAGGCGCAGATTCGCCAGTTGACGCAGACGCGAAATCGGCTGCAAAATCGCGTCAATTTGCTGGACCCGCATCATGCGGACCCCGATTTGGCCGGCGAACTGCTGCGCAGCAATCTGAATGTCGTGCACCCTGACGAGTTGGTTTTGCCGCTGCGCCGTTAGGGTTTTTGACGGATCGATAGCTGGGCATCCACACAATCATTGCCTGATTTTGCCACTCACGCGTAAGTCAGATGACAAATTCGCATGCGACGGTTTTCGTTATCGCCGTATCGTCCTATAGAACCATATTAAGCCATCGTGCAGTCACGCATTAGGGGGAATCAGTCTTGGCCAAAACCGGCAAATCCCAAGCCGCAGCGCAAACCGCCGCCAGCGAGGACGAATATCACCTCCACAGCCTTCAGGCGGCCTATATGGCCGATGATCGTTACGGCGCCAGCGACGCGGAATTGTTGCATTTTTACGAGCAAATGCTGCTGATCCGCCGCTTTGAGGAGCGCGCCGGGCAACTGTATGGCCTCGGCCTGATCGGCGGGTTCTGCCATCTGTATATCGGGCAAGAGGCGGTTGCGGTGGGGCTGCAATCGGCGCTCGATTCGGCCAAGGACAGCGTGATTACCGGCTACCGCGATCACGGCCACATGCTGGCCTATGGCATTGATCCCAAGCTGATCATGGCGGAATTGACCGGGCGCGGATCTGGCATCAGCCGAGGCAAGGGTGGATCGATGCATATGTTCAGCACCGCCCACAAGTTTTACGGCGGGCACGGCATCGTCGGCGCGCAGGTGTCACTGGGCACCGGGCTGGCCTTTGCGCATCAATATACCGGGGATGGAGGGGTCTGCGTCGCCTATTTCGGTGACGGCGCGGCTAACCAGGGGCAGGTGTATGAGAGCTTTAACATGGCGAGCCTGTGGAAGCTGCCTATCGTTTATGTAATTGAAAACAATCAATATGCCATGGGCACGGCGGTCGCGCGCGGCTCGGCGGAGACGCATTTCCACCGGCGCGGCGATGCCTTCCGAATTCCGGGTATGCAGGTGGACGGCATGGACGTGCTGGCGGTGCGGCAGGCGGCCAACAGGGCCGTGGAATACGTCCGCGCGGGCAATGGTCCGGTGCTGATGGAGCTGAACACCTATCGCTATCGTGGGCATTCGATGTCGGACCCGGCCAAGTATCGGACGCGCGAAGAAGTGCAGGATATGCGCGAACACCGCGACCCCATCGACCACGCCAAGGCCGAATTGATGGCGCGCGGCGTCACCGAGGACACATTGAAAGACATCGACAAACGCATCCGCGCTGCCGTTTCGGCTGCTGCTGATTTTGCAGAAAACTCGCCCGAGCCAGATCTGGCCGAATTGTATACCGACGTGCTGGTGGAGACCTACTGATGGCGCTGGAACTGAAAATGCCGGCGCTGTCGCCCACCATGGAAGAGGGCAAGCTGGCCCGCTGGCTGGTCAAACCCGGCGACGAGGTGAAGTCTGGCGACATTCTGGCCGAGATCGAAACCGACAAGGCAACGATGGAATTTGAGGCCGTCGATGAAGGCGTGATCGGCAGCTTGCTGGTCGCCGAGGGCACCGAAGGCGTGAAAGTCGGCACGGTGATCGCGGTGATGCAGGGTGAAGGCGGAGAAGCTGCGCCAGCGCCCGTCGCCGTGGCCCCTGTCGCGCCGGCCCCTGTCGTGGTTGCGGCCCCCGTCGCCGCGCCGCGCCCCGCTGATCCTGCCGTCCCGCATGGCACCAATATGAAAACCTCCACCGTGCGCGAAGCCCTGCGCGATGCGATGGCCGAGGAAATGCGCCGCGATGGCCGCGTCTTTGTGATGGGCGAGGAAGTGGCGCAATATCAGGGCGCTTACAAGGTCACGCAGGGCTTACTCGACGAATTCGGGCCAAAGCGGGTCATCGATACGCCGATCACCGAGTACGGTTTCGCCGGCATCGGCGCGGGCGCGGCGATGGGTGGGTTGCGGCCGATCATCGAATTTATGACGTTTAACTTCGCGATGCAGGCCATTGATCACATTATCAATTCGGCGGCGAAAACCAACTATATGTCGGGCGGGCAGATGCGCTGCCCGGTGGTGTTCCGTGGCCCCAACGGCGCGGCGACCCGCGTCGGCGCGCAGCATTCGCAGAACTACGGCCCGTGGTATGCCAATGTCCCCGGCCTGGTGGTGATCGCGCCCTATGATGCGGCCGATGCCAAGGGCTTGCTGAAGGCGGCGATCCGCAGCGAGGACCCGGTGGTGTTCCTGGAAAACGAGCTGGTCTATGGCCGGCAGTTTGAATTGCCCGAACTCGACGATCACGTTTTGCCCATCGGCAAGGCGCGCATCCACCGGGAGGGCAAGGATGTCACCATCGTGTCCTACTCGATCGGCGTCGGTTTGGCTTTGGAGGCCGCCGAAACGCTGGCCGCCGAGGGGATTGACGCCGAGGTGATCGACCTGCGCACGCTGCGTCCGCTGGACAAGGAAACGGTGCTGGCGAGTCTCGCCAAAACGAACCGTCTGGTGGTGGCCGAGGAAGGCTGGCCGGTGTGCTCGATTGCCTCGGAGATCACCACGATTTGTATGGAGGAGGGTTTCGACCACCTCGATGCGCCGGTGCTGCGCGTCTGCAACGAGGATGTGCCGTTGCCTTATGCGCATAATCTGGAGAAGCTGGCCTTGATCGATGCGGCGCGAATCGTCGCGGCGGTGAAGCAGGTTTGCTATCGCTGATTTAATCGACGCGCTGCCTGCCGAACACCGGCTCGCGCTGGCTTATGCGCCAATGGGGGCAGGCGGCGCGCGGGCGCGGGGGGCTTGGTTGGCGCTGCTGGCGCTGGATGCACGGCTGGCGGGGGTTGTTCGCAGCGCGCGGGAGCCTTTGCTGGGCCAAATGCGGTTGGCGTGGTGGCGGGACCGACTGAACGAAGCGCCGGGAACCACGCCGCGTGGGGAACCATTGTTGGCGGCTTTGGCGCCATGGGCGGCGCGCCGACAGGGCTTGGTCGCGCTGGTCGATGGCTGGGAAGTTCTGCTGGGCGAGGCGCCTTTACCGGCTGATGCGCTGGCCGATTTCACTGAGGGACGGGCCAAAGCCTGCGCAGCGCTGGCCGAATTGCTGGGTGCGGATGCTGTTTATACGGCGCGGCTGGCCAAGGGCTGGGGGCTGGGAGATCTGGCTGGGCACCTCTCGCACGCGGGTGAATTGCAAGCGGCGCGCGATCTGGCCGCCGCGCATGATTGGACGCCGGCGCGCCTGCCTCGGGCGATGCGGCCGTTGGTGATCTTGCATGGGCTGGCGCGGCGGCGGGTGCAGGGGCGGGCCACTGGCGCCGGGGCGTTTTTTACCGCGATGCGTTTGGGGTTTTGGGGTTCCTAGGATCAATACCTATGGCTATGCTTGGGTTCACATCTGGGGGGAATCCTAAATGAACCGAATGGTGCTGGGGGCGGTCGCAGCCTTGCTGATGGTGTCTGCCGGGATATTCTGGTGGCAGGGCCGCGCGGAGGTCCAGCGCGGTGTTCCGCCGCCAGACATAGCGGGCAATGCGGCGGCGGGCGATGTGCCCATTGTTCTGCCCAGCGCTGGCCGGCATGGGCGAGGGGCGGCCTTGCCCGCCACCGGCGCCAAATCCGCGCAAAGCGCCGAGGACCGCAAGTTCAACCGTTACGACAAGAACCACGACGGCGATATCACCCGAAACGAAATGCTGGCGACCCGCGTCAAGGCCTTCCAAAAGCTGGACACCAACCACGATAATTTGCTGAGTTTTGAAGAGTGGGCGGTAAAAACGTCCAACCGCTTCAAAGACATGGACGCCAATGGTGACGGCATTATCACCCGCGCAGAATTCGACGCCTATCAGGCGGCGCATGTGAAGAAAAAGAAGCCCAGCTGTGCCTGTTCTTCCGCGCGGGCGCCTTCGCACGGCGGCAAGGGCGAACCACAGGGCGAGGATTCAGAGGGCGACGCTGCCGATCCAGGCCAATAAATCCGCCTTGGCGCGTTGGGTATAGGCCAGCTTGCGGTCTGGCTTGCGCAGCTTTTTGCCGTTGGTGTTGGTGGCGGCGATGGGCGGGAACAGGCCGAAGTTGATGTTCATCGGCTGATAGGTTTCCGCCTCGGCGTCGCCCGTGATATGCGCCAACAGGCCGCCCAATGCCGTGGTGCGCGGGGGTGATTGCCATTCGCGCGAGGTGGCCTCGGCCGATGCCATCAGGCCCGCCAGCAGGCCTACGGCGGCGCTTTCGACATAGCCCTCGCAGCCGGTGATCTGGCCGGCGAAGCGAATGTGGGGATGCGATTTCAGCCGCAGTTGTCGGTCCAGCAGGGTGGGTGAATTGAGGAACGTATTGCGGTGCAGCCCGCCGAGCCGCGCGAATTCTGCGTTTTCCAGCCCCGGAATGGTCCTGAAAATCCGGATTTGCTCGGCGTGGCGCAGCTTGGTTTGGAAACCGACGATGTTCCACAGCGTGCCCAGCTTGTTGTCCTGGCGCAGTTGCACCACCGCATAGGGCCAGCGCCCATTGGGAAATTCAGGCGTTGCATCGTGCGGATTGTCCAGCCCCACCGGCTTCATTGGCCCGAAACGCAGGGTTTCGATGCCGCGTTCGGCCATGACCTCGATCGGCATGCAGCCGTCGAAATAGGGGGTGTTGGCCTCCCATTCCTTGAATTCGGTCTTTTCTCCGGCAATAAGGGCTGCGTGGAAAGCCTCGTATTGTTCCTGCGTCATTGGGCAGTTGATGTAGTCTTTCGTCTCGCCCTTGTCCCAGCGTGAGGCCATCCAGCAGACGGACATATCAATGGAATCGCGGTGAATAATGGGGGCGATGGCGTCGAAAAAGGCCAAGGCGCCGGCGCCGGTGGCCTCGCCGATGCTGCCGGCCAAGGCTTCACCGGTGAGCGGGCCGGTGGAGATGATCGTCAGCCCGGCGTCTGGCAACTGGTCCACACGCTCGCGGACAATGGTGAGGGTGGGCTGGGCGGCCAGCGCGGCCTCGATCTCTGCGGAAAATACATCGCGGTCTACCGCCAGCGCACTTCCCGCCGGCACCCGCGCCTTGTCCGCCGCCGCCATCACCAGCGATCCCAGCTCGCGCATTTCCTGATGCAGCAGGCCGACGGCGTTGGCGGTGTGGTCATCGCTGCGCAGCGAGTTCGAGCAGACCATTTCGGCCAAGGCGTCGGTTTGGTGCGCGGGGCTGCGATCCCCCGCCGCGTCGCCGCGCATTTCGGACAGGCGCACCTTCAGCCCCCGCCGCGCGCATTGCCAAGCGGCCTCGCTGCCTGCCAGCCCGCCGCCGATGATGTGTATGTCATATTCCATGTCCGCCGCTTGTATGGCTGGGACAGAAAGGTCAAGAGGAGCTTGAGGAGGCGCCAATGGGCCGCAAAATATGGCTGATTGCCAGCATAATAGCTGGGACCAGTTATTGGCTGGTGATGGGCATCGAGCCGATGACGCCGGTTTTGCTGGCTTGGAAGGCGGCGGGCGTGGCTTTGCTGGCGCTGTGGGCGTGGACAGATGGCAAACCGGCGGCGCGCACAATCGCGGGGGTGATGGCGCTGGGCGCAGTCGGTGATGTCGTCATCGAGGTGAACTTTACCGCTGGGGGGATCATGTTTTTGACCGGGCATTTCCTGGGGCTATGGTTGTATTGGCGCCATCGCAGCGATCAGCTGCCGGCGTTACGGCGTGGCCTTGCACTGGCTTTGTTGCTGATGGTGCCGTTATTGGCGTGGCGGCTGTCGGGCCAGTGGGGGCCGGGCGTCTATGCCATCGGGTTGGGGGCGATGGCGGCCAGCGCGTGGATCAGCCGTTTTGGCTGGAGCGTGAGGCTGGGTGTTCTGGCCTTTGCCGCCAGCGATTTGTTACTGTTTGCCAGCCACGGGGTGGTGGCCGGCAACATCATCGCCGACTTGCTGGTCATGCCGCTGTATTACCTTGGTCAGCTGGCGATATGTACCGGCGTGGTTCGCGCCCGCTGAGGCCGATCAGACCTCAGCGGAACCTTCCACGCCAGCTTCGCCGCCCTCATCAGCGTCATCACCTTCGCCGTCGTCGGCCAGACGGACCGCCGAGACGACCTGCTCTTTGCCGGCGACATTGAACAGGCGCACACCCGCCGAGCCGCGCCCGATCACCCGCAGGCTCTCCAGCGGCAGGCGGATCAGTTTGGCCTGATCGGTGACCAGCATCAGCTGATCGGCCTGAGCCGCCGGGAAGCTGGCGACCACCGGGCCGTTGCGGGGGATGTTGTCGATATTGGTGATGCCCTGACCGCCCCGCCCGGTGCGGCGATATTCATAGGCGGACGACAGCTTGCCGTAACCATTGGCGCAGACGGTGAGGATGAATTGTTCGCGCAGCGCGAGTTCGTCCATGCGTTCGGCTGCCAGCGAGGGTTCGCCCTCCTTCTCGCCCTTCCAGGGTGCGAATTTCAGGTATTCCTCGCGTTCCTCGCTGCTGGTGCCGACGCGGTGCAGGATCGACAGTGAGATAACTTCATCGTCGCCTTTCAATACCATACCGCGCACACCTGTGGAGGTGCGTGAGGTGAATTCACGCACTTCGTCGGCGGCGAATCGAATCGCCTTGCCGGCGCGGGTGGCCAACAATACGTCGTCGCCGGCGTCCAGCAGCGCCACGCCGATCAGTCGGTCTGCGCTGTCATCCTCAAACCGCATGGCGAATTTGCCGTTGCTGGGGATATTGGCGAAGGCGTCCATGCTGTTGCGGCGCACATTGCCCTTGGCGGTGGCGAAGACCACGGACAGCGCGCCCCATGTCGTCTCGTCCTCTGGCAGAGGCAGGACGGCGGTGATGGTTTCGTCTTTGTCCAAGGCTGGCAACAGGTTGACGATGGGCCGGCCGCGGGTGGCGGGGCCGCCTTCGGGCAGTTTCCACACCTTCATGCGGTAGACCTTGCCGGCGGTGGAGAAGAACAGCACCGGATTGTGGGTCGATGTGACGAACATCGTCGCCACGGCGTCCTCTTCCTTGGTGGCCATGCCGGCGCGGCCTTTGCCGCCGCGTGCCTGCGCGCGGAAAGTGGAGAGCGGCGTGCGCTTGATATAGCCATCCAGCGTGACGGTGACGACCATATCGAGCTGTTCGATTAGGTCCTCGTCGTCGATGCCGTCCGACGCGGCGGTGATTTCAGACACGCGCGGCGTGGCGAAGGCGGCTCGTACGGCCACCAATTCGTCGTGCATGACGGCGAACAGCTTCACCCGGTCGGCGAGGATGGCGAGATATTCGGCGATGGCGACGGCAAGCACCTTCAGTTCGTCACCGATTTCGTCGCGGCCAAGGGCGGTCAGGCGGTGCAGGCGCAGGTCGAGGATCGCCTTCACCTGCGCTTCGGATAGGCGGTAGGTGGAGGCTGCGAGCGAGGCGGTGTCGTCCTCGATCGCCTCGACCAGCTTGATATATTGCGCGATATCGCCAATCGGCCATTCGCGGGCCAGCAAGCCAGCGCGTGCGGCAGCGGGGTTGGGGGCGCCGCGAATGATCCGCACCACCTCGTCCATATTGGTGACCGCGACGACCAGACCCAGCAAGATATGCGCCCGGTCGCGCGCCTTGTTGAGTTCATATTTGGTGCGACGGGTGATGACTTCCTCGCGGAAGCTGATGAAGGCGCGGATGATGTCGACGAGGCAGAACACCTCTGGCCGGCCACCGCGAATCGCCAGCATATTGGCGGGGAAGCTGGATTGCGCCGGGGTGTTGCGCCACAGCTGATTCAGCACCACCTCGGGGCTGGAATCGCGCTTCAGCTCGATGACGACGCGCACGCCTTCGCGGTTCGATTCGTCGCGGATGTCGCTGATGCCCTCGATGCGTTTGTCTTTGGCGGCTTCGGCGATCTTCTCCACTAGGCCGTTTTTGCCGACCTGATAGGGGATGGAGGTCAGGACTATGGAGCGGCGGTCGCCCCGGCCTTCCTCGATCTTGTGGCGGGCGCGCATGATGATGCTGCCGCGCCCGGTGGTATAGGCCGAACGCGCGCCGTGCAGGCCCAAAATCAGCGGGCCGGTGGGGAAATCGGGGGCGGGGATGATCGCCATCATCTCCTCGGCGGTGATTTCGGGGTTGGCCATCATGGCCAGCACGCCGTCGATCACTTCGCCAAGGTTATGCGGCGGTATGTTGGTGGCCATGCCGACCGCGATGCCGCCCGCGCCGTTGACCAGCAGGTTGGGGAAGCGCGCCGGCAGCACCTGAGGCTCGCGCCGCGAACCGTCATAGTTGTCCGCGAAATCAACGGTGTCCTTGTCGAGGTCCTCCAGCAAGGCCATCGCGGACTTTGCCAGACGCGCCTCGGTGTAACGCATGGAGGCTGGCGGATCGGGGTCCATCGAACCGAAGTTCCCTTGGCCATCGATCAAGGGCAGCCGCATCGACCAATCCTGCGTCATGCGCGCCAATGCGTCATAGATCGCGCTGTCGCCATGCGGGTGATAGTTACCCATGACGTCGCCGACGATCTTGGCCGATTTGCGATAGGGCCGGCCGGGGACGAAGCCGCCTTCTTGGCTGGCATACAGAATGCGGCGATGCACGGGTTTCAAGCCGTCGCGGATGTCAGGCAGGGCGCGCGCCACGATCACGCTCATCGCGTAATCGAGGTAGCTGGCCTTCATCTCGTCGACGATGTCGATGCGGGTGTATTCGCTGCCCGGCTTTGGGCCCGGTTCGGGCGCGGCGGGCTCGGGCAGGGTGATGTCGTCGCTCACGCGGCTGTTCTATTCTGTAAGGAGAAAATATGCATGGGTTGCCTCTAGGCGATGGGCGGCGGCTTGGCCAGCGCGGCCTGCGCCGAGGCGGGGGATGGAAGCATTTTTTCCACAAACGCCTTTTGGACCCAAATCACCCTTGTGGGCGCGCAAATGGCGACATTCGTGCCGAAAAACGCGATCGTGCGCGTTCAATTGGCGTTCAACTGAGGTGGATCAATGTGACAGGCGTTGCAAATGGCACAAATCGGCGGCACTAGAATGGCACTAAAGTCTTACGCCCCGCAGCACGGCAGGGCCAGATAATCGACAAAGGAGACGACCTGAAATGATGTTCCATTCTGCGGCCCCGCGTGGGCGCAAATTCGCTCGCATGATGCTGGCCCCGATGCTGGTGGTGGCGCCGATGCTGGCGCTGGGCGCCGCCTTGAGCGCGACCCCTGCGCTGGCCAAGGATGCCGCGCCCAAATATTCGGAAAAGTTCATCGCCGCCGCCGGCCCGCTGCAAACCGCGCTGGGCAAGGTGCCCAAGGGCCAAAAGCCCGATGCCGCCACGCTCGACTCGCTGAAAAAGCAGCTGGACGGCGCGGTTGCTGCCGCCACCACCCCCGATGACAAATATGCTGTGGGCGGCTTGGCTGTGTCGATCGGCTCTATGGCGCAGGATATGACGATTCAGTCGCAGGGCGTTCATCTGTTGATCGACAGCGGCAAAGCGCCCGCTGACCAACAGCCCAAGCTGCATTATTATGCCGGCAGCTTTGCTTATCAGGGCAAAGACTACGCCACTGCCCAAACCGAGATGAAAATTGCCATCGCTGGCGGGTACAAGGGCGCCGACGTCCTGACCATGTTGGCCGAGGCGCAGTTTGCATCGAATCAGACCTCCGATGGTCTGGCCTCGTTGCAGCAGGCGATCGACGCGCAAAAGGCGTCTGGGCAGGCTGTGCCGGCTGACTGGTATGACCGGGGAATTCAGATCGCCTATAAGGCAAAGATGATGTCGCAATCAGCCCAGATGGCTGCGCAACTGGTGAGCGACTATCCGACCAGCGCCAATTGGACGCTGGCGATCGATACGCTGCGTACCTCTGCGCAGTATCCCTCGAAGGAGATGCTGGATTTGCTGCGCCTGATGGGCCGCACCAATTCCTATGAGGGGTCGGCGGATTATTTGGAATATGTGCAGGACGCCGATCCGCGCCGTCTGCCGGGCGAGGCCAAGGCCGTGCTGGATGCCGGTGTCACGTCGGGCAAGCTGAGTGCGTCTAACACCGATGTGCGTGAGTATTATGGGGTGATCAACAGCCGTATCGTTGCGGATAAGGCTTCGATGCCATCGGTTTACGCCCATGCGCATGGCGCCAGCGTCAGCGCCGTTCTGGTGGTTGGCGATGCCGACGCGCTGCTAAACTATGGCGAATATGCCAAGGCGGCAGAGCTGTATCAACTGGCGCTGGGCAAACCCGGCGTGGATGCCAATCTGGCCCTGACCCGTCTGGGCATCGCGCAGGTTGGAACCGGCGATTATGCTGGCGCTCAGGCAAGCTTCGCAAAGGTGACGGGTTCACGCACGGATATCGCCAAATTGTGGATCATCTACGCCAAGCAAAAGGCTGCGGGGAAGTAACTCTCGCGGGGTTTTGAGTGGAAGGGGGCGGCGGGCAACTGCCGCCCCTTCTATTTGACCGGAGCGAAACTGCCGTCGGCCTCGTCCAGCAGGTGTAAGACGCCGTCGGATATGGCGAAAAACGCCCCGCGCAGGGTGATGGAGCCATCGGCTTCGCCCTCACGCACGCAGGGGAATGTGCGCAGGTTGGCCAAGCTGACGCGCACGCCGGCGTGTTCCATCGCGCGTTCGGCTTCTCGCCCGGTGGTGCCATACTTTGCGGCGACGGGTTCGCGGGCCTCGTCCAGCAGGGCGATCCAGTCGGCGATGAATCCGCCTTCGCCGGGTCTGGTGCCGTGCAATTCGCGGGTCAAGGCCGCCTTGCAGCCGCCGCACATGCCGTGGCCCAGCACGACGATCTCGCGCACCTTTAACACCTGCACCGCAAATTCCAGCGCGGCGGAAACGCCGTGATGGCCGGGGGTGGTTTCAAACGGGGGCACCATCGCGGCAACATTGCGCACCACGAAAATCTCGCCCGGATCGACGTCGAACACCTGCGCGGGGTCCACCCGGCTGTCCGAGCAGGCGATCACCATCACCTCGGGGCTTTGTGATTGGCGAAGGCTTTCCCAGCGTTCACGGCGCGGGTTCCATGCGGCTTCTCGGAAACGGTGGTATCCGGCGATCAGGCGGTCGAGTTGCGGCGATGTGGCTTGGGTCATGCGCGCATCAATGGCGCTGATCATGGCAGGCCGCAAGCCGCGTTTGGGGGGATGGACGATTTGGCTCTGGAAAGGAAACGCGCATCAGCCTATCTGGCGGGGATGAGCGACCAATCCCCATCCCCGATGCTGCGCAAACCCGACTGGATTCGCGTCAAAGCCCCCACATCGCGCGAATATGGCGCCACACGCGACCTGATGCGCGGGCTGGGCCTCAACACCGTGTGCGAGGAGGCGGCCTGCCCCAACATCGGCGAATGCTGGAGCAAAAAACACGCAACGGTGATGATCCTTGGCGATGTTTGCACACGCGCTTGCGCATTTTGCAACGTCAAGACCGGCATGCCGCGCAAGGTGGATGCCAGCGAGCCTGCCCACGTCGCTGAGGTCGCGGTCAAAATGGGGCTGGAGCATATCGTCATCACCAGCGTCGACCGCGATGATCTGCCCGATGGTGGCGCCGGCCAATTCGTCAAGGTGATCGAGGAACTGCGCAAACACGCGCCCAAGACCACCATCGAGATCCTCACCCCCGATTTTCGCGGCAAGATGCGCGCCGCGGTGGAGGCGATCGTCGCCGCCGGGCCGGATGTCTACAACCACAATCTGGAAACCGTGCCGCGCCTGTATCCCACGATCCGGCCCGGCGCGCGTTACTATGCCTCTCTGCGGTTGTTGGAGGAGGTGAAGGCGCATAACCCGATGATCTTTACCAAATCGGGCGTGATGCTGGGGCTGGGCGAACAGCGGCTGGAGGTGCATCAGGTGATGGACGACATGCGCTGTGCCGACATAGATTTCCTGACCATGGGCCAATATCTGCGCCCCACACCCAAGCATACCGAGGTGATCGAATTCGTACGGCCCGAAACCTTTGCCGCCTATGGTTCGATTGCGAGGGCCAAGGGGTTTTTGCAGGTGGCAGCCAGCCCGTTGACGCGATCCTCCTACCACGCGGGCGCCGATTTTGCCGAAATGAAAGCCGCGCGCGAGGCCCAGTTGGCGAAGGCGCGCTAATGCCCGGAATGCACGAAGTGCGCCGTCTGCCCTGGACGCCTGAGCAGATGTTCGACCTGGTGGCGGACGTTGCGCGGTACGGCGAGTTTCTGCCTTGGGTGGTGGCGACGCGGGTCAAATCCGACGACGGCGATGTGATGATCGCCGACATGCTGGTGGGTTTTAAAATGCTGCGGGAAAAATTCACCAGCCGCGTCGTCAAGCAGCGTCCCAACACTCTGACCGTGCATTATATGGATGGCCCGATGCGCGATCTGGACAACCGATGGGAATTTCGCGCCACCCCCGATGGCGGCTGCGAGCTGGATTTCAGCGTCAAATTCACCTTTCGCAACGCTTTGTTTGAAAGCCTCGCCGGGCAGTATTTTGACAAGGCATTCCGCAAGATGGTCGCCGCGTTCGAGGAACGGGCCGAAGCGCTTTACGGCAGCAACAGTTCCAGCGCCACCAGCAAAGCCTGACGCCGCACCTCGGCACGGCTGAGCGTTTCGCCGGGGGCGGCCTCGAATTGGCGCTCCTCGGCGAAGACCTCGCTGTTGCCGCGTGTTGCTTTGGCGAATACCACCAAACCCACAGGCTTTTGCGGCGTGCCGCCATCGGGGCCGGCGATACCGCTGATCGCCACCGCCACATCGGCCTCGCTGCGCTTTAACGCGCCCTGCGCCATCGCCCAGGCGCAGGCCACCGACACCGCGCCGAAGGTTTCGATGATGTTGTCTGGCACGCCCAAGGCGCGGATTTTCATCTCGTTGGCATAGGTGACAAAGGACCCCTCCAGCACCGCCGATGATCCGGCGCATTCGGTGAGTGCGGCGGCGACCAGCCCCCCGGTGCAGCTTTCGGCCAGCACCAGCTTGCGGCCAGCGGCGGCGTTTTCGGCCACCACGCGCTTGGCCAGCGCGGCAATGTCGGCGGGGAGGATGGAGGCATGGTCAGTCATGATGAAATCCGGTGCTAATTGGAGCAGATCGAGATGCGGCCGATATGCGCCGTGCCCGCGCGCGAACCCAGCCCAACCGCCAGACCGATAATCTCGGCCGTGCTCTCGGGCGGCAGCGGGGCCAGCAGGCGCAGCAGGCGATCGACCGGCAGACACCGGTCCAGCGGCAGATGCTGGGCCACCGCGCCGGCGATCAGCGTATCGACCAATTGTTGCTGTGTGGCGTCTGGCATGGACTTGATCGCGTCCACAGCGCCGGATGATGCCCCCGAGCTCAGCTTGAAGAACGCCGCCTTTGCGCCCGGCCAAGCGGCGGGTTTGGCGCTGGCATAGCGCGCCGACAATGCGCCCGCGTCGGTGCTCAGAAAGGACCCTGGTGCCAGCGAGGCCGCACATCGCTGGCCGATGCCGGTGATCGCGCTGGGCAGGGTATAGCTGGCGAGCGAGGTGAACTCGGCGGGCGTCAGGCAGGGCGGGGCAACCGGCGCGTCGGCGGCACGGGCGATGCCTGGCAGCGCCAGCATAACGGCGGTCAACAGGGTGGTGAGGTTGCGCATTGTTATCTCCATGGCTCAGGCGCGGATCAGGGTGGCGGCGGCTTGGGCGGCGATGCCCTCGCCGCGGCCGGTGAAACCAAGCCGTTCGGTGGTGGTGGCCTTCACACTGACCGCGCTGACCGGCGTGCCCATGATGCGTGCCAGCGCGCCTCGCATAGCTTCGCGGTGGGGACCGATCTTGGGGGCCTCGCAGATGATGGTGACATCAACATTGCCGATCCTATAGCCTGCCTCGGCGGCCAGCGCCACAGCGTGGGTCAGGAATTGGTCCGACGATGCCCCGCGCCAACGGGCGTCGGATGGCGGGAAATGCTGGCCGATATCGCCCGCGCCGACCGCGCCGAGGATCGCGTCCACCAAGGCGTGGATCGCCACATCGGCGTCTGAATGGCCGGCCAAACCGTGGGTGTGATCGATCTTTACCCCGCATAGCCAAAGATCCTCGCCCGGTGCCAAGGCGTGGACATCGAAACCTGTGCCGACGCGGATGGAGGGCAGTGCGGCATCGAAATCATGCGCATAGGTGAGTTTGTGCAAGGCTTCGTCTCCATCGACCAGTGCCACGGTGAGGCCGGCAGCCTGTGCCACCTGCGCGTCGTCGCCGGCGGTGGGGGTGGTATCCCATGCGCGGTGCGAGGCCAGAATATCGGCATAACGAAAGGCCTGCGGGGTCTGCACCCGGCGGAGTGCCTCGCGGTGGGCGGCGGCGCCCATGACTTCGCCATCGGCATGGCACAGACTGTCCACCACCGGCAGCACGGGAATCGCGCCGGGGTGGTCGGTCAACGCCGCCAGCAAGCGGTCGATCACGGCGCGGGGCAGGATGGGGCGCGCGGCGTCGTGGATCAGCACGTGCACGGGGGGCGTGCCGGCCAGAGCCTCCAGCCCCAACCGCACCGAGGCCTGCCGCGTGGCGCCGCCGGTGATGCAGCGCACCCCCGCGATGCCGGCCAGCGCGGCGTTGGCTATTTCCTCAGCGCCTTCAGGGATGGCGACGATGATTGAGGTGATACCGGCTGCGACCAGCGCCTCGACCGAATGGCGCAGCACTGGCTTGCCGCGCCACGGTGCGAATTGTTTGGGCAGTGGTTGGCCCGCGCGCAGACCTTGGCCAGCAGCGACAACCACGGCGGCGCTAAAGGGTGTGGCGGGGGTGTTCATCGAGGTTGGCGCGTAATCGCTTGCCGCCTTGTACGCAATCCACTAAGTGCTGCCTGTTTTTTAGGCAGGCAGATGATCAATACACCCGTTCCTCCCAAGCTTGGCGCGATCAATGTCGGGCCGGTGCGCATCGACAGCCCGGTTATTCTGGCGCCGATGACTGGCGTCACCGATCTGCCGTTTCGGCGCTGGGTGGCGCGCTATGGCACGGGGCTGAATGTCACCGAGATGATTGCCAGCCCCGCCGCCATCCGCGAAACGCGCCAGAGCATCCAAAAGGCCGCGTGGGATGCAATTGAAGAGCCGATCTCTATGCAATTGGTTGGCTGCGAACCTGCTGAAATGGCCGAGGCCGCCAAACTGAACGCCGACCGGGGCGCGGCGATTATCGACATCAATATGGGCTGTCCGGTGAAGAAGGTGGTGAACGGCGATGCCGGCTCGGCCTTGATGCGTGATTTGGGGTTGGCGGCGCGGCTGATCGAGGCGACGGTGAAGGCAGTTGATGTGCCGGTGACGGTGAAGATGCGGATGGGCTGGTGCCACGATGCGCTGAATGCCCCGGAACTGGCGCGGATTGCGCAGGATCTGGGCGCGCAGATGATCACCGTCCACGGCCGCACCCGCAACCAGATGTACAAGGGCGAGGCGGACTGGGCCTTCGTGCGGCGCGTCAAGGATGCGGTGACCATCCCGGTGATCGTCAACGGCGATATTTGTTCGATCGCTGACGTGGCGCGCGCGGCGGAACAGTCGGGCGCCGATGGGGTGATGATCGGGCGCGGGGCCTATGGCCGGCCGTGGTTCCTAGGGCAGGTGATGCATTGGTTGCAGAGCGGCGAGGCCTTGGCGGACCCGGTCCTCAGCGAACAATTCGATGTGATCATAGACCATTATGACGATATGTTGACGCATTATGGCAAGGAGGTCGGCGTCAAACTCGCGCGTAAACACCTCGGCTGGTATACCAAGGGGTTGCATGGCAGCGCCGAAATGCGCAACCGCGTCAATGTGATGGACGACCCCGCTGTAGTGATCGCCACCTTGCGCGAATTCTACGCGCCCTTGTTCCAGCGACAGGCCGCATGACCGCAGACGAGCCAGATGCGCCCCGTGCTCCCGATGCTTTACGTCAACTGGCCAGCCTGCCCCTGGCGGTGGTGCTGCTGGGGCCGGATCAGCGGATCGCCTCGGTCAATCCCGCCGCCGAGCAGTTTTTCGGTCAGAGCCTGAGGCGGCTGGCAGGGCGGCCTTTGAGCGAGGCGCTGAGCTTTGCCGACCCACGTGTGGCGCGGCGGCTGGGGCCGGGCGATGCACCGCTGTCGGCGCGGCAGGTGGATGTGACCGTCACCGGGCAGGGGCCTAGGCGGCTGGATATCACTCTGGCACCTGTTACCGACCACCCCGGCTGGCAGATGCTGAGCCTGCATGACAGCGCCGCGGCCGAGGCGATGGGCGACACAGCCACCGCTGGCGATCAGGTGGTGCTGCGCGCGCCAGAGGTCTTGGCGCATGAGATCAAGAACCCGCTGGCCGGGATACGCGGCGCGGCGCAATTGCTGGCCCGCAAGCTGGGGGCGGGCGACCGCGCGCTGACCACGCTGATCGCCGACGAGGTGGACCGCATCGCCAAGCTGATCGACCACATGCAAACGCTGAGCCGCCGCACCGCCGAGCCCGTCGGTCCCTGCAATCTGCACGAGGCGGTGCGGCGCAGCATCGCCATTATGGAGGCAGCCGGTGGCAATAATGTGCGGATCGAGGAGGAATTTGACCCCTCGCTGCCGCCGGTGATGGGCAGCTCGCATGTGTTGGTGCAGGTGCTGATCAACCTGCTGTCGAATGCGCGAGAGGCCTGCAAGGGCGTCCAAACCCCGCGCATTGTCGTGCGCACGCGTTATGCCTCGGGGTTGCAATTGCACGGCGCGGGCAGCGATGGCCCGGTGCGTTTGCCCATTGAGTTGCGGGTCAGCGACAATGGGCCGGGCATCGATCCCGCCGTGCGCGACCACATATTCGAACCGTTTGTGACCAGTAAAAAGAGCGGTCAGGGACTGGGGCTGGCCTTGGTGCGCAAGTTGGTGCGCGACATGAATGGCCGCATTACGCATGACCGCGACGAGGCCGGCTGGACCCATTTCCGCGTGCATCTTCAGCAGGAACAGCGTCGGGCGATCCGCGAAAGGGCCATTTCCCTATGACAATTCTGCTGGTTGAGGACGACGTATCGATCGCCACCGTTATCACCGCCGCTCTGGAGGACGATGGCTTTAAGGTATCGCATTGCGACAGCATCGCGGGCCGCGACCGTTTCTTGGCGGGGCAGAGGTTTTCGGCGCTGGTGACCGATGTGATCCTCACCGATGGCGATGGGATCGAGACGCTGGGCAGCGTGCGCAAGGCGCATCCCGATATGCCGATCATCATCCTGTCGGCGCAGAACACGCTGGATACCGCGGTGCGGGCCAGCGACACGGGGGCGTTTGAATATTTTCCCAAGCCCTTCGACATAGAGGAACTGGTGCGTACCGTGCGGCAGGCGGCGGGCGCGGCGGGCGGCGGGGCCGGCGAGGACGTGGAGTCCGACACGCAGGGCCTGCCCCTGGTGGGGCGCAGCGCCGCGATGCAGGCGGTGTACCGCATGATTACGCGGGTGTTGAAGAACGATCTGACGGTGCTGGTGCTGGGCGAATCGGGCACCGGCAAGGAACTGGTTGCAGAAGCGATCCACCAGTTGGGGCAGCGGAGGACGGGGCCGTTTGTGGCGGTCAACACCGCCGCCATCCCGGCGGAACTGATCGAAAGCGAGCTGTTCGGCCATGAAAAAGGCGCCTTCACCGGCGCGGTCGCCCGCCACATCGGCAAGTTTGAGCAGGCGGCGGGCGGGACATTGTTCCTCGACGAGATCGGCGACATGCCGATGCAGGCGCAAACCCGGCTGCTGCGCGCGCTGCAATCGGGCAGCATCCGGCGCGTCGGCGGGCGCGAGGAGGTACGCATCAACGCCCGCATCATCTGCGCCACCAACAAGGATCTGGTGCCGATGATCGCCGCCGGCCAGTTCCGCGAGGACCTTTATTACCGCATCAACGTCGTGCCGATTGATCTGCCGCCCTTGCGCGATCGGGCCGATGATATTGCAGCCTTGGCGCGGCATTTTCTGGTGGCGGCGGCGGGCGAGGGGCTGCCTCGGCGGCAGTTGGGGGCGGATGCGATTGCGGTTTTGGCGCGTCAGCCTTGGCGCGGAAACGTTCGGGAACTGCGCAATTTCATCTACCGCATGGCGTTGCTGGCGCGAGAGGATCACATCGATGCCGCTGCTCTGGAGCCTATGCTGGTGCAGCAACCGGCCAGCGAACGTGTGGACGTAACGCCCGGTTTTGAGGGGGCTGTGCGGCAATGGTTTGCCGACGAAAATCCTGCAACGGGAACCATTTATGACGGCGCGCTGGCGGCCTTTGAACGGCCCTTGTTTGGCGAGGTTTTGCGGCAAACCGGCGGCAATCAGCTGCGCGCGGCGCAGATGCTGGGCATCAACCGCAATACATTGCGAAAACGGTTGATCGATCTGGAGGTCGACCCGGAAAGCTATCTGCGGCGGGGGTGACACAGCGCGATGCTGAATCCCCTTGCATAAGGGCAACAGTGGTGTTGTAATGCAGCAACGATGAGCGCCAAGCTTCCCCTTGAAACGCAATCTGCGCCCCCGCATCGCGCACCCCGCTGGCGGCGGCGTTTGCAAATTATCACCCGGCGTACGCGGCTGATCCCGATCATAGAGATGATCGCCGGTGTCACCTTCGTCATCGCCACGCTGAGTAGCTGGGCGGCGCTGTCGAACCCGGCGGGCAAGAGCACCTTGTTGCCGACCGGGCTCACCACGACGCTGCTGCTGGGCACGCTGGTTCCGGCGATGGCGATTCTGATGCTGCTGGGCAGGCGGATGGCGCTGCGCCGTGCGGCGGAAACCATCGGCGGCAAGGGGCGGCTGCATGTGCAGCTGGTGTTGCTGTTTTCGATGATTGCCGCTGTGCCGACGCTGCTGGTGGTGATTTTCGCCTCTTGGCAGTTTCAGGTGAATGCCGAGTTCTGGTTTTCCGACAGCTCGCGCGGGCTACTGGAGAACGCCAATAAGCTGGCGCATGGCTATTACGAGCAGACCCAACGCGACGTTTCACAAAATGCCGTTGCCATGGCCTTTGATCTGGATGACGCGCTGAGCAAAGCGCCCATCGCCAGTTTGGGCTTTCAGGCCTATGTCAAAGACGAGGTGCTGCGCCGCAACCTTGACCGCGTGGCTATTCTGCAAACCGACCATTTGGGCCGGCTTCAGACTTTGGCATTTTCGCCGGTGTCCAGCAAAGGACCGCCGCCGGGCATTACGACCGCTGATTTGCGCAAGCTGGATGCGGGCACCTCAATCGTTATCAACGCCTCGGCCGACCGCATCGAGGCGCTGACACCCATCGACCGGGCCGCTCGGCTGTATCTTTATGCCGCGCGCAGTTCGGATTTGTTAGAGATCGCGCAGGGACGGCGGGCCGAAAACATCGTGCGTGCCTATCACATGCTGACCGAAAGGGCGCGGTTGCAGCAATTTCGATTTAACGCGCTGCTGTTTGGTTTTTCGCTGACGGTGGTGGGCTTTATGGTGTGGCTGGCGCTGCGCGTTGCAGACCGGCAGGTGCAGCCGTTGTTTGATCTGGTGGCGGCGGCGCGGCAGGTGGGTAGCGGCAATTATGCCTTGCGCGTTGCGGGCGGCGCAGGTGCGGGCACCGACGAGATCGGCCTGCTGACCCGCGCCTTCAACCGCATGACCGCGCAGATTGAGCGGCAAACACGGGATCTGGTGGGCGCCAACCAGCAACTGGGTGAACGACGCGCCTTCATCGAGGCGGTGCTAGAATCGGTGACGGCGGGGGTAATTTCGCTGAATGCCGCCGGCGAGGTTCAGTTGATGAACTCCTCAGCGCAAAAACTGCTGCTGGGGCATGACGCGCCGCCGCCGGTTGGCCTGCCGCTGGCGGAGATCGCCCCCGCGCTGGCGTCTCTGGTCGCTGAGGGGCGCGGTGACGGCATCGTGCAATATGGAAAAGGCAACGATCTGCTGACCCTGGCGGTGAAATTGTCGCGCGACCGGGGCGGGCATGTGATCACCTTTGAGGACATCACCCGCCAGTTGATCGATCAGCGGCAGGCGGCATGGTCCGACGTCGCGCGGCGCATTGCGCATGAGATCAAGAACCCGCTGACCCCGATCCAACTGGCGACCGAGCGCCTCAGCCGCCGCTATCGTCGGCAGATCACCATCGACCCCGAATTGTTCGAGGAGCTGACCCACACCATCATCCGCCAGGTGGGCGAACTGCGCAAGATGGTTGACGAATTCTCCTCCTTCGCGCGGCTGCCCAAGCCGGTGTTCCGCCCCGAGGACCCCGTCGATCTGGCGCGTCAGGCCTTGTTCCTGCAAGAGGTGGCGCGCAGCGACATCGGCTTCAGCTTTGCCACCGCGGGCGCGATTGCCCCCATCGGCTGCGACCGCCATCAGTTTGGGCAGGCGATGACAAATGTGCTGAAAAACGCCACCGAGGCCATCGACGCCAGGATGAAAACGTCGGACGAGGATTATCGCGGACGGATCAACGTCGCGATGTATGAGGTAGAAGCCGGCACGCTGGTCGAGATCGCCGTCACCGACAATGGCATCGGCCTGCCGCAGGACCGCGAACGCATCACCGAGCCCTATGTCACCACCCGCGACAAGGGCACCGGCCTCGGCCTGGCCATCGTCAAAAAGATCATCGAGGAACATGGCGGGGCGATGAATTTCGCCTCTGCCGAGGGCGGGGGAACGCGCGTCACCATGCGCTTTGCCCGCGATCCCCTGAGTAGCGAAAACCCGCAATTGGCGGCGGAATAACCATGACATCTTACGCAGCAATGGAGGCAACATGGCCATCGAAATCCTGATCGTCGACGACGAAAAGGACATCCGTGATCTCGTCGCGGGGGTGCTCAGTGACGAAGGCTACGAATGCCGTACCGCCGGCGACAGCCGCGCCGCTCTGGAGGCGATTGATACCCGCCGCCCCAGTCTGGTGCTGCTGGATGTGTGGCTCCACGGCAGCCCGATGGACGGGCTGGAGGTGCTGGACGCCATCAAGGCGCGCGAGCCCGAACTGCCGGTGATCATCTTTTCGGGCCACGGCAATATCGACACGGCGGTCTCGGCGATCGGGCGGGGGGCGATGGATTTCATCGAGAAACCCTTTGAGGCAGAGCGCCTGCTGCTGCTGGTCGAACGCGCCACCGAGACCGAGCGTCTGCGCCGCGAAAACGCGCATTTGAAGCTGGATAGCGCGTTGGGCGACGCCTTTACCGGCAATTCCAGCGCGATCAATCAGGTGCGCGCGACGCTGAAACGAATCGCCAATACCGGCAGCCGTCTGCTGATTTCCGGCCCTGCGGGGGTCGGTAAGGAGGTCGCCGCGCGCTTGCTCCACAGTTGGAGCCCGCGGGCGGCCAACGCCTTTGTCAGCGTCAATTCGGCGCGGATTACGCCAGAACGCTTTGAACATGAACTGTTCGGCGAGGAGGTGGACGGCAAGCTGATCCGTGCCGGCCTGCTGGAAATGGCCGACGGCGGCACGCTGTACCTCGACGAGGTGGGGGATATGCCGCTCTCCACACAGGCGCGCATCCTGCGGGTGCTGACCGAACAGAGCTTTGCGCGGGTTGGCGGGCATCGGCAGATCCGGGTGGATGTGCGGGTGGTGTCGTCCACCAGCCGCAATCTGGAAAAGGAAATCGCCGAGCGCCGGTTCCGCGAGGACCTGTTCTACCGCCTGAACGTCGTGCCGGTCAGCGTGCCGCCCCTGTCCGAACGGCGCGAGGATATTCCCGCGCTGGTCGATCACTTCTTTGCCCGCAACGCTAATGATCAGGGCCTGCCGCCGCCTAATGTGTCGATGGAGGCGATGGCCGCGCTGCAGGTATATGAATGGCCCGGCAACGTCCGCCAGCTGCGCAATGTGGTGGAGCGCACGGTGATTTTGGCGCCGCGCGAAAGGCTGGGTTTGATCGAGCCGGATATGCTGCCTTCCGAGATCACCCACGGGCGCCTCGGCGGCGATGTCGGGATGTCAGCGATGATGGGCGTGCCGCTGCGAGAGGCGCGCGAGAGTTTTGAGCGCGAATATCTGCGGGTGCAGATCCGCCGGTTTTCGGGAAATATATCGAAAACGGCGGGGTTTATCGGCATGGAACGCTCTGCCCTGCACCGCAAGTTGAAGCTGCTGGGCATGGTAGAACGGCGCGAGGACGAGGAGGAAGAATAACGCCCGCCCGCCATTTTGACACATATCGGTAAAATAGCCAATTTACGCTGCGCATGCGAAACGATACTCTGCGCGTGGATTTCGGTCGGCAAGATTCGCCGGCCAGACTGCGGACCACACAAGTGGCCGCCAAAAACAGGAGCATACCCATGGCCGAAAAGACCCTCACTGCGCGTGCAGCGCCCAAGCCAGAGACCGAGACGCCCGAAGCTGTGGCGGTTCCCTTGGCGGCAAACCCCATCGGTGCGGGGACATCCTCGCCCAAGGGGCAGAACCTTCAGGATCAGTTCCTCAACCTGCTGCGCAAGAGCAAAACCCCGGTCACGATGTTTCTGGTGAAGGGCGTCAAGCTGCAAGGTATCGTCACTTGGTTTGACAATTTCTCGATCCTGCTGCGCCGCGATGGGCAGTCGCAGTTGGTGTACAAACACGCCGTTTCGACGATTATGCCCAGCCAGCCGATCGATGTGCGCCAATTTTCCGCCGCTGCGGACAACGGCAAAAAGAACCGCCTGTTGCAGGATGTGTTCCTCACCTCGACGCGCAATGCCGCCGTGCAGGTGACGATGTTTCTGGTGAACGGGGTGATGTTGCAGGGCCGGATCGCCGCGTTCGACCTGTTCTGCATGCTGCTGGAGCGTGAGGGCTATGTGCAATTGGCCTATAAGCACGCGGTTTCGACTATTCAGCCGCTGGGCCCTGTCGACCTGACGGGCGATGATTGGGACGGCGAAGAGGGTGCGGACGCCTGACCTACACCGACGCGCCATGGGCCAATGACGATCTTGCCGGCGAGGTAACGCGCGGGGCGAAGGTCGTGATCGTCTGCCCGGAATTCCGCACGCGCGGCGCATCCAGCACCACCCCCCACTCTAAATCCAATGGCGAGGCGCGGATCGAGGAGGCCAAGGGGCTGGCGCTGGCCATCGCGCTGGAGGTGGTGGAGGCCTTCGCCATCCCCGTGCGCGAGGTGCGCCCCGCCACCCTGTTCGGCGAGGGGCAGATCGCCAATATCGCCGCGCAGTGCGAAATGGGCGAGGCCGATCTGGTGATCATTGACGGTGCATTGTCAGCCGTGCAGCAGCGCAATCTGGAAGAAAAGCTGAAGCGCAAGGTGATCGACCGCACCGGGCTGATCCTCGAAATCTTTGGCGAACGCGCCGCCACCGCCGAGGGGCGGATGCAGGTGGAACTGGCGCATCTGGACTATCAGGCCGGGCGTTTGGTGCGCAGTTGGACCCACTTGGAACGCCAGCGCGGCGGGTTTGGCTTCCTCGGCGGGCCGGGCGAAACGCAGATCGAGGCCGACCGCCGCCTGATTCGCGATCGCATGGCGCGTATCCGCCGCGAGCTGGGGCAGGTGCGACGCACGCGGGGGCTGCACCGGGGGCGGCGCGAAAAGGCGCCTTGGCCGGTGTGCGCGCTGGTGGGATATACCAATGCCGGCAAATCGACGCTGTTCAACCGGCTGACCGGTGCCGATGTGATGGCGGAAAACCTGCTGTTCGCGACGCTGGACCCGACGATGCGTTCGGTGCGCCTGCCGGGGATCGACAAGGCGATCCTGTCCGACACGGTGGGCTTCATTTCGGACCTGCCGACGCAATTGGTCGCCGCCTTTCGCGCCACGCTGGAGGAAGTCACCGCCGCTGATGTTATCATCCATGTCCGCGATATTGCCGGCCCCGACAGCCAGCAGCAAAAGATCGAGGTGCTGGGCGTCTTGGCCGATTTGGGCTTGGTGCCGGGGGAGGGTGACGCATCGCCGCAAGCCCCCATCATCGAGGTGTGGAACAAGTGGGACCTGCTGCCCCCCGACGAGGCCGCATTTCTGCTGGAACGCGCCCGTATGGAAGATCCGCCAGTTGTGCCGATCTCAGCGTTGACCGGCGAGGGGTGTCCGGCGCTGCTGACGGCGATGAGCGCCCTGCTGACCGGCGACGCGCGCGAGCATATATTCACCCTGCCGGCGGGCGATGGTCAGCGGCTGGCTTGGCTGCACGCGCATGGCGAGGTCTTGGCGGACGAGCCTGCTGGCGAAGAGGATAACCCGCAAAGGCGGCTGCGCGTGCGGCTTAGCCCGCGCGAATTGGGGCGGTACTCGCGGATATAGGCGCCGGTTTGTTTTCGGCGCGTTTGACTTCTTGCCACAGGGCCTCTTGGCGCTTCAGATCGAGCGTGGCGAAATCATCCGCCAGCGCCTCCATCGCCCGAAAACGGCGCTCGAATTTGGCGTTGGCGGCGCGCAGGGCGTCCTCGGGGGCGATACCGTAGGCGCGCACCAGATTGGCTGCGGCGAACAGGAAATCGCCGGCTTCCTCTAGCTGTGTTTCGGGGGTGGGGGCTTCGGCGAGTTCGATGATTTCTTCGGCGACCTTGGCGGCGGGGCCGGCGGTGTCGGGCCAGTCGAACCCGACGCGGGCGGCGCGTTTTTGCAGTTTTTCCGCGCGCATCAGGGCGGGCAATGCCAGAGCGACCCCGTCCAGCGCGCTGGTGGCGCCTTGGGCGGCGCGCTCGTCAGCCTTTAACGCCTCCCATCGGGTTTCGCGCGGGACGTTATCCGCCACGCCGGCGAAAATATGCGGATGGCGCGCCTCCATCTTGTTGGCGATGGCGGTGGCGACGTCGTCAAAGGCGAAGTGGCCGGCTTCTTCGGCGATGCGGGCGTGGAAGACGACTTGCAGCAGCAGATCGCCCAATTCATCGCGCAAATCCGCCATATCCGCGCGCGCGATGGCGTCGGCGACCTCATAGGCCTCCTCGATGGTATAGGGGGCGATCGTGGCGAAGCTCTGCGCGACATCCCATTCGCAGCCGTGCACAGGGTCACGCAGCCGCGCCATAATGCTCAATAGACGGTCGAGCGGGGTCACATTTTTAGTCCGATTTCGCGCAGCCGCTGTTGCAGATATTGGTCGGCGGTGATGGGCGTGGGATAGAGGTTGGGGGCGGCCTCGCGGATGCAGCAGGGCAGGGTTTCGATCAGGAAATCGGATCGCGGGTGCAGGAAGAACGGCATCGAGTAACGGCTGAACCCGGCGCGCTCGCCCGCCGGGTTGCGGACGCGGTGCGTGGTGGAGGGCAGAACGTGGTTGGTGAGGCGTTGCAACATATCGCCGATGTTGATCACCATCGCCCCCGGCGGCGGCGAAAATCCCAGCCATTCGCCGTCTTTGGTTAACAGTTCCAGCCCGGCCTCCTCCGCGCCCAGCAGCAGGGTGATGAGGTTGATATCCTCATGCGCGCCGGCACGGATGGCGCCTCCTTGGGCGTCCGCCACTGGGGGGTAATGCAGCAGACGCAGGATCGAATTGCCGTTATCGATGGGGCCTTCAAACCAGTCCTCCGCCAGCCCCAGATGCAACGCGATAGCGGACAGGATCCGCGCGCCTACCGCGTCAAAAGCGGCGTAGAGTGCGGTGAAACAGGCGCGGAATTCGGCTGGGCGGGTGGGCCAGATGTTCGGCGCCATGTTCGGCGAAGCCCCCTGCGACATATCGCGGCCAACGTGCCAAAATTCTTTCAGATCATGCACAGCCGCGCCCTTGGCGATTTCGCGGCCAAAGGGGGTGTAGCCGCGCGCACCGCCGCCGCCCTCGACATAGTAGCTGCGTTTTTCCTCCTCGGGCAAGGCGAAGAACTCTTGCGCCAAGGCCCACCCCCTCGCGATCAGGGCGGGGTCGATGCCGTGGTCCTCGACCATGGCGAACCCGGCGCGGCGAAAGCTGGCGCCCAGCGCGTCAGCAATACGCGGCAGGGGCTGGGCGAGCGACACCACGCTGACTGGCGCGGCAACTGGGCTTGGGATATCACTGGTTGGCATTCTGGCCCCGCGGGTTGGTTGGCGCTAATATGCTCTCAAGGAGACGCCTGATGCCCACCCATACCACATCCTATTGGCTGATGAAGTCCGAACCTGACTGTTATGGCTGGGATCACCTTGTTGCCAAAGGTGAGGATACTTGGGAGGGGGTGCGCAACCACCGCGCGGCAAATAATCTGCGCGCCATGAAGGTTGGCGATCAGGTATTTTTCTACCATTCGAATGTGGGGCTGGAGATTGTCGGGATCGCCGAGATCAGCGAGGTTGGCCTTGCCGATCATACCGATCCCACAGGTAAATGGCCGACGGTGAAGGTGAAGCCATTGCGCAAATTGGCGCGGCCCGTGACGCTGAGAGAGATCAAATCCGACCCCATGCTGGCCGAGATGGAACTGGTGCGCCAGTCGCGCCTGTCGGTGGCGATGGTGCGGGCAGAGGAATGGGATCACATCTTGAAGTTGGCGGGCGATTGAACCCATCCCGGAACGGGACAATCTATGGTTACCAATTGGTTAAAGTCGCTTGTCCGTGCATATACACGCTCTTAACAATTGCGACATGAGACGCGCCCTAGTCCTTGGCAATGAAGCCGCCCGCCATCCTTTTCGCCGCACGCTGCCGATGCATGTAACGCGCGAGGTTGCACCGCATCCTTTCGGGCGGCGCATCGCAAAGGCACAGGTCAAGAAGCCAAAGGCGCGTCAGGGTTTTTCCGCGGCTGACATTCGCGATTTTCTGCTGGCCTATTGCGCCTGTTTCGTTGCCGTCAGCGCTTTTATTTGGTGAGGGTTTCTGCCGCGCGCTCGGTGCGGTAAAGCAACCGTCCCAGCCAAGCCGCCACCACACACATGGCGGCGCTCAGCAGCAACTGGCGGATGACGGCTACTCCCATCGCGGACAGGCCCATGGCCATCGCCGCGCCCACCACCATCGCGCCCGAATTCACCACATTGTTGGCGGCGATGGTGCGCGCGGTCTGGCTCTTGTCGACAAAGGTGGTGAGGAAGGCATAGAGCGGTACCACGAACATGCCCCCCGCCACCGCAATGCCGCCCAGCGATAGCAGCAGAGGCAAAGCGAGAGGGTGCACCACGAATTCGGGGACGGTGAGCAGATGGCCATGAACCGGCACCCAATGCTCGCAGACCTGCTCAAACGCGACGACGAAAACGCCCATGGTCAGTACCGAAACGCTGGAATATTTGGCGGAAACCTTGCCCCGCAACAGTGCGTTGATCGACATAGACCCCAGCGCCACCCCCACCGAAAAGATCACAAGGAACAGGCTGGCGACCTGCTTGCTGGCGGTGAGGACGTCCTTGGCCAGCGTCGGAAACTGGATGAACAACACGGTGCCGATGGTCCAGAAAAAGCTGATCGCCATCACGGCCTCGAACACGCGGCGGTCGTGCGCGGTGTTGCAGATGAGCCGGTATGACGCTCTGATCAGGTGGAAATCGAGTTTCTCACCTGCCACCACCGGCGGCGCGGGGGGGACGTAACGGCCGGTCAGATAGCCCAAGCAGGCGGTGAACACTACGCCCACCGCTGCCCATTCCACGGGTATCCAGCCTGCCAAAATCGTGCCCGCCAGGATCGCCATGTAAGTGCCCGCTTCGACTAGACCGGTGCCGCTCAACACTTCATTGGCGTGCAGGTGTTGCGGCAGGATGGCGTATTTGATCGGGCCAAAGAATGTCGAATGCACCCCCATCGCGAACAGAGCCGCCAGCATCAATGGCATCGCCACAGGCTCGACCAAGATATGCCGCCACGCCATCAACAGCCCCGCCGCGCCCACCAGCATAATGCCGATCTCACACGCCTTGACGATACGGATGATCGCCGCCTTGTCGCGCATATCGGCCAATTGCCCCGACAGCGCCGACAGCAGGAAAAACGGCAGGATGAACAGGCCGGATGCGAGTCCGCTGAACTTGGCCTCTGCGGCCTGCGAATCATAGACACTGTATACGACGAACAGCACCATCGCATTCTTGAACAAATTATCGTTAAAGGCGCCCAGCAGTTGCGTCACGAATAGTGGTAAAAACCGCCGCGAGGCAACAAGATGCGTCGATGTCGTCATGTTCGTTGTGCGGCCCCGTTTTTACCGGGCCATCCCTAGCGGTTGTTTGGGGCGCGGCAAGTCTGTTTCGCGCAGGGGCCCTTTTGTGCGGCTGGATTAGCGGCTATGGCGTGTTTATGCTGACCTTGCCCAACCTGCTCACCCTGTCGCGGATTTTCGCGGTTCCGATCCTTGTGGGGCTGCTGTGGTGGCCGCATTGGGCGCCCGGCTATGCGATGGCTTTCGGCGTTTATTGCCTGATGGGCATCACCGATTATTTCGATGGCTATGTGGCCCGTGCGCAAGGGACGGTCAGCAAACTGGGCATTTTCCTAGACCCTATCGCTGACAAGATCATGGTTGCGGCGGTGATTTTGGTGCTGGTGCATAATCGCGATATCGACGGCTGGCATGTGATCGCCGCCTTGGTGATCCTGCTGCGTGAGATCACCGTATCCGGTCTACGAGAGTTTCTGGGGGGCATTCAGGTGTCGGTGCCGGTGTCGGCATTGGCCAAATGGAAGACAACATTCCAGATGTTGGCGCTGGGCTCGCTGATATTAGTGGAGGCGGTGCCGGGGTGGTCGGTGCCGTTTACCCGCGGATGGGTGACGCCGTGGAATGTTGGCGTGCTGACCCTATGGGGCGCCGCTGCGCTGACGGTGATTACCGGGTGGGATTATCTGCGCGTCGGGCTGAAGCATATGGATTGAGGGGGGCGTTGCCGATCAGCATTTATGCAAAAGCCCGCAGGCACATTCTGTGCATGCTGTTTGCGATGCCACTCGTTGTGTGGGTGTTTCCTGCAACTGTTGGTTGGCTCGGCGTGTCTGACCAAATGTTTGACGGAGTGATGGGGGGGCTTATTATACTATGGGTGGTGATTGGGGGTGGGGGATGCATGTTGATCAGGTGCCCTGAATGCGGCAAATCACTGTTCATGAGCAGTTTTTTTATTAGTAAGGTTTGGCCTGAAGATAGATGCAGCCGGTGTGGCAAGGATCTCACTGTGGTTGATAGTAAAGACTAAAGCGACCTTACCCCGCCCGCAATTCTTCTGCCAACAACCTGAACTCATCCGACCGGGGCGAGTTTTTGCGCCATACCAACGCGATTTCGCGATTAGCTGTGGCCGAGGCCAGCGGCCGGGCGACCACTTGCGTACCGTTCAAAATCCCCGCGTCGAGCGCCATTTCCGGCAGCATCGTCAGACCCAAGCCGTTGTCCACCATTTGCACCAGCGTGTGCAGCGACGTGCCGATCATCGTCGCGCGGGCGCGCAGTTCGGGGCGGTTGCATGCGGCCAGCGCGTGGTCCTTCAGGCAATGGCCGTCCTCCAGCAGCAGCAGGCGGTCGGCGTCGATCAGCAGCGGATCGATGGTGTCGGGGGGATTGGCCATGAAATCTGCCGGCATGGCGACGTAGAGCGCGTCCAGCTCGATGGTTTCATGCTCCACATCGCCGGTGGGGTAGGGCAGCGCCAGCAGAACGCAATCGGCGCGGCCCTGGTGAAGGCTCTCGATGGCGGCGGCGCTGGGCTCCTCGCGCAGGAACAGACGCAGCGCGGGGCGGTCGGCGCGCAGGCGGGGCAGCATCCGCGGCAGCAGGAAGGGGGCGATGGTGGGGATGACGCTCATCCGCAGCTCGCCGGTGAGGGGCTGGCCGTTGGCCTCGACCATGGCCGACAATTCCTCCGCTTCGCGCAGGATGCGGTGGGCGCGAAGGACGACGGCCTCGCCCAGCGGGGTGAAACGCACGGCGCGTTTGCTGCGCTCGACCAAGGTGACGCCCAGCAGATTTTCCAGATCACGCAAGCCTGCCGACAGCGTCGATTGCGAGACAAAACATTGATCCGCCGCGCGTCCGAAATGCCCCGTGCCGTGCAGCGCTGCCAGATATTGCAGCTGCTTCAGCGTGGGGTGGAAGGTGCTCATTCGGCGTCCTCTGGGGTGTCCTCTTCCTCGGCGGGATCCTCGCTCATGTGGCCGTGCATGTCGTCGATATGGGTCATTTTCAGGCGGTTTTTGATAACGGCGAAAGCCAGCTTGCCCTCGACCAGTTCCAGCGCCTCGCGCCCGAATACCTCGTAGCGCCAGCCCTCCAAGATCGGCAGGCCTTTGCGCACGCCCGCCGCCAGCAGTTCCAGATCGTCCGAACGGGCCAGCAGCCGCGAGGCCGCATCGATTTCCCGCGCGCGGATTTTCAGCAACAGCTTCAGCAAATCCGCGACCAGCGCGCCCTCCTTGCCCAGCGGCGCACCGCGCGGGGTTTTGGGGGGCATTTCGGCGTCTGTCAAAGGCGCGGCATTGTCCAGCGCGGCCATCAGACGGCGGCCGATGTCGTTGTCCTTCCACCCCGCCGACAGCCCGCGTACTTTGGCGAGGTCCGCCTGAACCTTGGGCGGATGGCTGGCGAGATCGGCCAGCGTTTCGTCGCGTGCGATACGGCCGCGCGGGATGTTCTTGTCCTGCGCCTCATATTCACGCCAGGCGCAAATGGCCTTCAAGCGGCCCAGTACGGCGGGATTGCGCCCTGCAGCCTTCACCTTCAGCCAGGCGGTGCTGGGATCACTGCGGTAATGTTCGGGGTCGGCCAGCTTTTCCATTTCGGCGTTCAGCCATTCTCCGCGCTTGGTTTTGACCAGACGGTTCAGCAGCTTGGGGAAAATCTTTGACAGATGGGTGACATCGCCGATGGCATATTCGATCTGGCGCTCGGTCAGCGGGCGGCGGCTCCAATCGGTAAAGCGCGCACCCTTGTCGATGGGAAAGCCCAGCCACGCCTCGACCAGATTGGAATAGCCGATCTGTTCGGATTGGCTGACCGCCATCATCGCGATCTGCGTATCGAAGATCGGGTGCGGGGTCTTGCCGGTGATGTTGAAGATGATCTCGACATCTTGGCCGCCGGCATGAAAGATTTTCAGCACGTCTTCGTTGTTTACCAGCAGGTCCATCAGTGGGCCCATATCGAGGCCTTTGGCCAGCGGATCGATGGCTGCGGCTTCCTTATCGTCGGCGATCTGGATCAGGCAGAGTTCCGGCCAAAAGGTGTTTTCGCGCATGAATTCGGTGTCAACGCAGACGAAATCGGCGGTGGAGAGGCGCTGGCAGAGGTCGGCGAGGGCTTCGGAGGTGGTAATCAGCGGGTGAATTTTCATGCGTGTTCTTTTCTTAGGGTGACGCCGGCGGGCGCCTCGGCTTGACAAATTGCTGACCATCGCCTCTTGGCCAGCTATCTTCCTGCCTTAACGCAGGCCATTTGGAAAGAGCAGACATGTCTTCTGAGCACCCTTATCGTTCACACACTTGCGCAGCCCTAGGCGCTGCTGATGAGGGCGCGTCTGTCCGCCTGTCCGGCTGGGTCCACCGCAAGCGCGATCATGGCGGCGTGTTGTTCGTCGATTTGCGCGACCATTACGGCATCACCCAGATCGTCGCGGACAGCGATACGCCGGCCTTGGCGGTATTGGAGGGGGCGCGGGTAGAGAGCGTCATCACCATCGACGGTTTGGTCAAGGCGCGTTCGGCGGGCACCGTGAACCCCAATCTGCCGACCGGCGCGATCGAGGTCTTTGCGCGGGGCGCGAGCGTTTTGTCAGCGGCGGCTGAATTGCCGATGCCGGTGGCGGGCGAGCAGGAATATCCTGAGGACATCCGCTTGAAGTACCGCTTCCTCGATCTGCGGCGCGAGACGCTGCATGCCAATATCGTGACCCGCACCAAGGTCATCCATGCCATGAGGAACGCGATGGAGGATGTTGGTTTCACAGAATATTCCACCCCCATCCTCACCGCCAGCAGCCCCGAAGGTGCGCGCGATTTTCTGGTGCCCAGCCGTATTCATCCCGGCAAATTCTATGCCCTGCCGCAGGCGCCGCAGCAATATAAGCAGCTGTTGATGGTGGCGGGTTTTGACCGTTACTTTCAGATCGCCCCCTGCTTCCGCGACGAAGACCCCCGTGCCGACCGTCTGCCCGGCGAGTTCTACCAACTCGATCTGGAGATGAGCTTCGTCACGCAGGAGGAGATCTGGGAGACGATGGAGCCGGTAATCGGCGGGATTTTCGAGAAGTTTGCTGAGGGGCGTAACGTGACCCCATCGGGCCGGTTCCCGCGTATTACATGGCACGATTCGATGCTGAAATACGGCACTGACAAGCCCGATCTGCGCAATCCGCTGGTCATCACCGATGTCTCGCATCATTTCACCACCAGCGGTTTTGGTCTGTTTGAAAAGATCGTGGGCGGTGGCGGTGTGGTGCGCGCGATCCCCGCGCCCGCAACCCACGAGAAAAGCCGCAAGTTCTTCGATGAAATGAACGAATGGGCGCGGGCAGAGGGCCATGCGGGCGTCGGCTATGTCACGCGCAAGGGCGGCGAATTTGGCGGGCCTATTGCCAAAAATCACGGGCAAGAGGGCATGGAAAAGCTCTATGCCGAATTGGGTCTGGGTGAGAACGACGGGTTGTTCTTCGCCGCCGGTAAAGAAGAACAGGCCGCCAAGCTGGCCGGCGCGGCACGCACTCGCTGCGCCGAACATCTGGGGCTCATCGAGGAAGGCGCCTTCCGCCTCGCGTGGATCGTCGATTTCCCGTTCTATGAATGGGACGAGGACGCCAAGAAGGTCGAATTCGCGCACAACCCCTTCAGCATGCCGCAGGGCGGGATGGAGGCGCTGAACACCCAGGATCCGCTGACCATTAAGGCGTTCCAGTACGATCTGGTGTGCAACGGGTTTGAGATCGCATCGGGATCGATTCGCAACCAGCATCCTGATCTGATGGTCAAGGCGTTTGAGATGACCGGCCTGAGCCAAGCCGACGTGGAGGAGCGTTTCGGCGGCCTCTACCGCGCGTTCCAATATGGCGCGCCGCCGCATGGCGGTATGGCAGCCGGCGTCGACCGGGTGGTGATGCTGATCTGCGGGGCGCAAAATCTGCGCGAAATCTCGCTGTTCCCGATGAACCAGCGCGCCGAGGACCTGCTGATGGGCGCGCCGTCACCCGCCGCGCCCGTCCAACTGCGCGACCTGCATGTGCGAGTTCTGGAGCCGGTTAAAGCGGCTTCCTGATAGCATTTTGTTGTCTGCGCCGTCCATATGTGCACACTGCGCTGTGAAAGCCTATCAAACGGCGCTTGCCAGCGGTGTTGCTGGGCATTAGGGCGCGGTTTGAGTTTACCATTTTCGACCTTTCCATTTCCGCTTAAGAGGGGACTATCATGAGCGACACCGCAGACCGGGTTAAGAAGATTGTTGTTGAGCACCTGGGTGTCGAGGCCGAAAAGGTCACCGAAGACGCGAGCTTCATCGACGATCTGGGTGCAGACAGCCTCGACATCGTCGAGCTGGTGATGGCATTCGAGGAAGAGTTCAGCGTCGAGATTCCTGACGATGCCGCCGAGAAGATTGCCACGGTTTCCGACGCGATCAAATATATCGACGAGCACAAGGCCTGATTACGGGCTGATCACCTCTTGGCCATCGCGGTCTGAGGCGATTGTGATTAACGGCAGGCTCGGTCCGTGAGGGCTGGGCCTGTCGCGGTTAAGGCCCTATGATGGGGGTCTGAATTTGGCCGCAGGGCCTAAACGCAAGGGGGCGCTAGCCGCCCATTCGCGTGAAAATGCCAGAGTGATGATGGAGGTTTCGCATGCGTCGTGTCGTAGTCACCGGGCTGGGTCTGGTCACGCCTTTGGGCGCGGACGTTGAGACGGCGTGGGCGAATATACTCGCCGGCAAATCTGGCGCGACTAAAATCACCCGCTTTGATGCCTCGGACCAAAAGTGCCACATCGCGTGCGAGGTGAAGCCCGCCGACCACCCCTATGGGTTCGATCCCAACAAGCGCGTTGACCACAAGGTGCAGCGTCAGGTGGACCCCTTTATCATTTACGGCATCGACGCCGCGGGCCAAGCCATCGAGGACGCAGGCCTGACCGATATGCCCGAGGAAATGCGGTATCGCGCGGGTTGCTCGATCGGCAGCGGCATCGGCGGTCTGCCGGGCATCGAGAGCGAATCGCTGGTTTTGGCTGAAAAGGGCCCCAGCCGCGTGTCCCCGCATTTCGTCCATGGACGGTTGATCAATCTGATCTCTGGTCAGGTGTCGATCAAATATGGCCTGATGGGGCCGAATCACGCGGTGGTGACGGCTTGTTCGACCGGCGCGCATTCGATTGGCGACGCCGCGCGGATGATTCGCGACGACGATGCCGACATCATGCTGGCCGGCGGCGCGGAAGGCACCATCTGCCCCATTGGTATCGCGGGCTTCGCGCAGGCGAGGGCGCTGTCCACCGGCTATAACGACCAACCTGAAAAGGCCAGCCGCCCCTATGATGTGGGCCGCGACGGCTTTGTCATGGGCGAGGGCGCGGGCGTCGTCGTGCTGGAGGAATATGAGCACGCCAAGGCGCGCGGTGCGAAAATATATGCCGAGGTGGTGGGCTACGGCCTGTCGGGCGATGCGTACCATGTGACGGCGCCGCATCCGCAAGGTTCGGGCGCGTTCCGTTCGATGCAGATGGCGCTGAAGAAGGCGGGGATGACGCCCGCCGACATCGATTATGTCAACGCCCACGGCACCTCGACGCCGATGGGTGACGAGCTGGAGCTGGGTGCGGTACGGCGCTTGTTTGGCGATGCGATTTCGACCGTGTCGATGAGCAGCACCAAGAGCGCCATCGGCCATCTGCTGGGCGGCGCGGGCGCGGTGGAGACGATCTTCTGCATTCTGTCCATCCGCGACCAGATCGTGCCGCCGACGCTGAATTTGGATAACCCAAGCCCGGCTTGCGAAGGTGTGGACCTCGTGCCGCATGTCGCGAAAAAGCGTGTGGTGCGTGCGGCGCTGAACAACAGCTTTGGCTTTGGCGGCACCAACGCCAGCCTGGTGGTGAAGGCGATTTGACGCTTTTTGTGAGGGCTGACGCATGAGGATGCCCGGTTTGAAATGGGTGGCGGCGCTGGTATTGGCGTTCGCCGCCTGGGGGCTGATCGGCGATTGGTACGTAGGTGGGCGATTGGCGCATGAAGAGGCGTTCAACGTGCCTGCGGGCTCTACGGTGGCCAGTCTGGCGCCGCGTTTGGCCAAGGCGGGAGTGATCGGCTCGCCCCGGATGTTCCGCCTGCGCGCACGGTTGTTCGCGCATGGTGCCAGCATCAAGGCCGGCGAATTCCTGATCCCCGCCCATGTCAGCCAATCGCGCCTTCTGGCGATCCTGAACGGCAATGAGGTGGTGCGCCACTTTGTCACCGTGCCCGAGGGGCTGCCTTCGGTGATGGTGGCCGAGCGTTTGATGGCGCAGACCAACCTGACAGGCCCGGTGACAGCGCCTGCTGAAGGTTCGGTGCTGCCCGAAACCTATGATTACAAGCCCGGAGAGGTCCGTGCGGCAGTGTTAGCGCGGATGCAGGCGGCAATGACCAAGACGCTCGCCGAGGCGTGGGAAGGGCGTGAGGCTGGCCTGCCAATCACCACCCCCGAACAGGCGCTGGCGCTGGCCTCAATCGTCGAGAAGGAGACGGGCAAGCCCTCTGAACGGCCCACTGTGGCGGGGCTGTATGAAAACCGTCTGCGCCAAGGCATTATGTTGCAGGCCGACCCGACGATCATCTACCCCATCACCCATGGCAAGCCGCTGGGCCGCCGCATCCGCCAGTCGGAGATTTCCGCGCATAACGGGCACAACACCTATGCGATGATCGGCCTGCCCACCGGCCCGATCACCAACCCTGGCAAGGCCAGCATTCTGGCGGTGCTGCACCCGGCCAAGACACAGGCGTTGTATATGGTGGCCGACGGCACCGGCGGCCACGCCTTCGCCAATACTCTGGAGGAGCATAACGCCAATGTGGCGCGCTGGTTCGCGATTCGGCGCGCCAAAGGTGATTTGTAGGCGAAATCGCGTTGCAGGGTGTTGACGCTGCGCGGCATGCCCCTTAAGAGCCGCGCCTGCAACGGGTGCCACCGACGCAACAGCAGGCGGCAACGATCCGGGGCGGAGTAGCTCAGCTGGTTAGAGCAGCGGAATCATAATCCGCGTGTCGGGGGTTCGAGTCCCTCCTCCGCTACCAATTTTATCTAATAAAATAATGCACTTAAGCTAAATCCCCTTCCAAAATGGGCTGGAGGGCATGTTGCGTCGTGTTGCGTTGATTTTTGGCGTTTTCCGGGCATTGCATCGGGTTTCCGGCAATTCCGTGCAACATGTGTGCTACATCAGATTTGGGAATGTGCCAGCCGAGGGGGGCCTCCTAAGGTGCGATAATTGGCGTGCCCAAAACGGTTAATTTCCAAACGATTTCGGAAAATCTTGGCGGTTGGCCTCAAGCGCTCTAGCGTGCCCTGAAGTTAATTCTGGGGGTCCAATGTCCACACCGCTGCGCCAGCTACTCGCCCAATATCGGGCAGCCGCTACGAATGAGCGGGAAAAGGGCACCTATTTTGAAAAGCTGGCTCTTGCCTTCCTGAAACATGATCCGGGCATGGTGCAGGAATATGAGGACGCTTGGACCTTTACCGATTGGGCCAAGGCCCAGCGTTTGGATGGCAAGGATATTGGCATTGATCTGGTGGCCAAGATTCGCGGCGAGGATAGTTTTTGCGCCATCCAGTGCAAATTCTATGCGGAAGGTTATCGCATCCAGAAAGGCGATATCGATAGTTTCCTCTCCAGCGGGTCAACAAGGCATTATTCGCGCGGGCTGGTGTTCGATACCACCGGGGCGCCGTGGAGTAGCAATGCCGAGGCCCTGCTTGATGATCTGAACGTTACCCGCATCGGGCTGGACAGGCTGGAGGAAAGCCCGATTGATTGGGCCGCATGGTTCCAGCGCGATGAAATCAAAGTTGCCGCGCCCAAGGAATTGCGCCCGCACCAATTGGACGCCTTGGCCGCTGTGCAAGGTGGCTTGGCCGAGGCCGACCGGGGCAAGCTGATCATGGCTTGTGGCACCGGCAAGACCTTCACCGGCCTGAAAATTGCCGAAACCATGGCGGGGCCGGGCAAGCTGGTGCTGGTGTTGGTGCCATCGCTGGCCTTGATGAGCCAGACCATCCGCGAATGGACTATAGATGCGGGCATTCCGCTGCGCTCCTATGCGGTGTGTTCTGATGGGCAAGTTGGACGGCGCAAGCGCGACAAGGATGATATTGCCGAAGTCGAATTGCATGATCTGGATTACCCCGCCACCACCAACGCGGCAAAGCTGGCCAGCCGCTCCAGCTACCCGGCGCCTGAGCGCATGACGGTGGTGTTCTCCACCTATCAATCGATTCAGGTAATCAGCGACGCGCAAAAGCTGCATGGCTTCCCCGATTTTGACCTGATCATTTGCGATGAGGCCCACCGCACGACCGGCGCCACGCTGGCGGGCGAGGATGAAAGCAATTTTGTCAAAATCCACAATCAGGATTTCATCGCAGGCCGCAAACGCATTTACATGACCGCCACGCCGCGCGTGTTTGGCGATGCGGTGAAGGCCAAAGCCAATGAGGCATCGGCGGAACTGGCATCAATGGATGATGCCGCGCTGTATGGCGAAACCCTGTTTACGCGGGGCTTTGGCTGGGCCGTGGAAAATGGCCTGCTGACCGATTACAAGGTTCTGGTGCTGGCGGTTGATGAGGGCATGGTTAGCACTGGCGTGCAAAACCGGCTGAAAGATAGCGACAACGCGCTGGTGCTGGACGACGCCACCAAAATCATAGGCTGTTACAAGGCGCTGATCAAATCCGGGCTGAAAGCGGAATTGGTGGGTGATGGCCAGCCGATGCGCCGTGCGCTGGCGTTCTGTAAGGATATCGCCTCATCCAAGCTGATCCGCACCGAATTTCAATCGGTGGTGAGCGAATATCTGGCATCCGATGAAGGCGCGCAGGCAATGGGCGATGCGGAGCCACTGGAATGCCAAATCCACCATGTCGATGGCACCATGGGGGCCAAGGAGCGCAATGTGCATCTGGATTGGGTAAAGGAGGAACACGGCGACCCGGCTTGCCGTATCCTGTCCAACGCCCGCTGCCTGTCCGAAGGTGTGGACGTGCCGGCGCTGGATGCGATTCTGTTCATGCACCCGCGCAAGAGCCAGATTGACGTTGTGCAATCGGTGGGCCGCGTGATGCGCCGCGCTCCGGGCAAGCAAATGGGCTATGTGATCCTGCCCATCGGCGTGCCGGCTGGCATGACGCCCGAGGAAGCCTTGAATGATAACGAGCGCTACAAGGTGGTGTGGCAAATCCTGAACGCGCTGCGCTCCCATGATGAGCGTTTGGACGCCCAGCTAAATCAGGCCGATCTGGGCGTCGATATCAGCGGCAAGATTGAGGTTATCGCGGTTAGCAACAAGCTGCCCACGCGCAGCAAGCCCAAGCCCAAATCGCATATTGGCGGGGGCGGCA
>Ga0316222_1000472_pt1 | contig 62191 bp, 48 predicted proteins | sample TBH18011metaG_FD_206008 | JGI IMG/M metagenome (GOLD analysis project Ga0316222, IMG submission 206008) | Freshwater microbial communities from Trout Bog Lake, Wisconsin, USA - TBH18011 | ecosystem: Environmental > Aquatic > Freshwater > Lake > Hypolimnion/Profundal zone | place: USA: Wisconsin... | reverse complement strand
TAAGCGGACATGTGTTAGATGGTCCTTATACCCAGATGTTTGAACGACATATAGCTCAACGTTGTATGCGTCAATATGCAGTAGCAGTTAACTCCGGGACACAAGCTCTTGTGTTTGCCCAAATGGCTACATCACGTAGCGAAAACTTTGAAAACATAATGATTCCGGGTATTAGTTTTATTGCTACACTTAACTCTGTACTAATGGCTGGCAATAAACCTGTATACTGTGATGTAGATCACAATGCCCTATTAGATATTGACAGTATCGATTATGCATTAGATGGCAATGTTGATACTGTTATGTACGTTAATATATTTGGTAATGTATTAGATTACGATCGATTACTAAACGTAACCAAGTTCTTTAATGAAGATGTTATGATTATTGAAGATGCGGCACAATCTTTTGGTGCTACATATAACGGTATCCCTAGTGGTAAACTAGGCGATGTTAGTGTGCTTAGTTTTGATCCTACAAAGAACTTACCCAATTACGGATCAGGCGGCATGATATTAACCGACAATTACGATATCTATCAAGCATGTTTATCGTTACGTGATAATGGTAAGATTGCAGGTCACGACTTTGCTGGAACCAACAGCAAGATGTCAGAATCTGATTGTGCTCAAATGTTAGTTAAGTTAAAATACTTTGATACATGGCAACGCCGTCGTGCAGAAATTGCCGATTACTATGCAGAACACTTAACTGATTGGGTAGATGTTATGTTGCCTAATCAAGATGTAGAACATGCCTGGCACAAATTTGTTATGCGTACAGGCAATCGTAGTCAAATGCAAGGTTACTTAGCTAGTAAAGGTATCGAAACTAAGATACATTACGAGCAACCTTTATTTGAACATCCAGTGGGGTGGGATTATATTGATTACGCACGAGATTTAATGCGTGGTAGTAGTGCTCACGCACAAGAAGCATTAAGCCTTCCGATCTATCCCGAAATGACCAACTACGAAGTAGAACATGTAGTTGACAGTATTACCGCTTACTTGAATTAAAACGTTGTTCCAACCAGGCCCATTCGAAACTCAGTTTTAACCGCTCGTAGTCTCCACCAACTTCATCATAGTAAGCAATAGCATCTAGTGCGCCACGCACACTCCACTCAGCAAATTCTGCATGTTTAAGATAATTCTCATCTGACCATACACGTAAACGATGTTCTGTTTCTACGGTAGGGTCAGTTGCCATAAAGTGTTTTAACTTAACTACTTCGCGGAACGCAGTACGCCATGTCATCCACTCACTTTGATTATAGTGTGCTATGCCACTTAGGATAGGAACTGATTCGTGTGGTTGACTTAGTGTAAAGTCAATGCCCGGGTTATTGTTTTCTAGCACTAGTCGCTTGTTATAACAAATTACTCCCTGATGCCCATACTCTAATCCATTTACAGGGTTACGACTGTTGAAGATATAATGTTTGGGCTCTTGGAAGTAATCTGGAGTCCAGTCGTACCAGGGGAATTGATTACCCAAAACTTCCAACTTGGCAAACACCGCAAAGAACCAGGGTGTTGAACTTTGACGTGCAGCTTCTTGATAAGCGGCTGTACGCCCATTAACACCACGTACCCATTTTGCCCAATGGTTACTTTGATAGCATAAATGATCGTACCAACGTTCTTCATCTGGTTCGCCGTTACTAATGTATACTATGTCTAGGCCACCAACTTTGCGGCTGCCAAAGTAGTCGTTTAGTATAGGTTTCTTGTCACTAATGAAGGGGTAATCGTAGATTTGCGTCTTCAAATCAGCCTTGATATCTCTTGGTACTACACAGGTAGCTCCGGCACGCGATAACCGCTGAACTACGCGGTCTTTCTTGGTCCATAAGCAGGGTGCAATTACTATCTGTATATCTTTTTGGTTTGTAAATGTCACATAGGGAGTTTCAAACTTGTAGTTTTTAATTTCGGTTACAAGATCGTCTGTGTCGTAATAATGCACAGGTGCATCAAATCGTTCCACCACTTGGTCATGACAATAATTGATAACATTAAACCAATCTAGTAGGTCTAATTCAATCATTTGTTTCTTAAATGATTCTACGTGTATATAGAATGTGTCTCCACGATCTTCCATACCGCTAGGGAATACATGAATCATTTCTTTTTGCCAAGGCTCAGGTTGCCATGTAAAATCAAATTGGGTGTAATCGCATACGCTGTTAACAATCCACACGTATTCCGTTTCCGCTGTTGTCATAATACGCTTAAACGTATCTAGATAATTGTCTACGAAACGTGTCATGACAATATCAGGGTGCTGAGTGCGTAAGTATTCATATTGGTGACGGCTAGTAGGATTACCGTGATCAACATAATAGATATTATGCAGGTTATCCGGCTTGCTTACAGTTTGATCTGTTACAAAGTTCAAGTTAGGAAATTGTTCTAAGGTAGTTGCCCACTTGGTATGTCTGTTAAATTCAAATTTGTTTATTAAGAATGTATCGGACCACTTCTGATGTTGGCTTGGAAATACATGAGTCATGTAGGTTTGCCAGGGTTCTGCATGCCATGCAAAATCAAAGTTGGTGTAGTTATATTCACTACTTACGATCCAGAACTTATTGGTCTTTGCACGGGTAACACAACGACTGATAGTATCCATTATGTTGTTGGCATAACGTACCTTGTGTATTTTAGGATACTTCTGTTTTAACAGTTCGAATCTGGTCTGTGCTGTAGCGTTATTCTTATCTATAAAGAAGATATCTAGCGCAGTAACCGCAGTCTTTTCTTTTTCTAATTTAGGAGGCTCGCTTTCAAACTTGGGCTCTGTTGCACCAGGGACTGTATACATGAGTCCGGTACTAATCTGATAGTCTGACCCAAAGTGATGTATGTAGGGTTCATCGTTAGGATGCGGACACCATGTAAAGTCTATATTAGTTTGATCAATTTCCTCGGGGACGGTCCATAGAGACATATCTGCTATTAGCCGAGCAGGATTTACATCCATGTACTTGCGTTCAGTTGCCCCGGGTACAGTATATTCTACTGTGGGCATTACTTCTGCAGGGTACCACTGGTTACCAAACACATATATGTAAGGTGTATCGCCCGGATCTGGTAGCCAACTATAATCAAACTCACAATCTACTAGTGTATGCCAGTGATTATCATGTTTCTCTAATAGCCTAGCAGGTATATCCATGAACTTGGTTTCTGTTGCACCTATCATGGGATATTCTACCGTGGGCATAACTTCGCCAGGATACCACTGGTTACCAAACACATAATTGTAAGGAGGGCTTCCGGGATCAGGCTCCCACGAGTAATCGAACTCACAGAGATAATGTGTCTTAAACTTACCAGGATGGTCCATGCGTGTTGCTTTAGGTTCATCTAGGTATTTGTATTGTGTGGCTCCAGCTACCCGATATTGTAGTGCAGGACGTTGTTCAGGAGTTAGCCATTGATTACCAAATACATAAATGTAAGGAGGCTCTGTAGGATCTGGTTTCCAACTATAATCAAATCCAGTGATATCGTCTAGGATTTCCCATCGTTCCATGTTGGGCTTAACAGTTACAACAAAGTCATGCACGAACTTAGATTCTGTAGCGCCAGGAATACAATACGTAGCAGTAGGATCTATTGTGCCAGGATGCCATTGGTTACCAAACACATAATTGTAAGGAGGATCTGCTGGGTCCGGGCACCAACGCCAATCAATGCTTGCGGGATCCACGGTGTTGGGAATATTCCAGTAGGTAGGGTCCGGCAGTCTATGCACACCTTGTTCACTATGGAAATGGAACTCGCCACTGTTGGTCTTTTGCGCTAGGTACACTTCTCCGTTGGGTTGATACTGATTGGGCCATACATGAATAAATTGACTTTGCCACGGAACAGGAACATAATCAAAATCAAATCCTGTGTAATCATTGAGTCCATAAATATACCAGTAGTATGTTGTTCTACTCTTACTGGCCGCATCCTCAAGGCTAGTCGCAGGTTGTTCAAAAGCAAACAAGCCCGGTTTTGGTCCACAATAAAAAACATCAAACATGTATAATATCCATAGTCATTACGAAAACATTTTCCTGCAATTAAAAAACATTGTAGCATATCGACGGCTAATTTACCTAACACCTTATGGTTCAACTCAACCAGAGAATGTAGAGCGCATATCCGACGATGTTCACCCATCGTTTGACCCATTTGATCCTGCTCAAACAGTATACAATAACCCAATGTTTATCTTCTACGACCAAGAACCAATTTATGGTGAATATAATCACGGCTTGTTTGATTATATCCAAAACAACTATGCCGGCCCATTTGTTCTTGTTACGACCGAAAAAAATAGTGTACCATTAGATAAACTTAAAGAAAAATACAAATGGGAAACTGCCTACTACTTCCATCATGCATTTGCTGCACACGATTGGTTCCGCGGGTATCGCTATTGTGCCGACTTGGTAGCGCCGGCAGACCGTAAATTAACCAAAAAATATATTTCGTTTAATCGGTTAACCAGTAGCACACGAGTATATCGTACTATACTGATTAACGAACTATGCAAACGAGATCTACTAGATCAAGGTTACGTTAGTTATAATGATGTATGTCCCGATGGTGGCACATATCAAGAAAACTTAGCACTGGCAGTTACCAACAAGTTAATTACGGCCGAACTTGCTACAGAAGCAGAAGCAAATATTGCAAATATATCATTGCCATTACGCATCGATTATCAAGACCAAGCATTTATTCCAAATCATAGTTTTGTATTAAGTGCAGTAAAAGAAACCCAAGAAAGTTTTTGCTACTTGGTAACTGAAACCTGCTACTGGGAAAGTAAACACCATCTAACAGAAAAAATATTTAAACCTATTATAAGTAAAATGCCTTTTGTATTAGTAGGGCCTGCACATAATTTAAAATACCTACGTGAGTATGGATTTAAAACATTTGATAAGTGGATCGACGAAAGTTATGACGATATAGAAGATCCCATTGAGCGCATGACTGCAATTGGTAATACTATGAATAAGATCTGTGCATATAGCTTAGAAGAATTGCAGGACATGTTAATTGATATGCAAGAAGTACTAGATCACAATTATAATAGATTTTATAGTAACGAATTCTTAGATGACTGTTGGAACGAACTAGTTACTAATCTTAAAAATGCTATGCCTGAATATCTTAGGTAGTTTTTCCAAATTTAATTTTATTCCATACACGCTCGTGGGCCCAGTACAAGAACATCTTGGTAAATACTTCCGTTCCGCCAATGGCCACAGCCAGTTTAACTTCGCCAGTAATTAACCAACTAAGCACAAAGGTATCAAACGTTCCAAGAGTACGCCAACTTATGGCTTTTACTATACTGCGTAAATTGCTATCACTAGGTGCTTGTGTTAAGTCTGCGGCAATTGCTCGAACCCATTTATCAGACCAATCAGTTACGTGGTAAGTAGCACTAGTAGGTTTAACAAATACCTTGTTGGTATCTTCAAATCGACCTGCTTCAATTGTGTCCATCCAGATTAAAATATCTGCTTTAAATATTTTTCTCAGTTCTTCTGTAGGGCACACAAAGTCACATATAGCAAAGTCTGCATTGGATTCATCTGCTAACTTACTCATACGCTCAACTTGTCGTGTTCTTCCTTCTACACTAAAGTCCCAGTCGTTAAATTGTTCACGTACTGTATCTGCATTAAACCACGCAACTGTGTGGTTAAGCATCAACTTCTTAACTAGTTCTTGACTCAGTGTAGTTTTACCAGAGCCCGGTAGTCCCATCACAAGTATTTTTTTTGTCATTTGAGGCCCATCGACTTTCTAATATCGGTTGCTGAGATTGCGTGGGTATCTTCGTCGAATACTTCGTTTTCAATTTTATAACCAACATTACGACCATAAGTGATATTTGTAATGTTAGGAACAAATAAAATGCAATACTGTCCGTCATATTTTTCCTTTAAGTTTGCGTGTATAAAGTTTTCTACTTCTTCTTTTTTAAAAGGATTACTGTCATTCCATCCTTCACAGTCTCGAATCATAATACACACTTGTCCAGTTTTAGCAACGGCACGATCAAATAGCGCACGATGGCCTGCATGCCATGGTTGCCACCTCCCGAGTAGCATAGTTGTTGGTGCCTTCCAATCAAAACTCATAATTTCTCCTTACAATTATCAAAATGATGTTTTTTCATACTCCCCGGGTATCTGCCTTCTGTTTTACAATGCGGGCATACTACGTTAGATTTTGATTTAATAGTATTTGCAGATTTTTCCCGAGATTCTTTAGTAATAATTTGCTTTGTACGGGCTTGTCGTATTTTTTCTTTGGTCTCTGCGCTTACGGTTTTCCCTGTGTGCGTTTCGGTTATTCTTTTTCTATGTGCAGGGTCTTTCCATAGGGCAACCGATGCGTCTCTCAATTTTTTGATATATTCTGGGTTTTGATTTCTTTTTTTAGCAGATTTGCTTAATTTAGTTCTTACTTCATCGTCTAAATTAAACATTATATTATTTCTCTGGTTATAAATATCCTCTGACGTAATATCTAACTTATCTAATAGAGAACTTTCGTATTCCTGGCATTCTTTCATAGTACCTTTATATAATATTTCTCTCTGCCAAATATATTCGGGGTTATTAAAATCTTCCCAAAATTTGTTCGACGCAGAGGAACATACATATCCATCGGTCTCTGTCCCTTTGTGAAATCCTACGTAAATCTTGTTTAATGTTTTATTTGTCCATTTATAAACGAATGAGTCCATATCTTTTCTCCTGCATAGATATTTATCATTCTGTGCCATTAACCTAACATTTATGCCATTAACCTAACATTTAGGAATGTACTCTTACTCCATAATGTTTTTCAAATGCTTCAGCATCTGCACGGGTGTTTACTAATGGCTCGCCTTTGATGTTTAAGCTAGTGTTAAGTAACATAGGACAGCCTGTTACCACATACCACTTTTCTAGTAGTTCGCGGATTCCCGAACCATCTTTTGGTACTGTCTGTATACGACTAGTCCCATCATAATGAACGATAGCAGGAAATAAGTCAGGATACCGACAAGTACCGATGACTTGCATATACCTAGTATTAACGAAGCTACGAGGCATATTAAAATAATCATTAACATGCTCCTCCAAAATAATTGGGGCGAAAGGTCTAAATTCTTGTCGTTTTTTAATTGCATTTACTCGATCCTTTATATCGGGTCCTCTTGGGTCGGCAAGGAGACTTCGGTTGCCGAGAGCTCTGGGTCCAAATTCTGCTCTTCCGGAAGCAACTCCAGTGATTTTATCGCTGAGTAAACTATCAAGGACGGCATTGACAGGGTACGGTCCGCTAATGTCTGTACCAAGAAATGCGTCTTTAAACTCAACTCGTCCGCCGTAAGCAAGCGCGGCTGCACCAAGGCTACTACCAGCATCGCCAGGATTAGGCATGATCCAAATTTTTTCAAAATACTCACCGAGGTTTCTATTAGCTAAACAGTTAAGGGCAACACCGCCCATGTAACACAAGTTCGTGCTCCAGTTAAAATCCTTTGCACGACGCATTACATTATATATCAAATTCTCACATAAATCCTGTGCAGAACTGGCAACGTCTTTGTCGTCAAAATGTCTGCCCCACTCGTAATTGGATCCGGTATGTAAGTTTTCTCTGAATATCACTTCATTCTCATCGGCCACTAACCGCATCTTCATCCAGGCGCTTGCTACCCGACTACCATATGCGCTCATGCCCATTAAGATGTATTCATCTTCGTTGGGCTTTAGTCCTGCTTCTTGTGTCATTGCACTATAAAATAGCCCAATGCTATGCGGATATTTTTGCTTCCACAACACTTTATATGTTGCACGACCATCAACATACTCTGCACCAATAATACTGATAGTGTCCCATTCACCTATAGCATCAATAACAACCACTGTAGCACGATCAAATGGGCTTGTTTGGAATCCTGCGGCCGCGTGACTTAAATGATGATTGCAAGTAATAACAGGAACCTTGTGTGTTAGCATTGAGTGTAGTTGATCCTGCACAATCCGACGAGCACTTAGTTTATTCCATTCAAAGCCTTGCCCGCTGTATAATTGTCGTAGTTGTTTCTTCCAGGGAGTTTCGTAGTAGGCAATCGATTCAATATCGTTATAACTACAGTAGCCGCGGATATCTACAATAAGTCCTGTGTCAATGTTGGGATCGTTCTTGATTCTGCTGTAGCGTTCTGAATGCCCAGCAAATAAGATTTCACCTTGATTGTTTAATACTGTAGCGGCAGCATCATGGAAGCCAGCCGAGATTCCTAATATGTTCATTGATTTTTTCTGCTATTCGTTCGTGTCCTAATTCTAGAGGATGACCGCCTGGACCTTTGGGACAATCGCCCTGAAACTCTAACATGCCATTAATTGGCCAACCTACATAATTTTCAACTTTATATTTGTCCCACAAGAACAAAAAATCATCTTTGTATAATTCAAAGTGACCTTGCAATCCTGCAACATTTACAAATAAATACGGTTGATTGATACTAATTAGATATTGTTGTAATACTAATACCTGCGTAAACCATGTGCGAAAACTAAACTTTTCATCATAGCTGTACTTGTAATATGCTGGTACCCACGGTATACCGCGACGGCCATTGTGATTAATACAAATAGGCATACCGTTAGTCCACGTTTCAATTCTGCTAGTATCGCTCCACCCAATGATAACTAAATCAAACTTTTGTTTAGCAGTTTCTTCGATTACTGTGCGAACTATATATTGATTACTACCAGCACCTTTACCTAAGTTTAATACTTCATTGCTTAATAATCGAGACAATACATACGGCCATGCATCCAAAGTTCTGTTAGTCAGTTCTTCACCATATGTAAAACTATCGCCTACTGTTAAGATCATTTGTAGATAAAAGGATCTCTTTTACGCAACTCTTTTAATTTCTTGCGATAGCTTATTTCTAACTTAATTCTGTTGTATATGCTTTTTAACCAATTCATTGAATTTCTCCTGCATCAATTTGGATGCGTCTATATGTGCTTGTTCTAAGGGGTGATCTTGCGGACCTACATCGTATTTATTCTCTACTGCCCACTGGTAAAAACCTCTTGGATCCATAGTTTCGTGCGGCATAATACCAGCCGGAAACATAAACCAATGTTCAAAATCTGAATTAGTTACTTTGTCTAATAGTGTTGGGTACGCACAGTTATCTGCACAAGTAAACATAAACGGTATGCCATGCTTCTGCAGATAAAACTGTAACCCAAAGATTTCGTCTATGGCATCAATCTTGTTATCACGACTAGGCCAAGTCCAGCATACAATAACAAATAACTCTCCTAGTAACAAAGGGTAATGTTCTCTCACGTTATCACAATAACCCTTAACCGATTCAACAATACCCTTATTACTCATCCCGGGATATGCAACACATACGTATTCGTTATCTTCAGCTAACAAGGCAGTAAAGGTATTGCGACTGTAGCTTGTTTGTCTGCCGTCGGGTGAATCTGTTAATTCACTACCGAATATAAAGCTATCCCCGGCGCCTACTATAATCATCTGTTTTTGTAAATTATTTTAACTTGTTGATCTGTGTAATTTTTGTCTGACCAGTTATAGTTATACGTTGCTTTACTATCGCTAGTTTCAATGCTGTACACGTTTAAGTGATTGCCCAGCAATGCCCATATATCTCGGTAGTCGGCAGAATTAAAGCTACGTGCTAAGTCTACTTGCCCAACCTGCGGATGACCAATGGTTAATGTTTTATCATCGGGATCAAATTTATTTGCAATTAACCATTCTTTAAATTCTGTTAGTTTTGTTTGTTGCCAATGGTATTCACCGGGATTGTTTGCCCATTCTATATCAAAGTCTCCAGCAGCTTCTGTCTGCCCACGTAAGGTAGTGGTTGTAAGTTCACCTATGCGACTATCTCTACCTTCGTCTTGGAATACTTCATAATGATGTTTTCCTACCGCTTTGTTTACCCCAACAAACACACCGCCTAATGGTCTATTGATTGTATCTATACCAAATAGTTCGTAATCTTCTTCGTCGAGCACAAAACGTGGTGCGTGTAACCAACACATTAGTTGACTAGGCCTGCGCCATTCGGGTGCGTGTACTGCCTTACGCATACTAAGCACAAGACTTTCGTATTCGTGGCATAATAAGTTTAGTTGACGTATATGCCAACGTATAGTGTTATCTGCTTTATCGTAAAAAGGAGACATACTTCCACTAACACCTTGTAGATCTTCAAAATATCTATGTAACCGGTTTAACTTGTCATGTACTAGTGTTCCGCCCAAGGATTCCTCAGTGATCTCCCCAGGAACAATAGTATTGTCCACACTAAAGTAATCATCGATTTGATAGCCAAGCCCAGCTAGATTAATAGCAGATATACTATGGTTTACTTGATTCATTATATACCCTGCGTTGCGAGTACTTTCAGTAAATCCTAAAAAGCAATAATTCTTTTCTAGATGATAGTTATTTTTAATTAGTTCGTTTAGTGCAGTAAGCCATTTACGACTTAGACTGTTGTTGTGGACGTTGATATATACAGGTAGTAAATCGCCCGAGCGATCATCCTTTAATATCATTGTTATTTGATCAATTAATTGAGTCATACCATTCAAGTGCTTCGGGTCTTTCAGACATTATATCTCTAAAAGTATACACATCTTTTCGAATTTTTTCAAGTTCTAATACACGGGCTTTGCCCTTTTTGAGTCCTGCTTGGTATTCGTTGGGCCAGTGTTCGGCAAAAGTGGGTCTTGTTTTAAGTTGAACAAGTATGTCGTGTAGAGCACCTTTATCAATGGTGTGCAAGATTTCGTCTACCCAAGGATGTAATACGTCCCTAGGTAGTGCCAGCGGTGACATAATGATGTCCGGACTAAACGAGAACACCACTTTTGCTAAAACATCTACTCCGAGTTCTTGCGCGAGTTCTTGTATCTTTTGTACTTCAAAGAGTCCTGGTGTAGTAAGAGTGAAGTCCAAACGGACCTGGCGGCGGTGAGTGCTGTATGCAAGTCCTTCGCGGATGTTCTCAAGCCATGAAGTAAAATCAAGACCTGATCTAATATACTCTCCAATTCTGCCTGTACCATCGATGCTTGCACAGATTTGCCAGTCACGTAGCCCAGATAAAATATCCCTATACAGATTGATACCGCGATAATTGATGTGACTAAGATTTGTGTTATATCTAGCATAAACATTTTTTCCATCTCCAAGTTCTATAATCCGTTTCATGTAGCGCCAGTGTTGCTCGTACATTAGCGGCTCACCTCCCACCCAATACACCTCTTCCACTCGGTGTTCCTCAACAGCAGTAGCAAACTCTTGCTCTACCTGGGTGTCTTGAAACTTTTCAATTTCTACCTTGACTTCAGGACGCATCCAATTATTTTTTGGATTTGTTAAGTCGATCATCCCGTGTTGCTTCTGCTCACTCTCCCAAGCACTTGACAACATGTCACCGCACATGCGGCATTTAAAATTACAAAGATTGCTAAATCTGTAATCCCACGATACTGGTTTCATTGTCGTGTAGCCTGTCACATCAGTATGTTCCATAGCTTGTAAGTACTTATGACCAAACAGTTGGTTAAAATAACTACGGTAAACGTCTGTGTTTAATAGCTTGTCATTACATACTTCGCACTCGGGTAAGGTTTCCCCGGCCATCATACGCTGACGTACCGATTTCATGTGGTCGCTGTTCCAATGTTCATCCAGAGTAATTGGTATATATCGGCCAGTGCCTGCCTTTGTATCTATGTACTGTTCAAAGTTTTGTGCTGGTTCGCGACTTGCACAACACATACGACGTTCAGTCTGAGGACTTAGGTAAGTGTGTACCCACGGTGCCATGCATAGTGTTTCTGGTTTATTCATTAATGCGTTCTATTAGATTAGTATAGTATTCGGCTATCATAGTATGAGTTGCCAATTCTGTAATGTGGTAAAAAGGCCTAAATGTCTTTGTAACTGGATAGTCCCACAAGTTAATGTCGGCTATAAAATTTTGATACTGTTCAAAGTATTGAGCGCCAGCATTAGCAAATGATTTATGCTCAAATCCACCTTGATCAAATTTAAATGGAATATTGCTGTTGATTAATTTTTGTAAAGTATTTTCAATAATACACTTACTTTGGTATATAGATACTTCCAAGTCAAAAAACTCTGACACATAGTTGCGTAATAATTTCCGTTGTGGCATACTAAACTGTGTAGTATCATCTATAGAATGAATAGAGTATGATACTATTGTATTATTAAATCGTACCTCTTGTCTAGTACAACTTGTACCTAAACAGATAATGTAATCCGGGTCGTTTGCAATCGCTTGATCGACCTGCATAGAAATTAATAAGTTACTCGAACACACCCTGGCCAAATTAGTAATGTTAAACTGGTTAGATAACATGTCAACCCAGCAAGGACCGTATTCTGGATCGCTTACTGCAAAACTATCACCACATATATAGACAGACTTAGACATGTAGATACTGCTCAATTGAATTAAAGATTTGATCTTTGGTGTACAAATACGGAGTCAATAGCGTAATGTTTTCTACCCGACTGTATGTTAAATTTAAGCTGGGGAAAAATTTATCAACAATTTCTCTATTGGCAATTGGTTCCGATACTAAATTTTGTTCTCGTGTGCCGGAGTTGATCATGTTACTAATATCAAATTCTATGTTGGTTAAATCGTACCATTGTAGCGTATAATCTAGATTTATTTTATCGGTGTACACGTTATGCTTGAGATCATACAACGGGTTCTTTTTAAGGTCCTTGTGTATCAATGAACTTAATCTTGGTATATACGAATTAAAATTGGATTTAACAAATTCCTCTAACCATAGTCTATTTTTACCGTAAGGTAAATTGGGACGCAAGATACTATCTACTGTACCGATCAATATTACTGTGCCAATTTCTGTAGCTTTTAGTGCAGTAGCGAGATTCTGAATATTAACAAGATCAGCATTGGCATCAGCATTGGCCACTAGCCTGTTGCCTGTTGGGGCTGCTATATACACTTTATCAAATTTATAATCGGAAATCTGATTAATATTACTTGAATTAAACTCATGTGTATACGGAATTGTCTCTTTGAGATATCCGCCAATTAATCCATGTGTGCCAATGATTGCATTCATAGGGTATTTATAAACTCCAAAATAGGATCTAATATTTCTTTTTGTATTATGCCTGAGATAAATGTTTCACTATATAAATGATTAAAATTGTGCTCAATTATCTCTGCAGATAGACTATCCCCAAATAATGAAACGCTATTGCCCGAATCTGCGTATTCTCTATATAACTTATATAACTCTGCTACTACTTCTGTTACCGCAGTTATTCTTGATGTACCGTGATATGTTGAGCTGTAATAATACGATTTGTCGATAAATTTCTTTTCTATTGTAACATCACTCGGGATAGTGTCATACGATTCATTTATTTTGTGACTAAATGTTGCAAATCCTAATTTTTTAAATCTATCCAGTATTCCGGTGTGCCCTAGTATAATCATTGGATGTTTGTATGCAAAAGGTTTAATACTTTTTTCACTTATAAACTCGTCGTCTTCCATGGTTGTTTCTGCTACTAAACTAAATTGTGTAGTAGAATACCAAGATTGATTTACGTAGGTTTGCCATTCGCCACTGGCATTATTGTATGCAATATCGTCGGGAATAAACACATTGCGAGATGCATAGCTTATCAATGAAGATGCATGATACTGTTTTATATTATCATATAATTGTGTTCTATGATCTCTTTCGGCATTCATAAGACATAACATAAACTTGGTCGGCTTTGTTGGAATAGGTATTATAGTATTGTTATCTCTTAATAGACTTTGATTGGCAATTATCCAATTTGGGGATTTTAAATTTAACACATTGTTGGTGGTTACTGGCGTACCAGAATGATCCCACAGATAATCATGAACTAGTTTGTATCCGTCATCAACTAAATCTTGATACCAATTTGATTCTTTCCACCACGCCCATAATACATAATCAACTTTGTTGTAGGTAGCAGTTACGTCATATGGTTCTATATTAAAATAGTCAAGCAAGTACGGATGCCACTTTTTGTTACAAACAAGAGATTGTAATCCAGTTACTGGATGATACAGAATTGTTTTTTTATTCATATCCCATAGCTCGAGCTATTTCAGGATGTGTATCTGTAAAACATTGTTTGCGATGGGCATCTGTACGTTGCATTTTAAATAAGAACTCACTGCCGTCGCTACCTGTACCATTTTCAATAAACTTAATTACATTGTTTATTTCTTGTTGATACTTGGCAGACGACCAGAAGGTTGTTTTCAGTTTGTTTAATACCAACTCCTGCGCGGTAGGAGTCATTTTTTGTATGCTCATATGATCTGGGCTGTGCATCATATTGAAGTAAATACTACCAAACGGTTTGGTATCTGCCCAAGCAAGTAGTTCATCTAGGTAATAAACGTTCTGTATGTTAATAGTAAAGCATAACTGTGTAGTAATGTTTGGAGTATCTATACGGCGAGCTAGATGCACATCGTCAATAATTTTATTTGCTAGATCCCATTTAGCGCCATAACGTTCGTACTCGAATCTTTTGCCCACGTTGTCGATACTAAATGCAATATCTACTCGTCCAAATTGATTCCATATCTGTGTGTTATCACTTAGCTCTTGTGTAGCATTAGTGTTGTAATGAATATCAATATGTTTACTATGTCCCATGGCTGCTGCATATTTTAATAAATCAAAATGTTCTTGTATCATCCATGGCTCACCGCCGGTGAATTCAAAGTACTTGATGTTGGGCAACAGGTCTCGCATGTTATCCCAGAACGTTTCGGTCTTGCGCGGCCATGCTCCCGACTTTAACCAAGTATAAGCAATATGTTCTTTCTTATTGAAGTCCTTGGGCATATATGCAAGTTCTTCTGCGGCCCAGGTACTACTAGACCATGACCCACATATACGACATGCAAGATTACAAATATTACCTAGCTTTAAATCAACAAACCATAGTTGATCTGGGTCGTCGTTTTGCCAGTCAACTTGCTTGTATAGTTCTTTGAGTCTGACTTGACTGTGTATACGTTTACTATCACGGCCTGCATCTTCTTCTTCCCAACAACGACTACATGTTGCTGGTTTTTCACCTCGCCGGAATTGACGGCGAAGGTCTTGCATATACTCACTATGGTATGCAACTTCTAAGTTTGTTTCTTTGAGATCGTACTTTTTTCCGTTCTCATCTGTGATTTCATCGTGCGCCATACAACAAGGGCGTGTTGTTCCCATCGGGCTTGTTTCAATACTAACCCAGGGTAGCATACAGATTGTTTTTGGTAGTGTCATTCTTTAATTCCGCATTGTTCGTTACAGGCAAATATTTTGCCTTCCGGCACACTTAGTTGCCATGTTGTTTCTATCTTATTAAACCATTTAATAGCATCTTCGATGCTGTATTCTAAAGCATTATTGTTTGATATCAATGGTTGTAATTGTGCATTACTAGATCTTCTAGTACTGTTAAGCGGATAAAATCCCAACCAGCAACAGGGATATACTTCTCCGTTAGCACTTACATAAATTTCTTTATTCTTTATTGAGTAACAATCTATACGTCTATTACTTTTTTCATTACGGACTGCACCGCCGGGGTCTGTGAGATATGTGTGACTATCATCCCATAATTCATCAAAGTCTGTTTTACCTTGATAGTTACCAACTATATGACTTAACCTTTTGTCTGAAGTAAACACAGGGAACGAGTTTCTTCCGTTATCCACTAACCAAAAGTTTTCAAATCCTAGTTGCTTACTCAACTCACGGCACTCTTCAACTTGATGTTGATTATGATCAAATACTATCATTGCCCAGGTTGCACGGCCGCCTGCTGTGATAAACTTAGTTGCGTTATCTATTATAAACTGCCAATCGGTATTTTGTCTATACAAATGATGTGTGTCAACAAGTCCATCAATTCTAAAATCAATTTTAACTTGAGATAGTTGCCCTAGCTTGGCCCATATATTAGGTTTTGCGCTGCCATTGGTGCTGATTTCTATTTCAATATCAGGATTAGCATCAATAAAATATTCAACAATGGCTAACCCATCACTTGCAGTAACAAAGTCACCGTGATTGCCATTTATCAATAGTTTGTTTAACTGACGAATAAAGGCCACAGAGAAAATCTTCTTTACCTGTTCTAACTTCATATCACATAAAGGATACGTGCCTTCTATTACATCAACTCCACGAAAATTACGAGGACAATCTGGACAGGCAGCATTACATCGTGTGCTTATTTCTAAATGCACTTGCTGTATATCTTTATACTCAATCATTGCAATTCTTTAAACTCTGGAAATAAGTCCCAGAAACTTTCTTTTCGTAATTCATCTAATACACGTGTTTCTTCTACAAAACGTGGCCAGTGTTCCGTAGCATGATTGTCTTTCATTAGACTTAACAAACTCTGATACCCAGTGGTTGCTCTACGTAACGTATCCTGTGGATCTAGCCAGGCAATATGTTCTTCATATGCAGGATAGATTACACGCTCTTTGAACTCCTGGGGAAATATATCACAACGATACCACTCGGGACTTTGGCAAATATTGATATTCCAATCCTTTGCTTGAATCAATCCCAACTTTGTCCATTCTTTGTGAAAGTCTAATACATGCATTATGTTCATGGAGCTAACTGTGGAGCTAACATAAAAGTCCACGTGCGGGACTTCCTTCATCATGCGTTCGCGGTTCTCTATTGTTTGCTTCCAGTCTGCACCCTTGCGTATTAATTCTGCTTGTGGGCCCATGCCATCTAAACTAGCACCAACACTTACGTTTTTAAAGTGTTTCCAGTATTCAAATACGTGTTTATCTTTATAGCGCATTTCGCTAAAGTTTGTATTGTACTGTAAACGAATATCTGTTTTACCTGCGTCAATTAGCTTCTCTAGCAAGTAATAATGCTCTTTCATAATCAGCGGCTCGCCACCAGCAAAGTACACTTGCTCTAGGTGGGGGATATGTTCTTCCATTTGTTCAAGCATGCCATCTTCTGTTCCTGTAGCATATTCCACTCGTGCCATGTCGCGACCAAGAACATCGGGTACACGCTTGTATAACTTAACATGATCGTTGTACCAGTTACTGCTGAAAATAGGACCGCAGGAACGGCAGCGGAAATTGCAGAGATTGCTAAAACGCACATCCCAATAACGAATCTTGAATTCTTCATGTGTGCCATCATCTTTGGTGTCCTTTATCTCTTTGATCATATGCCCGTAGTTACGGTTAGCATCGTTACGCATACTAAACGCACCGTGCTTCTCTTGCTCGTAGCACTTGGTACATTCAACACAAGGTTTATCCTGTAGCATATTGCTACGCATAGTCTTGTACTTGTCTTGATTCCATACTTCCTTCATTGTATTCTTACGCAGGTCTCCGACAGGGTGCCAGTAGTCTGCTAAACAGCAAGGATACACCCGACCATCCGGAAAGGCATGCATGTGCATCCATGGTAACATACAGAATGTGTCACTGTGTGTTAGTTTACGATATTCGTCTTCTGTTAATTCACTGCGTTCAATGAAATACGGAGCACGTGCATTATAGTCGTACCCTTTATCGTAAAATCCTGCTACTGTATTGTCTGTCATATTGAATTGTACCAATTGGCTAATATAGGAAATGTGTCTGCAAAGTTCTTACCGCGACGCTGATCATATTGTATGTAAAATTGTTTAAAGTCTTGCTGTAGTACTGATTGTTCTGCTGCGCCCATGTGCGGTGTTTTAACCACATCAAGATAATCAATCAAGCGTTGCAATTGATTGCGTTCAAACTCGTGAAGCATAGGATCATTGCAATTGGTATCGAGCCAATCTTGCAAACGAATTTTAAAGTGTGTACGAATATTATCTGGAAGAACTAATGGACTTTGAAAACTTGGAAAGCGTAATATATTTAGCGAAAATGTAGGGAAGTCTTTTCCATATTCGCGTTTCCAGTTCATCATGCATTCCAGGAAACTATCCAATGAATCTAAACACAATGCATTAATTGTACACATCACATGAAACCCACGCAATTTACCCGACGTCATTAATTTCTCAGCATTGTTTGCCCAATCATCAAATACTAGGCCATCACGTATATATTCTGCTTGCAGATTCATTGCTTCGTTACTGGTGTAAAGATCAAATACTACTCCATCAATGCTTGCTAGTAACCGATCAACATCAACATCTGTGCCTAAGTTACTGTTAAATGCCAAGCGTGTATTACTCTTACCCTTGTTGGTCTTAAACCAATCTAATAGCTTCCATGTATCACCGGACATGAGCGGTTCGCCGCCAGTGACACGTAGTTCTTTTAATGTTTTGTGCAGGTCGGTTTCCCACCATTTGTGGAACGCTTCAACATACGGATTAACTTCTCCAAAGCGGTATAACTGACTGCTATCATGTATGTGAGTAAAGTGATTACGACCGTCGCTAGTAAGATTAGTATAAGGACCATTCTGCTTGATATCTTTAACCCAAGTACTACTAAACGCCGGATTACAGTAAGAGCAAGCAAACTGGCAGGTGCGGTCAAAGGCAATTTCAAGTGTTTGCAAATCCACGTCTGCATTGCTATCCAAGTTGAACGCATCATCTAAATCCTTGTCTTCGTATATAACTGTTTTGTAAACACGATCACTAATGTTATCGCGGCCAATGTCTTCTATCTTCCAGCAGTACTCGCAACCTGCAGGGCGTTCGCCTTTTTGCATCATTGCACGTTCAGATTTCTTCTTAGCTGTGTTATGTAATGCTTTAGGATTTGCTTGAACATCTGCTATACTAACTTGGTGCGGTAAGGGATGATGACAACTAGTAGTCTGCCCTGATCCCAGCCATATAGTAGCGTTGTACCATTTGGCGCCACAGAAGCTTTCTGACTTGATGTCAATTACTCTGCGCTTGTATTCAAAATCTGTTTCGTTATTAATTCTGGGCATGGTATTTACATTCGTTCCAAAACTCTTTCATTTCAGGAAAGGTTTCTAAAAAATTAGTCTTGCGACGTTTATCGTGTTCATTAAAGAAACGATAAAAATCTGCTCTTTGTAGTTTAACATAGTTTGGGTCTAAATTACGACCTTCTCGCATCCAGTCTATGTCACGACGCATACGTTGTACTTCGTAATCTTTAAATCCTTGGAATGGTTTATCTGCGGTTTCTAAATTGAGTTCCATCCAGTCTGCTACACGCTCTAGTACACCTACATATACTTCAGGTAGTATCTGTATACTTTGCCATGTAGGTGTGCGTAGTAAGGGAGTATCGAACCAGACACGCTGATATGTTGTACTGTGTGTTCTACGTAGACTTAGTATATAATCTAGCTGACGTTGTATTCCTAATACACTTAAATTATTCATTGTAATAATAAATGTCAAACTATTGCGATATGGAATTTCTGTTAAGAAACGTTCTACGTTGTCGACCACACGATTTGCATTCATCCCGTGCCTGATATATTCGGCATGTGCAGGAATTCCGGAATCCAAACTAACAAACTGCATGAAGTGTTCAATTTGGGTATTACAAAGTTGCTTAACGTAACCTAAGTACTTCTCCATTAATGCTGGCTCCACACTAAAGTTACTGGTTACGTTTAAGTGTAGTTCGGGATTGGGTAATGCTAATACATAGTCAAATACTTTGTATGTATTCTTATCCATTAGCGGTTCACCACCGGTCATACGGAAATGTTTTAGTTTTGGGTACAGCTCGGGCCACCACTGCCAAAATGCATCAACATAGGGATTGGTGTCGCGACTAGGTATAGGACGGTTACGACCAGTAAAGTGACTGCTATCGTTATGAATAGTGCTTGTAGGATATCCTCCCCACTTATCAACTTCTGCTTGCCAAGTTGAACTAAACTGCGGGCTACAGTAACTACAAGACAAATTGCAAGCGTGGTTAAAATTAACTTCCACATAACTAGGAATAACGTCATTTTCTTCTCCGGTACTGTTTATGATTGCATCGTAATCACTTGCTGCCCAGGGCTCACCGGATCTATAATGACGATCACTTAATTGGCCGTGTGCTTCTATATTCCAACAATAACTACACTCACTAGGTTTTTCTTGTTTGAGCATGATAACACGTTGTTGTTTCTTATGCTCAGTATTATGTAATGCGCCAGGATTGTCTTTAAGTGCGTCTGCATCAATTTGATGTAGTGGCGGATGGTAACAGGAGTTATTAAGTCCTGTTGGTAAGTGCAGGCTTACTTGCTTCCATTTGGCTAAACAGAGTGCAGGACCTAAGTTGTCCTTCATAAACTCTGCCGATGCCATAAAATCTGATTTACTCACGTGCCATTGGTCCTAAGTTTTTAAATACTGCTTTGTAATGATGCTTAAAGAATTTGCTTTCTTCTGCGTCCATGTCTACAATAGGCAATCCCAAGCGTGTGCGTAGCGTACTGCCTATACGTCTACATGCATCTTGATCATCATCTTTAAATACTTCCCACAACTTAGCAAGCGTGTCAAAGTCTTGTACTTGACGATGATCCCATCCTTCTAACATCATCATGTATGTGCCAAGACGTGCTCCGTATATAGCCCAGAAACCATTGTCTGCATCTGCTCCTACTGTTTGCCAAACACACAAATGATCATAGTTGCGACCATGAACTCGCTTTTCAAATTCTGCTGCAGATATTTTTGCTCCACGGTCTAATGCCATCTTTACACCCTCACGGAAGCCGGCTCGCCATGCTTGGAAAGGAGTAGCGTTAGGGAATGTAGTTGAGTAGCAATCATTCATTGCCCAGTAGTTAGGATAAAAACAAAACTCTACATCGTTCTCTGCTGTGCCATCCGTTGCTTCATGTGTACGCATATTGTAGATAAAGTCTTTAGTCCAGCAACTCATTCCCCCGTTACCGTATAAAAGGCCGTTAACGATATTACGAGCTTTCCACCGAAATACACAATCTCGGTTATTATCATCTAATGTGAGTTGGAGATTGAAGAAAGCAGGATCTGGAATATTGTCGCCGTCAATAAGTACAAAGCGATCACTGTCACTCGCATCAGCGGCTGCTTTATGTGCAGCATCTGAACCCTTAACGCCGTCCACTCGTTTTGCCCAAGGGACCATATTTTGTATATGTATCCAGTTTTGTTCTTTATTAGGTTCATCATAGGTCAAGTAAATGCAGTCTAAGTCTGCTACATCAATTATTTCTGTGGGCATAGTATTCTATTGTTGTGTGTGTATCTTCGGGTTCCAGCAATAATCCTGCGTGGTTTTTAACTACGCAATAACCATTATTAGACTTTTGTAATTTTACACGATAACCAGCATCATGGTCAATCTTTTTAAGTTTTCCAGCAACTATTTTGTAATCAAAATACCGATCGTATTCCTGCTGAGTAACTATAACATACGGATCCGTGGTCAACGTATCCATGGTCATTGACCCCATAGTTATTTCGCCAAATTGATTATAGTATAACCGATATTCAATAGTTGGTTGCACTGGTAATTTGATTAGTGCGTGTAATTCAGCTAGGTATTCTGGATTCATAGTATTTGATTAGTTCGTGAGTAGCGTAGGTCTTTTCGTGATAATGTACAGGGTTGAGTTGATTTATATTGTTAATTCGAATAACATCGCCGTCGTGTTCAGCCATAACAGTTTCTATCCAACTACGTGCATCACTCCATTTATTAAATCCAGATTTCATATGCACAAAGTTAATAAAGTCCATGCTAGGCATAGTTACTAATTCTTCTCCTAGTATCCGTGCGGCTATAGCATATACAACATCTGTGCTTGGTTCATCTTCACATGTCTTTAACTCTTTAGATATGTCCGCCCAGTAATGAAAAATAAGCCCGGCTAGATTGAAAAAGGCCGCAGCTTCTTGACTGTATCTAAAATACATCAGGCCATTATACACATCAGGCAGTTGATTGGCATCAAATACTTCTCTATATTTTCGCACATCACTTTTTAACGAACGATAATTTAGTGCGCCTGTACTTAAACAAACATTACGTAATCTAAATGCCGTCCACCAATGGTCAATTGACCTAGTAAACAGCAAGTCTGCTTCCAACTTGATAGTTTCTTTAAACGGAGTTTTGCGAAAAACATCAGGTTCCTTGCTCCAGGCATATATAGATCCATCTGCGTGTTCACTACTTACATTATCTAATTCAATAATGTAATCAAATACTCGACGCTGTCGATCAGTTACCGAGTTCAATGTTTCTGTATCAACCAAGACCGCATACTTGTTGTGCTTCTGTGTTGCCTTAACATTTAGGCATTGCAAGTATGCAAGTTCTAAGTAATCGGTATCTGTGTTGTTGATAGCAAAGGTTACAAAACCTTGTTGTTCTTTATGCTGGCTCACAGATGGCCTCCACTACTTGTTCAAAGTCTCTACTCTGTAGGTATTCTTTATCCATCACGTGTATGTTTTGGTATGGTACCATGGTAGCTTCGCCGTCGTGATAGACTTGTATAAAATTGTCTGTGAGCATTATGCGGTTAATAGTTTTTTCTATGGTAAACATTGTCCAAGGAATTCCTTGCTGTTCGTTTAACGTGTAGCCACTGATAATACAATTAGCAATAGCAAAAGCATAATCATTTCTGTAATTTCTTTCGCGAACATTGTATAAGGCACGATAGTACGAATAGTTTCTTTGTATGCGGCCGATAAGGTTGAAAAATAATCTTGCACGTTCTGTCTTTCTAAAAAGTACTACAGTTGCCCATACAAATGGCAAACTTGTTTCGCCCATTGATTCTGGACTAGGTCCTGCAGGTGTTTGATTATGATGCATTAGCCGATAATCAAAGTCTGTTTTAAATAATGTAAGAAGGCTATCATCTAATACAAGGTAGTCTGTGTCAATAAGAATAGTGTTATCGTACGGGCTCAGGTCATATGCTAGGTATCTGCCAAAGTTTCGCCACTGTTTTGTTGTATCACTACCTATAAAATTATTTCCATCATTATTGTTGATGCGTACGATATTATCGTATACAAACTTAGGGTCACTATCGTTGTCAGTGACCAACGTAATAGGTAAGTTCAGAGAGTGTGCAATTAAACGACTAGTCTGATCAGCTATAGCAACGTAGTCTATGTGTGTGTTAAATGCAAATACTACAACACCCTTAGACTCGGCGGATTTTTTTGAGTTCTTCATGTTGTTGATGCCACGTGTTCATTACTTTTTGATAGTGTTGTTGGGCTATTACTAGAAATACATGACGATCAATTTGTATAGGATTGCCATATGTATCTTCTAAATACATATCATCAATGGGCCAACCCTGCATAAATGCCAACAGCTCGGGAGTAATCTTAAACAAGCCTCCCTTGTGTGCTATGTGCAAGTCCGTTTGGATCTTCTCACGCAGGATACGTTTATTAATCTGGTAATCAGTTGCTAATTTAATTTCAGCTGTAAGTTTTTCGAGTTCGCTCATAATAGAATAAAAGGTGTAGATAGCAATTATACTATACTACACCCTTAAGGTCAACTCAAAATGGATTAAGCGACTGTTGGAGTTCCCCAACTTGATGTTAAGTTGGTTGATTCTGGATATACAATGTCAATACGCATACTTGGAGTTACGTTTAACGTGTCTCCAGAACTGCCATATAAACCGGATGTTGTACTAGTGTGTGCTGAATAGTAAGACAATGCAAATGAGATTACACTACCTGCGTCGCCGTGTCCGGCCAAGTTAACACCGTTTGAAAATACGTTTAATGCAACGTAGTCGCCTGTGTAAGTTGCACTAGTTGTAGTTATCTTACAAATCTGTGTAGAAGTTGTAGTTAAGTTATAATAACCAAATGCTGTGGTATTAGTAGTTACTGTACCACCAGTACCAGTGCGTCCACCGTTTGTAGTTGCGTTGAATGCTGACACGCCGCCAAAGTATGTAAGAATTGTGTTTACTGCGTCAGTACTACGAGCAGTACTATCACCGTTGACTACACCGGTGATAACTAAATTTAATTTGCCGCCTGCATTAAAGAAGTAACGTGCAGCATCTCCTGATGCAAATGTTACTGTGCGTGTTGCAAATGTTGTTGGGCCGTATGTGGTATTGTTAGTGGCTGTAATTGCTGTACCAGCAATAACTGAACCAGTTGTGGTTGCACCGTTGGTTGCTGCACTTAAAGCGTTGGTATAATAAGTACCAAGGTTTGTACTAAGCGCACTTAAATAGGTAACAGTTGCGCCAGTGGTTGGGATAGTTAATCCAGATCCACTACCACTTTGGTGAGTACTAACACTATTCATAGTGTTGATCAATGATGCCCATTGTGTAGCAGTAATTAATCCTGCAGAAGCAGCAGCTTGAGTAACCGCGGTTTGTCCGTATCCGTATTGTCCGTTTCCGATTCCCCATACTGCGTTGATACTACCAGAACCAGTTACTGGGTTTGCTCCAACAAAGCCATTGTAGTCTGTTGCGGCAATTAGCCCGCCTGATGAATACGCCATTTTTCTTTATTCCTATGAATTAATTTTAACTATTGCTTCAATTATACCCTCAGATGCTTCAGTCTTGTCAACTAATGCACGTCCAATCACATTGAATGGGGTTAATTCTGATACTAGTGCTGATCGGGCTAACCCATTACCAGCACTCACTAAACGATCACCTTTGTTAATAAGACCAACTACTCTAACAGGAACTCGCCCGCTCATAGCAATCGGTGGATGTGTTGCATCTTCACCTGCACCAGAGTTCATTAAGTATGCAGCATTAGTACTTATCACTCCAAACACTTTATCACTTAATTCAGCTACCACTTTGGTGATTTCGTTGGCTCCGCCCATTTCAACAACGGTACCAGGAGCATATTCTGCATCGGCATGGAAGCGTTCTGCTAAGTCGGCGTATTGAGCGTGGATAGCAGTACCATAAATGTTATTAAACCAAGCAGACGCACTACCGATATTTACTGCTACGTTTGATACCGGAAGAATACTTGTAGTTGCGGTTACAGTAGTAAACACACCTGTACTTGGAGTAGCGTTGCCAATTGGGGTACTATTGATAGAACTAAAACTAGCACTACCCCCAACTGTGGCAATCGCAACACCGTTTAATGTTGCACTACCATTGATAGTAACCGATGTTAAGCCAGATAAAGTTGTAATGTTTGGTTGACTTGCTGTTAATATTGTACCAGTGTATCCCGAACTAGCGTTGATACCCTGAGTTTGAATTGTTGTAGATGTAACTGATGTTGCAATTACGTTACCGTTTAAATTGCCAGTAAATGTTGCAGTTCCGCTTGGGGAATTAATTGTAGTGGCTGTAATAGATCCTGCAGAAATGGCACCAGATGCAGTAATACCAACAACGTTAATATTTCCAACTGTATCTCTTTGAACCAATGTGCTTGGTGTTGCAGCTATTGCTTGTGTACTTAATCCCCATGCTGGAGATGCAGTAGTACTGAAATTTAGGCCGGCACCAATTGAATTGAATCCTGGTACTGTTGTACTAAAAATATCCTTGGATAAAATAGCATAAATTGTGCCATTGATTGTAAACTGAATAACAATGTGTGATGCAGATGATGTATCATTCATCAACGCAGGTACAGCACCAGTATTACCTGTAGCCGATGTAGCAGCAGGTCCAACTACAATCCATGCTGTTCCAGAGTATACTTTTAACTGTTGATTTGCTGTATCAAACCATAAATCGCCGCCTAGTGCGCTTAGATCACCGGGGGCTGTATTACCCGATGTTGCACCAGTACTAATCTTCCATGTTGCGCCGGACCAAACACGTAGAATATTATTAGTAGTGTCCCACCATAATTGTCCTTTTAAAGGATTTGCTGGACTTGCCCCGTTGGCAAAATTTTCCAACAGATACACAAAGTTTTCGTTTAAAAATTGACCATAACCGGCATAATCGCGGCCGATTAGAGTTAAACTTGAGTGCGTAGTATCAACTGTACCGTCGGACAATCCGCCCGGAACTAGTGATGTACCATTGGTTAAATTAATTGTATAAGACATGCTCTATCCTTGTATGCTTGTTATATTTATGCATTGTTTAGAACATCTTCTGTATGAAACATAGGGCATAGAATGGAGGACGATTTTCAAATGATGCTCCGCTACCTGTAGGGCTTGTTGTCCCAGCTAGGGTAACACCGTGTGTATGATCGCCCACAGAACTGATGGTAGTTGCTGTTGCTACTGTAATACCTGTAGAAGCTTCTGTAGTATACCACATTTGAGCTCCGCCAGCATGTTGCGATACTGCATCATACGGGAATCCGCCAGCACTTGCGCCAGCCCACCCTGCGTACCCTGCGGCAAATATCAGCTGATCATCACCAGGGAAAATATGTGCATGGGTTGGGTCTGATACCGACGAGCTCGATACTGCTGTATGACTATGTCCGCCACCTGTTGCAGAAGTTCCTGTTAGACTAACTGCGTGAGTATGCGAGGGTAAATTGTTTATAGTTAATGTTGATAACCCTACGCCGCCAGTTGCGCCGTTGGCTAGTAGGCCGCCGGCGCCAACAATAAATCTATCACGTAAATCTGGAGTATTATTTGTACCATCACAAAGTTGGAAACCTGTTGGAATTGGGTTAACTGAACTATTCCACATCCAAATAACACCAGCCGGCACAGAACTTTGTACAAATGCCGTAGTAGCAATAGCGGTACTATTATCGCTGTAGGTTTTAGTAGTTGCTGTAGAACCCACTACATTAACATTAGACAATGTGGTATTTGAAACTGCTGTTCCGCTAATGTTACCACCTGTGACAGTAATAACTCCTGTGGTAATGTTAGTAAATGTTCCACTAGTTGCACTAATGCTAGTAGCACCGGTAATGTTACCACCGGTAATTTGAGCATTGCCGGTAGAGAAATTAGCAACAACTTCTGTACCAACTGTAGATTTTGTCACTGTTAAATTAGTTGCACCAAGATTTACAATGCTACTGATATTGCCACCAGTGATTAACGCATTGGCCGTTGACAAGTTTACCACGTTTGAGTAGTTAACAGTTTGAACATTTGATGTTAAGTTAGTAACAGCTCCAGTTGACGCCGATAATGTTGTTAAATTTTGTGCGGACCCGCCACTGATTACAACAGCATTGGCGTTTTGAGTTGACATTGTTCCTAGTGAACTAGTTGCAAGAGTAATAGCAGTTTGAACAAATGCTGTACTAGCAACCTGTGAAGTATTTGTACCAGGAGCAGCAGTAGTTGCAGTTGGTGCACCGTTAAGTACTGAATTATATGATGTAACAGCACCAGTAAAGATTGCAGTTGTTCCTGTGATTGCACCAGTTGTTAAGGTGCCTGTATTCAAGGAGGCCAATCCGCTAATACTTCCGCCAGTGACTAAAATATTACTCGAAGTAAGATTATTAATAATACCAATTGTGGAATATACGTTACCAAAATGTGTACCTGTCAGTGTAGTTGCGGTAACAGTTGTGCCTACAACATTACCGGTTACGTTACCAACAACGTTTCCAGTTAAATTTCCAGCCAACGTACTAGCAACAACCGTGGTACCTATTAAATTACCAGTAACATTACCGGTCAAGTTACCAAGAACATTGGTGTTAATAACAGGATTAGTAATTGTGTTATTAATAGTAATACCAGAATTAATTGTAGTAAATCCAGGAATTGCCGGTGTTGGCATAAATGCAGGATCTGCACTGATGGTGGCAAAAACTGTATTACCGTATTGTAATTGTAAAATGTTATGTGTGGTACCCACTAATACTGCATCAGCAACTACTGTTGGTATTGCACCACTTACTCCTTGAGCTTTTGTATAAACTGGGCCAATTAGATTCCAATTGGTTCCGTCATATAGTGAGAATTGATTAGTCGATGTGTTAAACCAGGTGTTGCCAGCGTTAACGTTTGATGGCTGTGTACCAGATATAATAATACCATTAACGGGTAAATATCCCTGATTAGTAAATACGTTTAATGTTTGGTTACTTTTGTTAAACCATAACTGCCCTTGTAAATTTGTTCCACTAGGTGCTGTATTAGATGCAAAATTTTCTAGTAGGTATACTAAATTTTCATTGAGTTTTTGTCCATATCCTACAAAATTAGGACCGGGTAATTGCAAGCTAGATGATACAGTATCTAATCCGCCATCATTGATAGTGGTTAATGTTGTTCCATCGCTTTTTGTTATTGTATATGCCATTTTTATATCTCTTTATAGTATACTTATCAAAAACGGATTATTATTAGGTAACCCAATTTGGGTCATTATTTGGACCCCAGTAGATTTTTACGTATCCGTTGGCGCCGTTGCCGCCTATTGCAGAAATAGTATCTCCTGCACCGCCGCCACCTGCGCCTGCGCCTGTTGCATTATTTCCATCAGTCATAGAAGGTGTTCCGCCTGCACCAAACGGTGTGGCACCGCCTTCTCCGCCATTTTGTCCCGAGCCCGGGTGACCTGGATTATTAACTCCTGACATATAATCTCCTATTATTACTTACTTATCACTAAATAACCATTGCTTTTAACAGTCATACTTAAAAATATTATTCCAAAATTCCTTTAATTTTGGGTACGAAGTTAGTGCTTTTTGATCGTATAAATTCGCTCCCTCAATAGCGCATAAAATGCGGGTTGTTTCGTCGTTGAATCCTGTACTTGCACCTGTAGTTAAATAATTTTCTAATACCAATGGTCTATCTAAACGTGAAAATATTGCAGCAAGTTCAGTGGCACGTGCGCCAACTATATCAATTACTTGTTTACGATCATCCAATGTGAGTGTTTGATCAGTGAATGCAGTTGTTCCAAAAATACTATGGACTGCGCCAGCACAGCATGTAATTTCATCTTGCCCAGCTAATTTTAATAAGTCATATACTGATAACAAGTGAACAAAAAGTGTACGACCTGAATGTGCTTTGGTATCTGTACCAAGTGATTGTAAAAATTGTTGTATTTTATCTCTCGTTGGGTCGCTATCAGCAGGAGCAAATTTAAACATCAACGTAGTTCGTAGCACTTTACATACTCTAGATACACCCCGAGCTGTGTGCCAAGACATCCCGGGAAAACTTATAGCACGATTGTATGCCGGCAAACTTGCATTAGCAATATCCTGCCCATTGTATATCATTGTTTCTCCGCCCCATTCTCTGCGCCATTGTTTATTTAGATACACCACAATGGTTTGATCTTGGGGTCTACGAGAATCTGTATGCGGATATCCTTCAACACCGTAGGTATGTGCATTTGAATAACAACGTAACAATACTGTATTTGGGAAATAGTTTTGCTGTATGTGGCGCCAGCATTCCAATGCTACCCCATCAAGTTCTGCAGATATGTCTATGCCATTCATTATACCGCCTGTTTTGGCTAGATCGCAATTCCAGTGATATTGGTCAAATTTAGGATTAGACTTCCACCCGTAACGATGTCCAATACTGTCTATCTGATCTGCTACTCCTTCAATTAACTGTGCAGGTAAGAAATTTTCAAATGTTTGTATAGTCATTAAATAAAATCATTCTGCATATTCCAATATGCTGTATCTACTGGGGTATTGCTTGGTACAAAGTTTTCATCAATAGTATGAAATACTGGCTTATACATTGTCACTTGGCTAAGACTACCAAACTTTGATTTTCTATCTCGGTAGTTAGCATCGTTAGTAACAGAATAGATAAAGTCCTTGCATACATATTTGTAGGATTTCCATGTGTCTTTGATTAAGCTGTTAGTATTATTTAACGTCCACAACTGAAACTCGTCTGTTTGGAAAAACGAAAAATAATTATCATTTGGTTTAATTGCGCTGACGTTTTCAGCCTTGGCAAATGACAACATACGCATATAAACATTTTGCCACTTGTATTGAAAATTAATCCACCAAAAATAGTGGAATACTGTATCTATACCAACAGGGGCGCGGCTAGTTGCCTTGTTAAATACTTCAATGAATTTATCGCAGGTCTTTGCAGATATAGATCCATTATTAAAACAATCGTATATGATTGCATCAGTGCGAGGTGTATGTAATATTCCTTCTCCAAATCTGAGAGTCAAACTTTGTATTAGGTCTGATCCAAATAGCTGATCGTTACCTTCCCCATTGATAGTAATATAATCAGGATGCCCCAGGTAGTACGAAAATACATTGCTTGAAACTCGTTCAAATTTACCAACTATGAATTTTTTGTATAGTATAGGATTTTCTTTAATACTGGATTCTGACAATCCCACTACAATATTATTTTTAATTTCGTCTGGGGTGCATGCCAATAGAAAACTGCAAATAATTGCAGATGAATCAATTCCCCCACTGTACATAATAAACAGTTTTCTATTTGTATTAATAGCATGATTCATTAACTGCTTGGCACGAAACAAACATATTTCGTCGTACTCTAAGGTTTGTTTAACAAATGCTGGCGGTTTGCAAACATCAAGTATATTGGTTTGTATAGGTAATTGAGTTGTTTGATATCTGTCTGTTAAACTTAAATTGGCTGCAAAAAATTTATGTATATCTTTGTAATTAGCAAATCCCGGAAGATCTCTATACTGTTTGTTGGTAGTATCTGTTACTAAGTCTATACTGTAATACCAATTTAACTTAGGATATTGCATACAAACGACTCCGGTTTAAGAAATCTGCTACAATAGCTGGTATTTGAGTAATGTTATCACATTCAATTATCTGTTTACTATAACGCAATCTCATCGATTCTATCGTTGACATTTTTGTATAGAATAAGTTATGCTGGAAGGATATTTCTTTTGCCGATTCTACTAGAGACAAGTTTTCAAGTTGAGCATAATCCGTCACAAACGGATAGTTAAGCTCATCTAATTCTGTTGCGCCTGTTGATAATACTCGTTGTGCTTCTTGGTGTTTCATTGCATAAACTTCGTATTGTAATATAGTACTAGAATATTGTCGTCTACGATGATTTGCTATAGTGTTTAGTAGATACTCAAGTGCGAACCCTTTTTCTGTTATCAAAGCGTAGTATTCCAAATCGTCGTCGTTTAGTACTGTAGTTGAACTACTGATAGAGGATTGCCCATAGGGATCGTTAACTTGGGAACAGTACGGAGCCAGATTATTAAAATCTGCAGGTAATGAATAGTTATTTAAAAACAGGAATAGTCCAGTATTTAGGATACTGTCATTAATTTTTTTAACACTGGATATATTACGCGAAACAGAAACAATACGATAGGTTGAAATATCAAAAACAGCATGGTAATCAAATTTTGATATATTTTGCTGTTTTTTGTATTTTCGGGGCAATTCTAAAAAATTGGTTAGTGTAGACATATAATTTCCAGGGTTTGTTATTATTTACGTAACAAGTTGCCCGGGAAATTATTTTAATCGCCGCCTGCGCCGCCTCCGCCGCCTCCGCCATCGCCGCCATCGCCTGAACCATCGCCCGAGCCGTCTCCGTTCCCGTCGCCTTCTCCACCATCGCTGCTACCAGGACCAGTTCCGTCGCCTGAACCACTATCTGCTGGTGGTGGTGGTTCAGGAATTGGTGCAGGAGGGGGTGTAGGTGCAGGAGGAACCACTACAGGAGGAACCACCGGTGGTGGAACATATGGGGGTGGGGGTGGTGGTGGCGGTGGATACACAAATGGCGGTAGTGGGGGTGGGGGTGGAACATATGGTGGAGGGGGTGGTGGTGGAGGTATATAAACACCGTGATTTCCATTACCGCCGGGGCCGCCCGAGAAAATACGCGAACCATTTTGCCCAACTACGTATGTCTGACTGCCGGGTTGTCCGTTGCCAGCAATATGCCCACCAAGACCACCTGTACCAACTACTATTGTTATTGTTTCACCGGGCACTACAGTCATTGTATTATTTTGACTAAAGAATCCGCTTGCTCCTCCTGCTCCCGAGCCGCCTGTGTTGCCACCGTTATCATTTATGTCTTTATAGCTAGTAATTATCTGATCTGGTATATCAAGAAAATCGCCTTGATACGGTCCAGCATTAAACGGTAAGTTACCAGCTGGACCTTGCGTAGCATTTATGTAATCATTGCCACTACCTTCGGCTATTGCTGCGGCACTAAACAAAGGAGCAATGGCCGATAAGCTATTGCCATGAATAATATATTGTTGAATCCAATAAATCAAGCCACCAGATTCAGGTTTTCTATTTAATCCATATACACCCGAAATTAATCCAGATGTAGTATATAATGAAGCTACTTCATTTACTACGGCTAAACTTAACCCTGAATTGTTTGCAAAATTGGAATACTGAACCGGAATTACTGTAGTACCATCAACAACCGTTTGTCCTGAATTGCTATTTGCTGGTCCAGTGCTGCCGCCGCCACCACCGCCACCGCCAGTGGCGTCTAAAGTAATGCTATAGATTCCGCCAGGGACTGTAAATGTATATGTGCCGGGTTCAGTAAATTCTTGTGTTCCGCTCGCAGGGAAAAATAATTTCCAATCGCCATCAACTTTTGTGTAACCGTATCTAACGTTAGCCCATGTTGAATTTTGTTTAACTTTGGGTTGTAATACTTCAACCCATGTTCCGTCGGGTTGGTTAACAAAAATGCCGCGTGGTTCAATTGCCATTGCTTATCCTACTTGGAACCAGAAGTCACCAGGATTACCACCACTTGGGGGTAAGGTGGAAACTGTATAATTAAACGCAGAGCTAGATATAGCATTGGCCACAAACGCTGTAGTTGCAAGTTTTGTAGTTGCATCTCCAAATGCTGGTGTTGGCGCAGTTGGGGTTCCTGTAAGTGCAGGACTTGCAATATTTGCTTTTGTAGCAGTTGCGGTAACAATAGCATTGGCACGAGCTGTTGTTTCTGTTGCTAGTCCAAGTTGAAGACTAGCGATGTTTGCATAGATAATACCAAAGTTGGTATTTACATTGGAAGTTAATGCAGTTACATTGGCATTAATAAGTCCGGCTGTAGTGTTAAGTGCGGCATTAACTACTGCTACACTAGTATCTGTATAATTTTTAGTGCTGATCTGTGCAGGTTGTTGTGGGTCAGCAAATACACTAATTAATCCAGAACTACCATCCACATGCATTGCATTAACATTTCCAAGCGTGGAATTCACGTATGCATCAATGTTTCCTTTGTATGCATGGTTATGAAATACTAAATTATTGTTGCTAGTAAAATGTACATTAGCATATCCCATGACTACGTTGCCGCCCAGGAATACGTCTTTAAATGGTTGTGTCGTAGATCCAATACTGTATGCATTAGCTGATCCAGGAACTAATGCAGATCCAGAATCCGTTGGGCTTAATGTTACTTGTCCATTAATTGTAGTATCACCTGTCAAGGTGGTTGTTCCACCAACAGATAGATTATCGCTTATAACAACATTATTGGCCACATTGATACCGTCAGCAATAACAGCAAATCCATTGTACTGACTGGCCAGGGTAAACGAATCGTGACTAGTAATAGCAATTAGATTGCCGTTTGTGTAGTCGCTTACTACTGTGTGAGTTCCACCATGATTATCAAGCAAGGTTTCAACGATAGCGCCAGACTTGCCTTCACTTGCTGTGTAGGCAGGGCCTACCAATTGCCATGCACTACCTGTCCATGTGCTTAGTTGATAGTTAACTGAGTCCCACCATTGGTCGCCGCTCTTAAGAGTGTATGTAGCCGATGTTGGAGCTGTATTAGCAACATAACGTTCACTAACCGAATCCCAGTTTAATCCATCATATACACGTAATCTTTTTCCAACGGAATCGTACCATAATGTTCCAATCAATGGCGTTAATGCCAATTGGCTCTGCGTAGGCGGAACATTGTCTGCAAAGTTTTCTAGTAGCTTTACAAAGTTTTCGTTTTGTGAGTCACCGTAGCTGCTATAGTTACGGCCGATTAATGTTAGACCGGTTGTGGTATTAGTGGTTCCGTCTTGAATTGTTGCAAAAACGTTACCACTGGTTAAGTTGATAATATAACTCATTGTCTATTATCCTTGTGAGCTTAAATTAGTTAATGTTTGAACTCGCACGGTATAGTCAATTTGAATTAATCTGTTTAGGGATTTTTGTACTGGCATGAATACAACATGAGTTAATAGTAACCCAGTTGAAGTTAAACCGCTTGTGCCATCTACACTACGACCACGTAGACCCAATTCGTCAAACACAAATTCACCGTTTAAATTTTGACTGTTGTCAAAGTTTGCTTGGCCGTTTGGTTCGCCGTAATCTAATAAACAACTAACCAAGATGTCTGTATAAACTGTGCCAGGAATATGCGTAACAGTCATTTTATTATTAACTGGATCTGGGTTAGCAATAGCTGTATCATCAACAATCTTACTATAAGTAGGATTATATAAGTTGGCATTTTGACCCACAGTATTAGTAGGCAAGTAAGTAATAATCCCAGTAGGGTCAACACTTGTACCGCCATTGCCAAAGTCCATTTCATAGATAAAGTTTTGTCCTTTATCTGCAATGGCACTAGCCAAAGCAACACTAAAGTTTTCGTAGTGGATAGCATTAGGTTTGTCAATGAAGACTTCCTTTGATACTGGGTCAAAAATCTTAATATGACCACGTACATAGATTCCAGACTGTTCATCTGGGCGTTTTTGTTTATTTTCCACTGCGTTTTCCTCTAATTTTGTTTGGTTGTTATCAGTATTTATCATGGTGTAGTTCCTGGGGTTGCAACAAATCCTAAACTAGCTAGTAAGAAGGTAGCTTGTGCGGTTGTGCTTGCATCTAATCCAAATCCGTTTGCAGGAACGCCGGTTCCTGGTGTGTACCAACAGTTACCAACAGATATTGCTGTATTTACTAGAACTGTTATTGCACCGCTGGTAGTTATTAATCCTGGGGTTGCTATGTTTGCAGGATTGCCTAACATATACACACCTTTAATGTAGCTGGTTGTTTGTACCCCGTTAACGAATGCCGATGCAGACGTGTTATCAAATAATTCTTCGTCAAATCCAATTCCGTCGTCGTAGAATACAGGTCCATTGACTGCGCCACTTAGAATAATAACCGGAATTACATTAGCAGTTGTAACAGTTTCCAGTACACGCATAGTAGCAGTCACTACATTTGAAGTCATATCTCTTTGTGTAATAATATCACCACAGTTGGCACTCAGTGGCAAGTTTAAAGTTAATCCGTAACTCACTGCGGTAGATGCAGATGTTGAATAAACGACATTTCCTGTTGTAGAAGATGAAATAATCGTTGAGTTTGGAATTAATTGTTGTACACTTGAATCAACAACACGACTCGTTGCTAATTGGATAGCAGGCGAATATGTTGCATCAACCCCGCGTCGAATTTGTGCCAGTGTGTTTATACTTACTTGTTGCACATTTGCTGCAATGTTAGCAAACAACAAACCGTATACATTACCAATTGTAATATAGGTATTTCCACTGTAGCTAATTAACGTATTAGTAGCAATGACAGCATTTGCAGTCCATGGAGTTTGTGTTTCAAGTGCGTAGTTTCTCCAGTATGTAATCTTCTCACCGTTGATAAACACTACACCTGGAGTATTTTGAGCAATACTTGGCAACGGTAATATACTAGCATTAACCACAGAGATTGTACTGTCTGTTAAGTGTAGGTTGCTGGACAATGTTGTTACATTGGCTTTTGCAATTCTATATGATTGTACGTTACCTGTCATATTGTTGAATAGTCTATAATCTAAGCCAGATGTATCATATACAGTTAAATTTAAACTATCAAACATACGGCCCGGAACTAATTCTTCAGGTGCATGGCTGTTAAAAGTGTTTACATATGATCCGCCATCAATGTTAATATCATAAGGATTGACTCCTAATGTATTTCCATAGAAACTTTGGATAACAGAATCGTATATGTTACTAGTAAATGTGTTGCCGTCGACAATCACACCCGGATACTCTAATCCAGACTGTGTTGTTGCCAAATTGATATACCCGTTGTAGGCAACAATACGATCGTTTGCATTGTTAAATGCACCAGCATTAATTGTGGATACATTAGCAACCGGGAAATCAACGTTTGCATCAATCGTGTAAGCATTAGCTAGAACATATAGTATATCATTGTTAACAATAATAGTATTGGCAGTTAATGTTTGTCCTATGTTTGCTGTTGTAATATTACTCCAGAATACAAAGGTATTGGCCGCAGTATAGTTAACACGGTCAAACTTCACCGTGGTTGCAATACTTCTGATCACATTATGTCCAGAATTATTATTATCAAACACATTACGCAATACCGGATATGCAGTTGCACCGGTGCCTGTGCCATTGATTAAAATAGTCGGAGTGGTTGTGTACCCTTTACCAGAATCTGTAATTACAATGCTACCAATGCCGCCTGTGCCATTGAGTGTAGCGTAAGCAGTGGCATTAACCGTTGCGCCGCCACCGGTAATTATTATCTGAGGCGCAAATAAGAAGCCTTCGCCCGGTGTTTCTACAATCACATTAACGACATCGTATGTGTAGTTTTGATACCACTGACTATATACGCTATTAGTTGTACTTAATAAGTTTGCATCACCGGCTTGTTCTCCATTTGGACTACGATATACATTTAAGTTTGCATCCCAGTATGGTGGCAAGTCAAAGTCGGTTGTGTCTCCGGAGAATTGATCATTGCCTTGATAATCCACAACAAATTCACGGATTGTTGTTCTGTATGGTTTAACTTCGTTGATATAATCTAAGTAGTATTGTTGGTTATCTGCTACATACGCAGGTACCTGTTCTAACTGGCGTAGGTATTGAGTTGCACTTAAGAAACTAGTTTTAAATACCCAATCAAGATTCTTTTGTTCTGACAATGCATACTTAACCATAGTAAAAAACAATTGGTTATAGTCTAGTGCTAAATCATCAACAAAAATGTCATGTTCTATTGCTGTTAGTATTTCTCTTAGCTCAAGTGCCGGAGGAATTGTTGCAGTTTCAATTTGAATAGTGCCATTCTGAATTCCTACCAGAGATGATGTTAAATTACTATCAACATAGTAAACAACAAATTGATTGTTACTGGCATTCAGTACTTTAACGTAAGTATTTGCTGTTGGTGTTAGTTTACCGTATTCGAGTAAATTGGCCACCGCGATGTCAGGTGTTACTGTATAATCATATCCAGTCTGGTACCAATCTTGGAATGTCCAATATAAATTAGTCTTAAAACTCTGTACTGTAACCAATGACCATGTTCCTACTGTTACAGAATTGGTTGTAGTCTTTGTAGCTAATTCGTAAATTGCCCACTTGCCCAAATTATTAATATCGCTGTTGACTAAAATTTTATAACCAATTGTTAGCAGGCCTGCATCTACATACGCTAATTCGGCATAGGTATCAACTACTCGGCTATAACTGCCAGAACTTGGATTTGGAATGGCTTGCTCACTGTTTAACCCAGTCATTAACTTGCGTTCAACTACTGGATATGTTGCGAGAATCCCATTTACAAATGTTAGATAATTACTCAGTGCCAGCGACTGGTTAATAAACATACTTTCACGAGGACGAATACCAATGCCGTATGCTTGTGCTGGGGTTAACGCTGGATCGGGTACTGCGTTACCAGCGGCGTCTTGTCCAACTATACTGTCAACGATTTTACTCTTTATAACAGCAGGAATTTGACTGTGCGGATTACCTTCTTGTACCAATTGGTACTCACTGTGTACTACACCAGATTGAACGTTACGTGCGCCAATGTGTAGAACACTATTTTGTCCAGTTAATGCAGAATTAACATTATATAATGCAATGGTATCGTCGCGCAATACTGTTGCGTACGGTATGCCCTGTGCTTGTGGATTTATAATTGCAGCAGTAATGTTGTATACGCTATTTGATTTTCCGGCTGCTGTATTGATTGATGTCTTACCTGCTACCCAGAAATAGTACCCAACTTGTACTGCACCTGTATCGTCAACAAATGCCATGGCACTAAATGCGCTATCATCTGCGGCCAACGGAACGCCGTTGCCAACAGTGGCCACATACTCACTAGGCGGAACAGGACTTTGTACCCATTCATAAACTGCAATCTGACTGCCCGGGAATGTTGTGCCCCATTGGTTTAATCTATAAATCAATTGATCTTGTTCGTAGTTAATATATCTAACTGCATCAACGTCCCACCAAATTTTACCAACTTGATCAGGACCCCAGTGATAGTCTGTATATATTGTTCCAGTTCCTGCATTATATAACGCAGGATCGGAAGTCAATTGGTAATCAATATCCGCACCAATTGCATTTAATAGTTTTCCTTTAGCATGGTCAATATAATCTATAGAAGATAATATAACATTGTTTGACTTATTGTAAATGAATGTTCTACCAATGCTGTTGATATCTACTGTAGGTGCTTGTTGTCTTGTGCGGGACCAGGTACTTGAACCAGCATTGTAAGTATATACTGCCCAGCCTGTTGCGCCAGCATTTGTATCTGTGTTTACCCACTGACGATCATTAGTTAACCAACCGTTGGGCGGAGGGTTATTGCCAATTGATGCGTCATTTGATATTACCATAGATTGCAATGTAAAGATATTACCAGTGCTTGATATACTACCACCCGACGCAATAATGTTTGCGGTGTTTTGTATTGTAATTGTTACACTTGTATTATTTGGAATACTATTAACTTGATATAAACCATCATATACACTACTAAATCCTTGTACTACAAAGAATTCATTTTGGGTTAAACTATGTGTAGTATTAAAGACCAATTGTGCAGTTGATCCTAATGAATAGTTCAAGTTTGCTGTAGTCAATGGTGTTGCGTTAGTTCTATATACGTTCCAACCGCCGCCAAAATCTTTGGCTACCCAAATTTTATTACCATCAACAATACCAGGTAATGCAGTAATAGTTGAAATATCAAAAATTTGATAATCAACATCGGCTAAGTTTACGTAACCAGATGTAGGTAAGTCCGACGAGTATGCAACATTCGCTCTGTTGTTATACAATGAGGTAGAAGTACTGTATATGTTACTAGCATTATACACGTTTGATGTTGTGGTATTTCCAGTTACTGCTAAATTAACAATGATGTTTCCAGTATTGTAATTATTAGTTGCAGTGAGTGACACAGGGTTTGTTAAAAATACACTTTGGTCTAAAACAAATTCTGTGTATTGGTTACTATTAACTGATCCGTATTGCCCAACTTGAAATGCCCATTCTTCGTATACGTTGATGTTGCCTGCAATCGTGTCAAAGGTTGCACTAGTCAATGCTGTGATAGCATCAATTGTACCTTTTTGTTTAATATATCCCTGGTAGAACTTAGTCTGCGTTGGGACGCTAATTCCTAAATTGCTCAAGAACGGGCGTTCGCGGAAGCCAATTAAACCTGCGCTGAATAGTTGGAAATTCTTATCTTGTGGCGGACTGTCTACGTCATAGATATTTTCAAATACTTGTGCATTGTGACCAAAGCTAGGAAGTAAACCTGTTTGAATATCACCAATATTGATTTGTGTCCAGTTGCTTAATGCAAAGTTCTGGCTAGCAACAATATCTATAGGTGCTGTATAAGTTGCATTGTTATAGGTTACCAAGTCGCCTTGCTTGTAATCAGTGCCAGGTTGCCAATTTGCAATTTTTGGATTGCTGTAGATATACCCAGCTGCACTTAATGCGCCGTCCCATCCACCGGTTTTTACTCCGTTTAGTTTTAATCGGAATTGACGTGTGCCTTGCTCGGGAATATAAATAATATCGCCAAAGTCATCAATATTGTCAAATATTAATGTAGTTTCGTATTGAATTAAGTCCAACTCTGCAAATGCAATACCGGTAGTGTCTAGTGTACTAACCTGGAACTGATTGTACAATGGTGCCGTAGGGCTATCGCTTCTAAGAATATTAAAATTAGTACTCTTAATTGGTGCAAAGTTTGTATTTAATAAACGGCTACCGTTGGGAATATTAGTAATTTCATCAATGACAGTCCCAATTGTATTAACTTCTAGCACATCTACTACAGGATTTAATACCAATATTGTGCCAGTGGCCCAACCCTGTTGTGCCCAGGTTAGGAACTCACGTATACTCAATATCCAATCTCGTGTGGTTTGCAACTCTATGTCAAATGTTGTGAACAAGAAACCTTGACTGGACAAATACCGTTGATAACTAATTAAAAAGTCTGCTACCTGTTGTGGCGAAGTAAATGTAGTCCCGTATGGAATAGTTAACGGAGTTTTACTACCTGTCTGATATATCTTAGCTGTTAAATTATTTACAGTAATTGTTTGCGAATTATTATTTGCAACACTTGGTAAAATATTAAAGAATGGGTGTGACGTATCGTATCCAGACACAGAATAACCGTTGTTGGTTTTTGTTACTACTACACCGCTATACGAAATAGTTTTAACAGGAACCGGCTTGCCAAGATAAACAACATAATTTTCCGTAGGAATAATAATACTAGAATTGGTACTGCCGGGACTTGTTTGCTCGGCTGTAATGCTAATCAGATTCTGATCTGTAAATCCAGCAACTTTATATGCTAGTTGTACACTAAAGTTATTAAAGTAACTTTCAATTTTAGCAACAGGATCCATGCCAAGATTCTTAACATAGTCAGCAATCCAGTTTAAGTAACCACATGTTCTTAGTACTGTGCCAGGACTGGTCATAGTATCGCCATTTACGGTCAATAATGTTGGGGCAATCTTTTGATTAGCTAGATTACTGAATTGTCCGGTAACTGGATTTTTATAAAAGCGACTCAAGTCTAACATTGTAGGAAAATACTGCGCCGGACGAGCCAATGCCAGTGCCTGCTGAATAGCAAAAGGATAATCACTACTACGGCGCCATGCTGTTTCTACAGGACCATATTCCCCAACTTGAAAACTATTACTAGCAGATGTTGGATTTTGTTTACCAACAATCCCAATTGCAGTTGGATCTAATAGGTTACCGGCAGAATCAACAGGTATAAACTTGGTTAGTCCCGGACGAGCAAATCTTACGTCGTGGTATGCTAGAGCGTTACTGCCGTTCCATACATATCCAGCTTCTAAGTCAGCCCACAATGTTGTATTACCACTTGTGTAGGGTGCAGGACCATATCGAGTTGCCCACCATGATGGTATTTTTGTCAATCCCAACATGTTCCATGGACTAGTGTGTGGGGTATCTGTGTCGAACCAGTAGTTGTAAATGGCTCTCCAAGACCCCTGTAAGTAACTACCATCTACGCTGTCTGTCCATTGGTCGTAGTTCCAAGTCCACGGATTGTTTTCATTGTAAGATTCGTTTGATGTATAATCAATGTTGTTACTACCAACCCATTCCAAGAAATTCTGCGTGATTAATTGTGTCCACTCGGGCAAACTATAATCGGTTTTACGGAAACGCCCAGGGATCACATCGTAGTGATTTAGAATACCACGTTCAACTGTAGATTTGTTATTGTTGTAGATACGTTTTTCAAGTTCAAATAAGAATTCGTCTCTGAAGTCTCCAAACGCCGGAGTAATACTACCATCGTGTCCTTGAATAGCCGTGACTGGGGTTAGGTAAGTAGTATCTGTAAATATTGCCGGGGGGTAGTCTTGTGCTAATCCCAACTTGATTGGAGTCTCAGGAACATAATTTCCATCAGTGTCCGAGTAATCGCGGATCATTAATTTGTCACCAAATGTTAGCGGTATATTAATTATAACTTCTGGGCTAACAGGATTAAAAGAATAATCATTGCCATCACCAATTAATTGAACGCCATTATGATATACCAAAACTGCGCGATTGCTCAACGCAGTGGTGTCAAAGATGCTGTTAATTTCGTAGTTTGTCTGACGAGCATTTAATACAGTATAGTTAATTGTAGAATAGTTACTACCTTGTGGTACCATATCGCTATAATACCAAGGAAAACTACTGTTCTTAACAGAGTTAATACTTGACATGATTGTGTCAACACCAGAGATTGGATCGTTATAATCTAATCCTTTTAGCGTTTGACACAGGTGTAAAAACTTATTCTTAAAACGCTGATATTCATTTCTTGCCAGTGTTAGGCCATTAACGATATTAACCACTGGATCAGTCATGAAAGTCATTGCATAGATTGCCGGACTACTATGTTGTAGTAGCGTGCCGCCCTGTGCTTTTAAATATCTGTCTTGAGAAGGAATAGTGGCACTAGAACTAAATGTTGTATTTTCAAGTAACTTATTATAGTGTGTGCGAATTTGACCAAGTGTAATCCCAGAGTTCGCTGAACCAACTGCCGGGAATACTTGATTTAATGGATTAAGATCGAGGTTCTGCGGAATCTGATAAAACCCAATTGCACTAACGCTATCACCGAATACTGCAATGTCAATTTTATCACCAACTGCCGGTGTAGACATCAATGCTATAACATTGTAAACACCATAAGGTATTAAATTGTAATCGTTGCCAGGTTCTAGTATTTGATTATTTACATAAACCTTAAGATGCGGAATAGTTGCAGAATCTACAGGCAATGCATCAAGTTGAATAGCTGCATAAGCACCAGCTGGAGTAATTGATCCAATTGGATATGTTGCACTAGTATCTTGTACAATAGATAAAGAGCGACCATCAAAAAACTTAGTTATAAGTTGATATTGTTCAGTTGGCTCAATACCCACCAACCAATTATTCAACTTGATTGTTTCACCATTGGCATTATTTTTAACCAGGTATCCTGTGTTACATGCAATCTTTGATGTGGTGTTTACACCAGACTCGTAAGTAAAGGTATCAGTGTCGTATGAGTTTTCAAATACAATATCGCCAATGTTATTAAAGTTTTGATACTGTAAAGGAAAGCCCAATACAGAATCATTGGTGCCTGTTGCCACAGTTGGATAACTAAAGAATGTTGTTCCACTAAATGTGCTGCTAGGATATACTGTAGTGTCGCTGAAACTGTATCCGTTATTGTCTACTAGATCAAACAGTGGTGCTTGGTTAAACGCTGTTTTTTCTTGACTGCTATGCCAGCTGGTTCCATCAAACCAGAATGTTTTACCAACGTTGGCACCCTGAGAAATTAAAACAGATTGTCCAGCAATAACTGGATCATCCGATGTTTCAATTAATCTTAAGAAATATTGACTATTAATATATTCAATGTCAACTTGCCAAATTTCATTTGCAACGGTGGTATCGTAGTCATTTGCAAAAATAACACGCATACCTTGAGTCAACAATATTCCATCAAGCGTATACGACTGCTGTCCCTCAATGTGAACGAAGGCATCTGTACTATCAAATGTAATTAAATCAACACTATTCTTAGCTTGTGATCCAAAGTTGAATAACTGTAGGTTGGGTTCAAATTCAATGATAGCACGACGGCCGGACATATTAGGCCCGTAGTTGACTGAAGTGTTATTGTATGCGGCTGTGGCATTCAATACATCTTTATGGAACCAACGGTTACTACGGCTCCAGGCATTACGATCCTGGCTAGAGCGATTAATAGTTATATAATCTGTGGTTGTTGCGATTTCTGATGCAAACGATTCAGGTACAATCAATTGATCAACTGGGGCAAGTGCAATACCAGTGCCAACACCATCAACATAATATTGATTGCCTGCATAGGTGCCAGGGACAACTAAGCTATCAAACTGAACTTTAAGTCCATTGGTGAATATCACGCCGTTTGGACTTGTGTAATTGGTTTTACCAAGAATGTCGTTATTAATATCAATTGGTGTTGATACGTTATCTACTAATTTGATTTGTCCTACAAATTCTGGATTACTACTATCTTGATAAAACAAGTAAGCAGCAGGAGCTGTGATCAATGGCACACGTTGATATATGTTATTTTGATTCAACCAGAATTGAGTTGATGCATACGTTTTACCGGATCCAATAAAGATCTTTTGTAATGAAGCTACACCAACGGTTGGACGAATTTGTATTGTATAATCTGATCCTGTGGGTACCAAATTAATTTGCCATACGCCCGGGCGGTTAGCTGTAGGAACAACGCCTGGCATTAGGCCGCCGGCCACTGTCCAGAAACTATCGTCTTGTGCATTGTTAATAAAAATAAATGTTTTATTTTGTAATTGATTAGTAATGCCATCTAGGCCTTCGGGAAAGTTCTTCAGGAAGGTACTTAATAATACGTTTTGTATGTCAGTATAATTAAATGTTACTGCGGCACTAACTGTAGCATTAGTGGGCATACTAACAAAAAAGTCTTGTGCATTTGATTGCGGAACATTAAATTGTATTACGCCAGAGTCTGTGCCGTTGTTACTAACACCATATACTTCTCTGGTATTAATAGTTGCCACGTTGGGATCTACGCCATTAACGCCTTCTTCACTTTGAATCCAGAAGTTAAAGCCAGGTTGGTCAACTATAAATTTATATGTACCCCCACGAGCCAATGTCAATTGCGTATTAGGATGTCCGCCATAGGTACTAAATGTAAAACCACCCACTGCTGTATTTCTTGTAACTGTGTAGTCTGCCAGTAGTGGAGTTGCGCCGGATGTTACTTCAACTGAGTCCGGGCCATTTGGTATCCAGTAGTAATTGTTATAGTTTACAAACTTATCGTAATCAAAATGTCCATCAAAATTATAATAGTCAGATGTAAATAAACGTTGATGATTATCTACTAGTCCGCCATTGTTTGCAATACTTTGTAGTAGGTCAATATATCCACTGTTTAATACCACATTGTTGTTTTTATCTTTAACCACAACACTTGGCTCAAGTTGATAGTTGGCACGCTGAGTACTAAACTCAGGAACATAATTGTCGCCTAGTTTATATGTTGGAGCAAATGTTCGACCAATATATCCACTAACCGGAATGTTAACTGCATCAGTTAATAACTGATCTATAGTTGCGCCAAGGAAGCGTTGGTTGGTTACCGATTTAAAGGTATCTGGTAAAAAATTAAGTGTTGATCTTATTGCCATTAATATGTGCCTACGATAGTGTTGCCAAGATTAAGTTGTGCTGCTGTTACTGCGCTAATAATATCTACGTCATTGACCGTTGCTGCACTTGTAATAATTTCCCAAGGTTCAGCGTTAATCTGGAAGTAGTTACCAAATACCAAGTTGTCGTCTGCTGGCACAATTAACACACTAGCAATAGTAGGAACTAAACTTGTATGTAGGTATGCCGCTAATTCACTAAAATAGAATGTGTCACCAAAGTCCCAGTTTGCAATGTTAAAGTATGCGTTGATCGCAGCAATAACCTGACTCTTAACTTCGTTAGGTGTAATACTAACTGCAGGGTTAATAACAACCTGGAAGCGAGCACGTAAACTAGGATCAGCTTTAGATCCAAAGAGTGGTTTAAATTTAGCAGGATTGTAAATTAAACTATCACTAACTGTTTTAAAATTGTCTAATTTACTATAGGCAATTTCTAAACTACTTGAAGTTGGTGCAACAGGCTCTACTAGAGTACCTGTTAAATCCTGTATCCAATTCATATAGCTTGTTGTGTAGTCTGCTGTTAATACATATAGGTCAATCAAGTTAACCGGTGTAGGATCAACACGATTACGATTTGGGCTATTGTGTTTATACTGGAAATATAGACTGCTACGTGATGTTGCGGTGTTGGCAACTGTAGTATATAAATCAGGATTGTCTGGTGTGCCGGTCATTTGTGTTTGCGGGAACGATACTAAAATTTCATTGCGACTAACATAGCCATCGTTTGCTGTGATGACATCGTATATATCCCAGATAATATCTGTGCCAAGCGGGGTACTATTACCAGGGTGTGAGTTTATCTTTAAGATTTTAATTAAGTCAGCAACAGGAGCACCAATTGTTGAATCATAAACTTTAACAGTTGGATCAAAGTAGAAATTGGTCTCAGATGCACTAGCAAAACTATACTGTAATGTTTTGTATTGAATATTGTATAAGCCGGCATTGTATGTAAACTTCAATAACCAATTGGTACTTGAACCAATTTGACTTGGAGGAATATTGGCCCACACTTGATTTACTTGATCAAAATATAAGCCAAAGTTGACCATTGACTGAATTTGTGTGGCTATAGTTGTAATCACCGATCCAGTTAAATCATTTTTAATTGGAGGAATAATAGAACTTACAATAGATCCGGTTGGTACAACCATGCCAAAGTAGGTTTGTGAATTGCCAACTACGTTAGTAACTGACGAATAGAATGATGTTGCATTTGAATTGGCATTTGTTAGGAACTTTACGCTTGATCCTGTTGTGACATATTTTAAATTGCCACTGGCAACATTGCCCACGTTGATTACGTTACCATTGTAGGTTAAATTACCGTAACTACTTGATGTAGTATTACCTGTTTGCACAAAAGTAACATTACTGTGCGTTGGCGCATAGCGTGGATAATTTGCATAGTAGTAGTTTGTCATTCCGGTAGAACTTAATACAGGAATAACGTCATTATAGATTGCAGAGTAGATATCGTTAGTGGTTAAGAAACTAAATGTTTCTGACCCAGTGATAGCATTGGCATACAATATACCATCGTCGGCAAAAATATTTGTGCTACTAAAACTGCCGGTTGTATCTAGCGTATCAAGATATAGACTTACACCACTACTTGTGCGGTTAACTGCTTTAATTTTTTGTATACTAGTAAAGTTTGTTAATGGAAAGATATTATAATCTTCACCAGTGATCATACGATTCTGTGTATAATAATTTTGCGGTGCGTATGTTTTAATACTTTGTAAACTTTGAGTAGCTGTTGCATTGGTTACAGTATATTGTAAACTAGCCACAACTGTTAGAGTCTGTCCGTTACCATGAGCATCAACATAGGGAATAGCAACTACAACGTTTGATAAATCATCTGGAGTAATAGTGTATGAAAGACCATTGCTTGTGCGGAAGTAAAAATTAAATGCGCCTTGCGGAATGTTGGCAAAAGAGCCGTCACCGAACACTAAACTGACCTGGTCATTGTTTAATGTATTAACTTGGTACAAGTTCTTGTTTGTTGATTGGTTAAAAACAACATTGATACCGGGTAGCGCAGGCACTTGAGTCCATAGTGTTTGCGGAACATTGTTTACGTTTAAGCTATACAACCAGCCATCGGAATTATTAATGTTGTTTGTTGCAACTGTAACAAAGTTGTTTGGAATAGCATTTTGTATTTTAAAGTTGGTGGCCTGCATACTTCCCTGTTTAAAGTACAAGAAGAAGCCAGTGTTATTACTGTTATTACCATTGTTGTCGTTTTGGTAAAGAATGTTAAATTGACCCAAGTTAGTTGGGTCGCGCTCATATATGTAACTTTGACCTAGTGTACTTGCACTAACAGCTTCAAAGTTAACTTTTGTATTCTGAATATTAACACTAAATGGTGCCAGGGGTAATGTATTGCGATTTAAACTAATTGTGTATTCACTAGTTTGTACGCCATTGATAGCCTGTGTGTTACCAGGTTTGCCGATTGCTTGGTTAGTAACCAAGGTAGCATTTAAAATTGTAGTGAACTGCTCTAACCAATTGGTATTGGTTAAATCGTTCCAATAAATGGTAGTATTGGCTAGACTATTGCCGTTACTGTCAGTGATGTTCTCTGTTGTACTGATACTGTTAAATTTAATTAGACCGCTTGCGCTTTGTGTACGGGTCGGATTATAGCTCAACATACGTGCTAATTTTAGAATACTGTCGCGACGTTGCGCTGTATCAATAAAGTTTTCACGTGCGTTTAGATCTGTGCGGAAACTCAAACTTTGACCCAAGAACGCAATCATATCAATCAGTGCCAGGTACTCACTTGATTCTAAGAAGTCATTGAATGTTTCTGGATAATAGGTCTGCAGGTAGTTGATCATTGAGTTACGAAGTGTTTCAAAGTCGTAACTAGTGAAGTCCGCATTAGTAAAGCTCTGATAGACCTTAGTCCAGTCCTGGTTTACTAAAAGATTTGTTTGACGTGTTGTTTGTGCCATATTAATGTTTACCTATATTGTATATTTATCGGCAAAATAATATGGGCAGTTAATTCGTGGTCAAAGTTGATGCATTTTTATTAAAGTTTAGCAGAATAGTGTCTGATTGATTTGACGGGATATACGATAGAGATATTTGAATTTGCAATCCATTGGTTTGCTGTGTAACATTTATACTAGAAACAGTTAATCTAGGATCATAACTAACAATTCGTTTGATATCCGACGTGATAATGTCTTGAGTTGTTTCGTTTAATGGCTCAAACAGCTGATCCCAGATGATTGTGCCAAAATTTGGTTGCATTAGCTTAGATCCTTTACGGATATTAAAGTAATTCATTAAATCTTGTTTGGCCAGTGCATAGTCCGTTAGGCTATAACGTTTTTTGTTAACTAAGGTGCTAAATCCGCGATATACTATTGCCATATTAATATTTACCTACTTAAAACTGTCACAGCATAACGGCCTGCATTAAAGACATTTGTACCGGCGCCAGTATTATTGTAGCGCCATGCCCATGCACCTGTTCCGCTTGTTCGTGATCCAGTGCCAAGTATCCAACATACGTAAAGCATGCCAGCTACTACATCAGCAGTATCATCATGTGTTATTGCTCCCACGTGTGTAGCAGAAACATATAAATCATTTAGATACTGGTATGCTAAATGATCTTGTGCCACAGTGGTTGTTAAGAATCCGTTTAGACTAGTAATATTATAAAAATAGTTTTCGTAAACATTTAATCCTTTGTTTACATACGTTGGGCGCCAGCAATGACGATAGTTTACGCAATCAGTGCCATATGCGGCATTGGATCCAAATGCAATCAGTCCGTATGATTCTAATAGAGCTGGTGTAAATTGATAACGACCAAGTGCGTTGCCTGCGCCAATTAAATTATAATTCCAGTTACTTTGACTGTACCCAATTTGTGCTTGTAAATTTTGTATCTGTGTAGGTGTTAGAATACCAATGGTAGCCCAACTTGGTGCTGCAGAGGTAGTGGCGGCCGCAATACCAAGTAAACTGGTTGGTAGTGCATTAACAATTGGTTGCCCAAGAGAAGCGGCTATTCCTGCATCCATTATCTTTTCCAAGGTTCGTGTGCCGGAGCAATGGTACAAATACTACTGATTGATCCCGACGCTGTCCAGTTTGTGCCATTAAACGAAACATCTGGTAAGCTATTCATAGTTGGCATGGTAGCAGATGGGGGATTGCCTGACCCGCCGCCCAGGTTAATTGATTGGCCGGCTATGGTAGCAGGACCATTGGAGCTCATACTTAGTCCGCCACCGCTTAATAAACTTGCGCCGCCGCCACCAAACAGTTTTATTTGTCCGTTTGTACCTGCAGTCAACGAGCTCAATGCTTGAATATCAATAGTTTGCGGACTACTGATTTTAACACCCTTTGCACCACTAATGTTTACAGTATCATTGCTGTTGATGTTTAATGCTGCATCACTATGTAAATTTAAATCGCCTTTTGTTCTGACATTAAAACCTGTATCTGCAAATATGTTGATTTGTCCGTTGGATCCAAACTCTATCCATTGATTACCACTGGCACTAGCTATGTAAAAAATACCTTCTGTGTCATTCATTAAAATCTGATGACCACCACTTGATCGTAATCTGATTAATCTGTCTACTCCAGAAACATCACCGTCATCCATTACAAAACTATGGCCGCCCTGACGTGCTATAACTGCTTGTTTTGCATTTTCGCCAGGCGCAGCACTAACCTGCGGATTGTTCCCGGTCATTGAACGCCCAGGAGTACTAATACCGTATACATTACTAGGCGATTCACGTAAACTACTAGAACTAATTGCACCGCGTACTAAGTCTTGATCTAATCCCTGTCCAACTAAAATAATATTTTGGTACTCATGTACATAGCGCGGTGTGCTTGTAATTCCATCTGGAGTAAAACTAGATGAATCACCAGTGTATGCTTCTACTACCGGACTAACACTCTTACTGTTAAGTGCAGGAGTTAGTGTGTCTGCTGGATTTGGCGGTAGTGTTTTACTTTTGTCTGAACTGATATTACGAGCTAACCCGGGAACCATATGGTGGCTCATACTATCATAGATACATCCAATCCAATAGCCACGCTTTCTATCCCCTGCAGCAAATACCACTAAAACTTTATTACCAATGTCGGGAGGTACCATCCACATGCCATAACTCTGACCTGTGATAAATTGTGCGTCGGGTGCTGTGTCACTTGAATCTTGCGAGTCTGTGTTATAGGTTGTTCCATAGTATGGACTACAATAGCTTACAGGAATTTGATTGTTTGGGTCTGTTTTTTCTCCACCAAAGTCCGGAATGTACACCATTAACTGGCCCATACGTGTACCAACCACGTGAGAAACTACAACCGCTTCATAGGGGCCAGAGTCTACTGTGGATTCTGTGTTTTTACTATCCGCTTTACTAGCTGGATCTGCGCCCGAGCGTCTAAATTGACCTGTTGCCATTTATTGAATTTTTCCTTTAACCTTCGCCCCATCTAGTGGCGTCGTATGCTGAATCTACTGCGCCAGATGAGTTAAGTGTTGCTTGTCCGTTGTTGCCTGTTGCTGAATTATATAAATCGCTTGCTGCTGTAGCAACTGCGCCTAGTCCAGTATTTACTAGTCCGCCCAATGTTTGCACCGCACTATTGACTAGGCCTTGTGCTAGTTGACTTGTACCAACTGCGCCACGTCCAGTATTTGGAGCTCCGCCGGCAGCAACAAGTGCATCGTTTGATAATCGTATCATACTTAATACTTGTGTAAATGTGCCGCCAGTGAACGTGTTTTTAATTGTTTTTATAATATACTGCCCGCTGAACAAACTAGGTACTGTACCAATTGTTGGTGTCATTAATCCTTTGTTGGTCTGATCTATATCTATATCCACTGGTGTATTAATTGTAACAGATGCAATTAAGTCACCATTGTCCATTTTAATATGTCCATATTGTTGTGCAAAATCTGATTGAGATATTTCTGCCAACCAGTTAGTACTTGTTGTTGGGCTTGGACTATATAGCCAATCGTCCTGTTTAAGTAGCGTAGGATCACCAACAATAGTTAACTCGAGATTCTGCATATCGCCCTGTAATTCACTATATACACTTCTCATCAAGTTCGCTGTTGTTTGTGCAGCCGGATTAGCAATAATGTTCATACCAGTATTATCGCGTTGATCGTTTACAATATTTTTGTATCGCAATGGTGTGAGATTTTGTATTGATCCAAAGTTTGGAATCAAATTTAATGCTCCCATCAGTGCAGAACTTAACGATATTGCGGGCCCACTAGCTAATACAGTATCTAGCCCAGTACTGGCAGTAGGTTGCGTTGCAGCAACAGATGAAGTATACGCATTTACCGCTGTAAAGAATGTTGCGTCAAAGTGAATATTGAGATCTAGGATATCAATGTTGTGTCCAGTGTATATATAGCTGTATGCTTTTGACGTATATGGTCTACTGTCTGTCAATAATGGTGCTGCTGGATGCTTTGCGTCGTATACACTATATTGGTGTATGTTGTAGGTGTATACCTTGGGATATATGTTTCTGATAGAATCAAATACTCCATTGGTTGTTACCCCAGCAGCACTTGTTCCTGCATAGGTAGTCTGAACTACCGTTTTATAAGTGTTTAGTACTTGCGTCATTGACGTTTGTACTTGGTCTGGTGTTGAGCTTTGTAAATCTAATCCAAGCTGTCCTATCAGGTAGTCTGATTGTATTAATACTTTATTAATAATTTCCTGTATTGACGTACCCGATGCAATACTAAAGTTTCCAGTTGACAAGTCAATTGAACTAGCGTTTGGGTTGGCCTGGCTCAGGCTCATTTGTTTGTCATAAACAATTTTACTAGAGGCAATAGACGAGTCTATGTCAAATTTATAACTGTGAGCAGATTCAGCTTTTTTATCAGTTACTTCTTGTTGTAAAAATTTATTCAATTGACTAGTAAATGAATTAGGTAATGTTGCATCAAAAAATTCACCTACTGTTTTTGCGATTACTGTTATATTTTTGGGAATCTTAGCAACTTCGTCTGCGTGTGCTTCGTGTCCTGCGGCAGTAAATGCAAGTGCGTATTCGGCGCCGCGGTTAGATACTTGTATTTTAAATTCTCGAATATTAATCGGAAAACGTTTTCTGTATATGCTGGTTTGGCTTGCAGGTACTTGATTCCCTGCATCGTCGTATCCAACAAAATCTATTTGCAACATATAAGGTTGCTGAAGATAATTTGATTTGCCTGAAGGGTTTAGTACTGTGTCTGCTTTTACTAGCGTGTCTAATAAAGTAACGCCATACGGTTCTGCTATAGTTAATGTACCGTCTGTCATGTTGCTACTTTTACTAGTAGAGTTTAGTCCTACTACAGTATTAAAATCTATTGTTTGAATATTATAGTTTAGGCCCCGTTGCGTTGGCAATCTACGGTCTGGGTATAGTCCACTGTCTTCAGCAATTACATAACTATTTAATAACGGTGTAGTTGTACCTGTACCAGCATCGCCGCTATCAATTAATGCATTGTAATCATTGATGTCTAACCACCATAAACTTGTTGCATAGGTCCAACTAGCATATTGATGCATTGGATTTGGAATCGCAGATCCTGCCACTGGAGCTTTGATAACGCTACCAAGAAGTCCTGCCAATGCTCCACTGAGTGCACCGTTTAATCCGCCGCTTAGGCCACCAGACAATGCCCCGCTTAACGCACCTGCTAATGCGCCGCCAATTGGTCCAGACACCGATCCAGCCAATGCAGTAACTCCGCTGGATAATGCTGAATTTGCTGCACCAGCGATAGGCGCTGTTACACCTGCGGCCACAACACCAGTTAAATCTTGATTAACTTGGTCAGCTGAAAAAATTGGGGTTGGATCTGCCATTGGTTACAATCCTAAGGTTGCTTTTACCACTGACATTGATGGAACATATATAATAGTTGGTGCCACAAAATCAAATAACGGATCTACCAGTGTATTTGGGTTGCGTACTGCAAATAACCACCACAGATTACTATCTTGGTACATATCGTATGCTAACAAATCCGGACGTAGATTGTACGGTGGGTCAATTTGATATAGCGCATCGCTTACGTCCGATGGGAATACAATTCCTTTCCAAATGTCAAGGAACGGTCCCCATACAGGGGTATTACGATAAGGACTAGTTGTTGCGTATGTTGCCATTATAAGAATCCTCCAGGCCCAGCTACTCCGCCATTGCTGGCTTGTTGTGTAGCACCAAATGCACTTCCTGGGTTGCCCGAGCCTGCACTATTAATCAATGCACCTTTGGCAAAATCTTGTAAACTAAATCTCTGGCTCTGTGCCAGGCGACTGTACACAGGTTGAACTGTTAATGTTATTGTGCTGGTTGTTGGTAATCTAGTACTATTCAATACAGGATTGGTTACAAAAGGATTATACGTTACGCCAGGTTCTGGAATATCCATATAATCGCTGTCAGTTGGCATAGCATGATTAAAACTTGTTACCACGCAAGGCACGTTGGGCAAGTAGTATTGACCATATCCGTTTAAGTATACAATCGGTGGCGGATTACCTGCTAGTGGATCTGCACCAAAGAACATTTTTGTCAATGATCTAAAAAAGTAAATTGTTGCCAATAAGTACTGACCTTCATTTACGTTCTGTACTGTAAAGTCGCCTGTGATTGTAATTGGTTGCACTTCTGAGTTATCATAGAAGTACTGGGCATAGTTATTGTGTAGTAATTTTTGTGCAGAATAGTTTGCTACGTGTGTAACTGAGATTGATGGGGTATATGGAAAAATTACACCAACACGGGTTTGTCCTGCTGGGCCAAATAAGCTGTTCATTCCCTGTGCCACTGCGCTGGTTACACCATTATTAGTTTCTGTGCGTAGCGGCGATAGTAAATTATTAGTTGGATCATTGTAGAAGTACTTGCTGTTTGGCGGAAGTGTAATACGCACACGCCAATCATAGTTTGCCTGCGGGTAGTTAACTACCACCTGTGGTCCTACTGTTCTGGAACCGCCGGGATTTGATGTACTATATGCAAACATGTCATTGACATTTTGTCTACTGGCTGTAGGATTGTAACCAACTTGTCCCTCAACTGAATTAAGGACGCTTTGGCCAATCTGAGTTAGTAAACCCTGGCTTTGGTTTACTGCATTATTTAGAGGTTGGTTAGGTAGCACTGGCATACAAGTATTTATCGGCTGTATAATATGCCCATATTATGTTTAGGATACATTTCAAAATTAGGTTGACCTTTGGCAATTAAATATGTTAGTATGTGCTAACTTTAAAGGAATCACCGGATGGCTCGCAATAATTATCTGAATAACAAAGATATTCTCAAAGAAATTCACAAAAGCAAAAACACTTACTGCCACTATACAGACCCATCTGTTGCAGATTATGATATGATTTTGCCAGACGTAAGCAAAATTAATAAAAAGAATATCATGCAAGCACGTAAAGATCGTGCTGTCCGATTGCAAAAATTAGCCCACGAAGCCGCTAGTGCAGATGGTACTAAGCATAAAATGGACGAATTTGAAATTAAATTAAAAGAGATTGCCGATACCGATGTTGTGTTCCGTGTAATGACATGGGACCATATTCCTGTAGACGATGTTAAAAGCCGTAAAGCTGCTGTCAAGGCAATGGAATTAGAAGATGATGGTCCTGCTCGTTCAGAATATGATGACGACGAATTAGATATTGCAGGTAATACCAAATACGTTAAAGTAAATTTTCCACCATTTGAACATTTTCAAGTTACCGAAGATGGTACTCCTGTGCTAGTAGGACGTAGTCACTGGAAAGGTGATTTTGTTGCTGGTGTGTTTAGCCGCGAACACGGTAAAATGACACCAAAACTTGCTCATATGTTTATTAAGCTGTGCGAGCGTTATGCTACACGCTCTAACTGGAGAGGATATACATACAATGATGAGATGCGTAGCCAAGCATTGCTACAACTATCGCAAATTGGACTACAGTTCGACGAGTTTAAGAGCCAGAACCCTTTTGCTTATTATACTGCCGCTATCACTAATAGTTTTACTCGTGTTCTTAACATAGAAAAGCGTAACCAAAACTTACGCGATGATATTTTAGAAATGAATAATTTAACGCCTAGTTACACACGCCAGGGACAAAAGATTAGTTCCACATCGGGTGGCAGCGACGGCGGATACGATGATTGAAGTACCTAGTACTTTTATTACTCTTACCATTATCTGGGTGTAGTAACTTACACTCAGATTTCCCCGAAGCCTGTGTAGTAGGAGTACCTACCAATAAGAACTGTTTTTCCTTAGGTGGCGGCCCAGGCGGTATTAAACTTGGGCCATTTAACATAGTCGATCACCAATTCTAATTGAGCAAAATAAGATTTGAGTTTACTCAATCTTTCCTCTATACTGATTATTATGACAAATCTATTTAAAAAAGCTGCAATCTTTACTGACATACACTTTGGGTTGAAGTCTAATAGTACGCTACACAATGAAGACTGTTTAGCATTTGTAAAATGGGCCACTGCCAAAGCCAAAGAAGAAGGATGCGAAACCTGTTTATTCTTGGGAGATTGGCATAACAATAGAGCAAGTCTTAATATTTTAACCTTAGGCTACAGCCTACGTGCATTAGAGCACCTAAATGAAAACTTTGACAATACTTACTTCATTCCCGGCAATCATGATCTTTATTATCGCGACAAGCGTGACGTACAGTCTGTGGAATGGGCCAAGCACCTCAGCAATATACACATTTGCAACGATTGGACTACTTTCGGGGATGTCACTATTGCTCCGTGGCTGGTTGGAGATGACCACAAGCGACTTAAAAAATTAAAAGGTAAGTACATGTTTGGGCACTTTGAGTTGCCCGGATATTTAATGAATGCCATGGTTGCTATGCCGGACCATGGTGAGATCACCGGAGATGATATGCAAGGGTTTGAGCATGTTTTTTCTGGCCACTTTCACAAACGACAAACCCAGCGCAACGTTACCTATATTGGTAATGCGTTCCCACATAACTATGCCGATGCCGGCGATGATGATAGAGGGTTAACTATTTTAGAATGGGACAAGCCCCCTGTATACCATAGTTGGCCCGATCAACCTATGTATCGTGTGTTCAGCTTAAAGGATGTATTGAATCATACAGAAACTATGCTTAAACCAAATATGCATGTTCGTGTAAACTTAGATGTAGATATTAGCTACGAAGAAGCAACCTTTATTAAAGAAACATTTATTGAAACATACAAGCTGAGAGAGATTACTCTTATTCCAGCCAAGGTAACTGATCTAACCGATTACGAAATAGCTGGTAATATTGAATTCGAGTCAGTCGATCAGATTGTGTATAGTCAGTTAAGCAGTATTGACAGTAACCAGTACAATCCAAATTTATTATTGGATATCTACAGGAATCTATGAGGATTTATACCAACGGATGTTCATTTACTTACGGTGACGAATTACAGTCACCCGATACATCTGCGTGGCCAGTGCTGTTAGGTAATCTATTAGGTGCAACAACTGTCAACGATGGGGTGAGTGGAGGTACAAATTATAGAACTATATACCGCACCATTAAGCAATATCAACATAATTTTGATTTGTACGTTATAGCATGGACCACTAATACCAGATTTACTTTTTATAAGTCAGACAACAATTACGAGATAAACTTTAATCCGGCATTGCAAAACAGCATGTACGGTAATAGCTCATTTTATCATAATTGGGGCGAGACCCTATACAATGTTTGGTACAACGAGCTGTATGCTTTTAAATTATGGCTTCAGCAAATTATACAATTACAATCTTTTATCAAAGCACCATGTCTGATGATCAATACAATGCATAATAATATAGGTAAATGGTTTGCACCTAAGGAGCAGTTTATAGATTCTGTCAGAGAGTTAATCAATTTTAATATCATGACTGACGAACAAATATTTGACGAATACAACGAAATACAGTACTATGTACAACTAATCGACACATCAATGTTTTATAATTGGAATGCGTTTTATATTCAAGATTTATGTAACAAATTTCCGTGTGGACCAAATGGACACATATTAGAAGCTGGTCACACTCACTTGGCAGAATTATTATATAATCACTTATGTTTAAAATAAAAGATTTAACCGTTAAGAACTTTATGAGCGTGGGTAATACTACCCAGGCTGTTAACTTTGACCGGCAAGACTTAACCCTGGTACTAGGTGAAAACTTGGACCTGGGTGGCGACGATTCTGGTGCACGGAATGGCACAGGTAAGACTACTATTATTAATGCCTTAAGTTTTGCACTTTACGGCAATGCTCTTACTAACATTAAGAAAGATAACTTAATCAATAAGACCAATGGTAAAAACATGATGGTTTGTATTGATTTTGAAAAAGACGGAGTTAACTACCGCATTGAACGTGGGCGCAAGCCAAATATAATGAAGTTCTTTGTGGGTGATACAGAAAAAGAAATCACCGATGATGCACAGGGCGATAGTAGAGAAACACAAGCAGAGATAGAACGTATGTTGGGTATGAGCCACGATATGTTCAAGCATATTGTAGCACTAAACACCTACACTGAACCGTTCCTTAGTTTAAGATCAAACGATCAACGTACTATCATTGAACAGTTACTGGGCATTACTTTATTGTCAGAAAAAGCAGATAGTTTAAAAGAGCTAAACAAAAAAACTAAGGATGCTATTACCTCAGAGGAGTTCCGCATTAAGGCCGTAACAGATGCCAACGTTCGTATACAAGAACAGATCGAAGCATTGAAGCGTAGACAAACCCTGTGGAACAACAAGCACGATGAAGAGATTAACAAGACACAAGATGCGATCGAAGAGCTTCAGAAGATCGATATCCAGGCCGAGATTCAGGCACACCAAGCGTTCAAAGCCTGGGATCAGACTCGAAAGGATCTCAATGAATTATCTTCGGCGATTAGCCGTACCAAATTGGACCGTAACCGCGAGGAGAAAACGATTAGCAAGATATCAGCAGAACTTGTTTCGTTGGAAAGTCATACGTGCCATACGTGCGGACAAGAGTTCCATGACGAAAAGCACCAACAGGTCCTGGGATCAAAGCAGAGAGAATTATCAGTGGCACGGGAGAGTGCGGAATCTCATGTTGCCACTTTGGCTGAGTTACAACAAGCTGAGTCTGGGCTGGGCAAACTCGGCACCCGTCCAGTAATGTTCTACGATAAAGAAGCGGATGCTATTCATCATCAAGCCACGGTAGATAATTTAATTAAACAATTAACTGCCAAAGCCGCAGAGTCGGATCCTTATAATGAGCAAATTGCAGAAATGCAAACTACAGCATTAGAAGAAGTTACATATGATGTTATTAACGAGTTATCTAACTTAAAAGATCACCAAGAATTCTTGCTTAAACTGTTAACAAACAAAGATTCGTTTATTCGTAAGCGTATCATTGATCAGAATTTAAGTTATTTAAATGCCAGATTAGGGCAGTACCTGGATCGCATCGGCTTACCACACACAGTTAAGTTTAATAATGATCTGAGTGTAAGCATTACAGAACTGGGACGTGACCTAGACTTTGATAATTTATCCAGAGGCGAGCGCAATAGACTTATCTTATCTCTATCCTGGTCGTTCCGTGATGTATGGGAAAGTTTATATCAACCAATTAACTTATTGTTTATTGACGAGCTAATCGATTCGGGCATGGACAGTAACGGTGTTGAAAATAGTTTAAGTATTCTTAAAAAGATGAGCCGTGAAGCCAACAAGTCAATTTGGTTAGTATCTCACAAAGACGAACTGGCAGGCCGGGTAAACAATACCTTGCATGTTATTAAAGAAAACGGATACACAAGTTATAATACGGACGTAGACATTGTTTAACAGAGATATAAAAGTACTGCACATTGAGCCAACTGATGTTTGTCAGGCGGCCTGTGCCCTTTGCGCTCGTGAGATCGATCCTGCGTTTGATAAAACTATCAAACATCATTTATCTGTTGATCAAATTAAAGAAAAGTTTAGCGAAGACTTTATTCGCGGGCTGGACAAAATGTTTATGTGTGGTAACTACGGTGATCCTGCCGCAGGCAAATACACATTAGAAATTTTTGAATATTTTAGAAGTATCAATCCTGATATTACCTTAGGTATGAATACCAACGGTGGATTACAAAGTATGACCTGGTGGATTAAACTAGCACGATTGCTCAGAAAGCCAAACGATTTTGTTGTGTTCAGTATAGACGGGTTAGAAGATACCAACCACATATACCGCAAAAACGTTAGTTGGGAAGTGCTAGAAGCCAACGTAGCATCATTTATTGCTGCCGGTGGCCCTGCCCACTGGGACATGCTGGTCTACAAACACAATGAACATCAAGTTGATGCTTGCGAAGCACTAGCAAAACGAATGAAGTTCAAATGGTTCCGTGCCAAGGTTAGCAAGCGAGAATATATTAACGGGCTAGAGGAACCAGCCAATTGGCAACGACCAACATACACCCCAGGTAAAATCGATTGTCACGCACTGGCAGAAGCAAGCATTTACATAGATGCACAAGGCAATATTAGTCCTTGTTGCTGGTTAGGCGCAAGGCAACAAGATTTTATCACAGATATTAATCAAGTTGCAATACACTGGGATAACCCAGAATTGGCAGATCCTGTGTGTGTTATCACTTGCACCGCCAAGGCCAATATAACTGTATTTGAAAGTCAATGGCAACGCGAGGTTGAACTATGCTAGCCACGTGGCATTTTCATATTGAAATATCTAGTAAGTGTACTTTACGGTGTACTCGGTGTGCCCGACAAGAAGTCCCAGATAGTTTAGTTAATACTGAGTTAGATTTAGAGTTTTTTAAAAGAAATTTTACATCAGAATTTATTCTTGCTAATGTTGAGAAGATTACGTTCTGCGGCGACGATGGCGATCCTATATATGCACACGATTTAATTGCAGTAATTGAATATATCAAAAGTATTAAACCTGTTGAGATTGTTATTGTTACCAATGGTAGTCATAAGAAAACAGAATGGTGGACAGCACTAGGCAATGTGCTCACAGAAGTAGATACTGTACACTTTAGCGTGGACGGGTATGACAATGCAAGTAACAATTTGTACAGGATAAACAGCGATTTCGTGTCTATTGTCCAAGGTATTGAGGCTCTAAGGGCTACCAGCCGGTGTCGTTTAGTATGGGCCGCTATTGCGTTTAAATTTAACGAAGATCATATAGAATACATGCAGTCTTTAGCAACAAAATTAGGAATGGATGCTTTCCAATTAACTCGTAGTACTAAGTTTGGAAAGATATATCCTAGCTACGGAATTGATGATCCCTTACAACCTAGCGATAGATATGTAAGTAGTTCACACAGGTTTGAAAGAGATGTTGTAGTATTGACCAAGCGCGGACTTAATGCTGAAGTTAAGCAGATCAATTTGGAATTATTTAAGAAGACCCGGCCGCAAGGCGATGTTGTACCTAATGTAGTTCCTTTATGCGAAATTGGTAACAAGGGCTTGTACATAGATGCACAAGGTAGATTGTTTCCTTGTTGTTGGGTAGCTAATCGCTATAGCCACAATACAGAATGGCAGGAAATTGCTGGTCGTTTTAATTTAAACACTAGAACTCTTCAAGATGCTGTAAATGACAAGTTTTGGATTAGAGATTTTAAGCAGTTTGCATGGCAAGAATGCCGTACTAAGTGCACCAGAAATGTAGTAAATCAAGAATATGCAACTTCCTGGTAGAAAGAGATAACTACTATGCATGTCATGGCTTTACGAAACCTCTCTAGTAGAATCTCTTCCCGAAGATTGTGTCGGATTTGTTTATTTGATTACTAATAAACTGTCTGGTAGAAAATATATTGGCAAAAAGCTCGCAAAGTTTAGTAAAACAGCGTATAAAGTAGTTAAGCTGAAGAACGGAACTAAGAAGAAAAAGAAGATTCGTAGCAAGATTGACAGTGACTGGCAAGACTATTATGGTTCTAGCCCGGAACTAACAAAAGATGTAGTTGCATTGGGGGTCGAAAACTTTAGTAGAGAAATACTTTACTATTGTCGATCAAAATCCGAATGTAGTTACATTGAAGCAAGAGAACAATTTGCTCGTAGAGTATTAGAAAGCAACGATTATTATAACGGACACATCCAGGTCCGTGTACATGGCTCACACATTATCAACAAGATTTAATTCAATAGACACAAAGTCTGCTCAGTAGTAACAATCAATATACAGTAGTGACTCGCACAGGTTAATATCATGTGCCTATGACAACCGGATAATAACGGGGACGGAAGTCTTGCCGCTGTAGCAAGCACTTAGCAACTATCCTTAACAGGACGATGATCGGATATGCCTATTAACAACCGGTTTTGCTATTTGAAAAGATTTTAGGAAAGGCTAAAAGAAGGAGTAATACTCCTACGTTATTAAATATGTTCACGTATATTTAATAGCCGCCGTCGTAATAAAGACGCACTTCGAGGTACCGGACGACCGCCTCTGTAATTAGTGTAACGTGATGTGATTGTGCTACTCGGATAATGCTACAATTTTCATTTTGCCCTTTATCGGGCAAAGTGTGACTGATTAATCTGGATAATACTAGAAGACTTACGTATGTCTTAACATTATCTGTTTAATATCTTTAAGAAGAAAACGATTGCTGAATGAAATGAAAGCAATAGATCTGCGAAGTAGATCTTAAATCTGTTAAAAAAATGGAAGGCCGCTCTCTTTAGTAGTTTCCATATTTTTCTTAATAATGTTTCCTATGATTTCTCGTTCTTGAGAACTTAAAGCCATAGCATCATCGTAAGATATACCCCCACGCATATACCAACTCATTCTTAACGCTTCATCTCTAATGGCTCTAGACTCCTTGTCGTAGTTTTCAACTAACTCTACGATA